>Ga0209804_1000909_pt1 | contig 20931 bp, 25 predicted proteins | sample GraSoiAngelo_139_FD_185896 | JGI IMG/M metagenome (GOLD analysis project Ga0209804, IMG submission 185896) | Grasslands soil microbial communities from the Angelo Coastal Reserve, California, USA - 14_0929_12_20cm (SPAdes) (version 2) | ecosystem: Environmental > Terrestrial > Soil > Grasslands ... | reverse complement strand
TCGGCGTTGGATTTCCGGCTTCCTTGTATTGTTTCCGCAGCCGGTCTACGTAATCTGCCGGCACCGGATTGCGCCTTGCCTGGGGATCAATTCCATACAATCGGGCCGCATTACGCCCGAAGATCTTGGCTTTGACTTGGCTGGTAAGGGGCGCGTAGCCGAAGCGCTCCATCGGCACTGGCGGCATCTCCAGGCGGCGCAGAGCTTCGATTTGCCACTGTGGCGATCCCCACCAGATGGAATCGGTTGCCCAGAGCACGTGATCGTCGCCGAACGCCTGAATCATCATTCCCAACATGTGCGCCCCAGCATAGGGCTGGTGACGACCGCCGTGCCGAAGCTGGTTCCCAGTTCCATGTACACGTTGGTCATGTGCGGGTTCTTCCTGCGGTACTCGCACAAATCGGAGACCCAGGGGACATAGGGATTCCTGCGGAACCCGTCCTCTGAGGCAGGTAATGCGTCCTCCACACTCTTCAGGCCGGAGTGATAAATCAGGAAATTCAGCTCAGGAAGGTCTTTTGACACCTTGACCATGTCTTTCGGGTGACAATGCGCCTCGTTAAAGACGCCGATAGCCTTTCCCTTGTGCAGGCAAATGTTCCGGATCTTCAGCTTATCGCGGCTATACTGGAGCGCCGGATAAGCTATCTTCTCGTCATCCATCCACCATCCATCTCTATCCGCTCCCAGTCCCTGCCCGGTGTAGCCCTTCCAGGCGTCAATCTTTAGCGACTCGGCCTGCCGGTGCATGTTTTCCAAATTCTTGGTCCCCAAGTCAGGCGAGAAGAGGCCGTGGCTCATCATTCGTTCGCAACGTGTCAGCTCGTTCACGATGTTGCGCGTTCTTGCCATCTGGTCCGGAGACAGGATCATCTTGTCTTCGCTCTGGTCAGGAACACCACTGAGGCAAGCGACGTCAGTGTCGCTGTCGAGGAAAACTTCTTTGATGTAGTTTTCCAGCTCGAAATCGGACTGTTTTGGTTCTTTCCCCTTCAGGACAGGATTGAATCGACGGGCAGAGCGGCGGGCATCGAAAACATCCAGTGGCCCGATGAAATGCCGTCCCACGGCGACGTGATGCGTTTGCACGTCGAAGATGAAATAGTCCGTCTTCAGGGCCGCAACCGCGGCGGGATCGTACAGTTCGGCGGCGTCAAGCCGGAAGAAGCGCCCGAACACGCTGTTCATGGCAGCAAAGCCCGCGGCCATTCCACATGTCATACGAAAGAACTGCCGGCGGTCGATGCCTAATTGTTTCAAGATTCTTGCGCCTGTTTCGAGCAATTCGTTCTCGAGGGCGCGCTGCTTTGACACTGGACCGGCAAAACTCATGGCCACCATCCGCCAGCAGGAGTATACGTTTGTAACAAACAATCGCTCAGACTTCCTCGCTCTCCATGGCCGAGAACCACTGCATGCCGGAGTGATCATCATTGTTCCCAGCGTCACGCCTGTTTGTCAGCGAGAACTCTTCAGCGCGGCGCTCAAACATATCGGCGCACGAGATCTCACCAATGCAGTGGTTGAGGCAAAATATGAAGAAACGCGGATCGTAGACTTCTCGATGATCAACGAACTCGCTTCTGTATTGTCCTTGCTCTTCTGCTGATCATCCTTTCCACGCTTGCCCTCTGCTGCCATGACTCGCCTATGCATGGGGAGTAGTTCTTCAGCGACCCGCTAGGAGAATAGCGGGGTTTGGATCTCGGGCAACTCCATTGGTCGCGAACATTCTTCGTCGTCATTAGCGACGTGGTTGATCCGAGTGCTGATGGGATAGCACCGCATGAAGCGGGCGTCGTATGGCCTCAATAGCGTAGACGCTGCCGTCAAATCCTGCATCCCCGGGTCGAGCCACAGATCGTAGGTGTCGGGTCGAAGGATGACTGGCATGCGGTCGTGGACTCGTGAGGTCACCGCGTTTGGTGTCGTAGTCAGAATCGAGCAGGTCTCTACCGTGTTACCGCTTGGATTCTTCCACCGGTCCCACATTCCGGCAAAGGCGAACAATTCACCGTCACAAACTTCGAAGCAGTAGGGCTGCTTGGCTCTCCCAGTCCTTTGCCATTCATAGAAACCGTCTGCGGGAACCAGGCACCGGCGAGATCTCAGGGAATCGCAAAAGGCCGGCCTTGTGCCCGCTGTCTCCGAGCGGGCATTGATCGTCTTGGTAGCTATGGACGGATCCTTTGCCCAGGACGGAATGAGTCCCCAGCGGATCAGTGACAGCTCTCGGACCGCTTCCCTGGGATTCCGGCGAATGACTGGGACAAGCTGAATGGGGGCGATGTTGTAACGCGGATTCCATTCTTCTTCGGAGGAAGCGGTATCGAAGTATTCCTCAAGAATCTCTTTTCTTCGCGAAAGCCGATAGCGACCGCACATGGAACGATTATGCCAGATGGGGCCCGTTTTGACGGCAAATGAAAGTGGCAATCCCAGAGTGGTAGTAATGACGGCTGCCAAAATGATTGGCTAAGGCGAAGAGCAGCCTCTTGATATTTGATCAGAAATTACCGCTTGCAGTCGCAGTCTAAACAATGGTGCTCGGCACAGCTGACGCAAGCTTGCTTCACGTCTTTGAGCAGAGCGTTTCGCAACTACGCGCACCTGTGCCTCTCAAAACGACCAAATTCAAGATATCCTTTTCGTGATCACCTACAATGCGACCACTCCGGCTTGGCCGAGCTGAACAGGTTGTAAGGAAGTAATGCGATTCGATGTTTGACGTGACGATCAGGAAGGAAGAGCGAGCCACCCCATGAATCTCCAGATTCTTACTGGAGCTAAAAGCTCGTCAGCGGCCAAACGGAAGTTTAGGAGGACATTATGAGCTTGCCCGGGTCTGTCCAAAGCGCTGCTGCGTCAGTGCCTGGCCCCCTGTTTGTTTCCTGAATGAACCCCCGCGCGGTGTTAAAATGTTCGGCAGCGGAATGTTTTCGCCTCCTCGCCTATGACGTAGCAAGCACCAACAGTTTACTGTCGCGGCCGGGCGGTCCGGAGTGACAAAGTTTGTCTTTAATCTCAACCGCGGTGATCAAAACACAAGTTTGCCTCTCACCGCTTCGGACACTTGAACATCAGCTGGAATCTTGGTTTCTCCTGTATAGAGATGTTGCAATTTCGGCCACCGAGCAGCGACCTGCAGGGCACCAGGAGTAACAGCTGTGCCAAAGACATTCAAAGACTCCAATTGATTCAGGTCACCGAGCATGTGCAAGGTAGTATCCGTGACTTGGGTATGCATGAGACGCAGTACACGCAGGCGTTTCATAACGGCGATGAAAGCGGCCGAGCCGTCTGTGATGGCAGTATCGGAGAAGTCGGCTACGACAATTTGTTCGGCCAAGGGTTTCAGCGCCGCCATATCTTTGTCCCCAAACTTGGCGCCCATAAGAGAGACGTTTACTACGAGGTCGGCGGAGCCCCGCGATTCGTACTCCAAAACGTCCGGGAAGCGCTTCTGCAATTGTGCAACTGCGGATGCGAGCGGGGCACGGCGTTTTTCGACGGCTGCTGTGTCGATCTCCTCGAAAGTAACGTCGGCAACCGTGGACACTGCATTCGTGGGTGCGCCCTTGATTGCGTCCGCCGCCAGGGATGGCGAGGCGCCTGCGGCGATCCATAGCTCTAGCAGTTTTACCTCATCCGCAGACAATGGACGCTTGCCTTCGGCGGGCATAAATTTGTCGTCGCCGGCCGGCAAGGTGACACGATGAAACAATTCACTGCCTTGTGGGTTTCCGGCCTTGACGATCACGCCGTGCTTGCCGCCCCGCATAACCGCCTCATAGCTGTCCAGTCGCAAACGCGATCTTTGTTTAGATGGTCCGTGGCAGCTGTTGCAGTGTCCGGCGAAAACCGGTTCGACGCATATGGTGAAGAAGGACGTGCTGGCGGCGGCGGTGGGACCTTTGTCTTCTTGCGGCAGTCTTAGCCAATCGCGCAGAACCGTCGGCATGTGTTCGGTCAGGTGATTTTCGCCTTGCGAGAGCTGGCCGCCGCGATACCCCGTCCAGGATACGAGACCAACAGCGACTACAAGTCCGAAAGCGTAGATGAAATCCAAACGCTGGCCGAGGAAGCGCCCGTGCAACATCCAGCATAACCAACTGAGCGCTGCAACAAATATTCCACCCCACATATGCTGCGTAACCAGCGAGCCCGAATAACCACCGCTTCGAGCCAGGCACCACCCCAGAGTTAAGGCTACGATGGCACTGAAAGTGGCCAGCGCTAATAAGAAATCGACCGAGGCCCGAAGATCGGGGAAGCGGCGAATTCTTCCGGCAATTTCCAACACAGGTACCAGCAGGATGAGCGCGATTGGGAAATGTATGGACAATAGATGAAAGCGCCCGATGAATTGCGCCCACTCAGCACGCTCGACTCCGTCGGGTGGGAGAAAGAGTAATAGGGTAACCAGCAACAAAAGTGGCGCAAGCGCGAGAAGACCAAAGCGAGTTCGGATGGACATCTGACGAAGCGAAAATGTCATGAAGGCAGACAGCCTCGATGGCAAAAATAACGACAGCCGGCAGACGTAATCACGCCAGAACCTCCGCCACAACCCGCGCGGGTTTCACGCTGGTGAGCTTCTGTTCCAGCCCCTGAAAAGAGTAGTTGAGTTTGTGATAATCAAACCCCAGCACGTAGAGCATGGTTGCGTGCAGATCTCGAATCTCCACTGCATCCTTCACGATCTCATAGCCCATGGCGTCGGTCTCGCCGTAGGTTGTGCCTGGCTTAATTCCACCGCCGGCCATCCATATGGTGAAGGCGCCCGGATTGTGATCGCGCCCGACAAATTGCATGACTTGACCGAAGCGATTTTCCCGCATGGACGTGCGTCCGAATTCACCGCCCCAGACCACGAGGGTATCTTCCAACATGCCGCGTTGTTTGAGATCAGCCAGCAGTGCAGCAATGGGCTGATCGACTTCACGGCAACGGTCGGCGAAACCGAGATTCAGCGCCTCCTTTGCATTTGACCCGTGTGAGTCCCAACCCCAATGATAGAGCTGAATGAAACGTACCCCCCGCTCCGCTAACCGGCGCGCTACCAAGCAATTGTTTGCAAAACTGGACTCGCCAGGTTTTGAGCCGTAGTTTGTGAGTACGGCGGCTGGTTCCTTGTGGATGTCCATGGCGTCAGTGGCGTCCATTTGCATGCGGAACGCCATCTCGTATTGCGAAATTCGCGTGATAGTTTCAGGATTGCCGAAGGCGGCATAGGTTTGCTGATTGATTTTGTCAATCGTATCCAGTTCACTGCGGCGCAGAGAACGGCTCACACCTCGTGGATTTTGGAGGTAGAGCACAGGCTCTCCATGAGAACGGCATTGCACGCCCTGATAAACACTGGGCAGAAAGCCAGAGCCCCACAGTTGTTTGCCACCATCCGGCGACTTGCCGCCTGATAGCAGCACGATGAAACCCGGAAGGTTCTGATTTTCGGTGCCCAGTCCATAGATCACCCACGAGCCGAACGAGGGATAGCCGAGACGTGCATTGCCGGTCTGCACCAGGAGCTGCGCCGGCGCATGGTTGAACTGATCGGTACGCATGGACTTGATAATGCAAAGGTCGTCAATGTGTTTTTCCAAGTGCGGCAAGCGATCCGATATCCATTGGCCGCTTTTTCCGGCCTGGTGAAATGGATACTGCGAGCCGAGCAACTTGGGCACGCCGCTGATGAAGGCAAAGCGCTTGCCAAGCAAAAATGAAGCGGGGCAGTCCTGACCATCGAGCTTGGTCAATTCAGGTTTGTACTCAAACAGCTCCAGTTGGCTGGGTGCACCCGCCATGTGCAAATAGATGATGCGTTTAGCGCGGGCGGCAAATTGCGGCGGCAAGGCTGCAAGTGGGCGGGAAGGATCGCGCGTGAAATCGAGCCGCCGCGTCCCATCGAGGTTCAGTTCGGCGGCCCTTGCTGAACTGCCGTATTGCGACGCCAATGTGCCGAGGAACATGGTGCCCACGCCCGCGGTGAGGCTGCGCAGAAAGTGACGTCGAGTTTGCGCTTGCAGCCGCGCGAATGTTTCCTCTGGATGCATTTCTCGGACAGGTTCGCCATCGCAGGGGCCATTTGTAGTGTGCAGATCGGGGATTTTGGAATTTGACATAAGCATCACCTAGTGAGAGCGGCATCGATATTCAACAGGATGCTACCCACCGCTGTGAGCGCGTCCAGTTCTTCTCTGCTTGAAATTCGTTTCGTCGGCCATTTTTCAAGCTTGGTACTTGCATTTACCAAAGCTGGTTCCCTTGGCGTTCCCAGGGCTTTGCTATAGAACGCGCGCAGGGCTGTCAATTCGCCAGGCGTAGGATCGCGAGACAGGACTAGGCGCGTTTCATAGGCAAGGCGGGCAGGGAGAGTTTCACCGGCACCAGAGGCGCTGGATGTCTTTGCGGGGATCGTCTCCATTACCCGTTTCGCCAGTGCTTCGGCGGCTTCCTGATACACCGGGTCGTTCAACGTCACAAGTGCTTGCAACGGGGTGTTTGTCGGAATGCGCCTGGGGAGACTTGTATCGCGATCCGAGGCATCAAACATCAGGAAGCTCGGATAGCCGCTGGTGCGCTTGACGTAGGTATAGACCGCCCGGCGATAACGGTTGGGGCCGGTCGCGTCGGTCCATTTGGAGTCGTTATAAACCGTATTCCAAACTCCGGCCGGTTGCGGCGGCATGACCGGAGGCCCTCCCATCTCGGTACTCAGGAGGCCGCTGGCTAGCAGCGCCTGATCGCGCACCATCTCTGCGGTGAGTCTTTGCTGCGGGCCATGAGCCAATAGACGATTGCGCGGATCTCTCGCCGTCTGGGCCGGCGTTGTCGTCGCGCTCTGCCGATACGTCGCGCTGGTCACCAACTCGCGTAACAGCGCCTTCATATCCCAATGGAGGTCGTTTTGGAAGTGTAGTGCGAGCCAATCCAGAAGTTCTGGGTGGCTAGGTTCTTCGCCAACGCTACCGAAGTTTTCCAACGTCTCAACGACCCCTGTCCCGAAAAGCTCTTCCCAGTAACGGTTGACCGCAACACGCGCGGTGAGCGGTTGTCCGGGTGTAAAGAACCACTTCGCGAGGGTCAGCCGGTTGCGTGGAGCACTTGCGGGAAGCTTGGGGAAAATTCCAGGTACGTCCGGCTCCAACTCTGGACCTATCTTAGTTAGAAAATTGCCTCGCTCGAATTCCAACGTGGCCCTTTGCTCATATGGCGCCTCTTCCGCCATCACCGGAAGCGGCACACTGGGAATTTTCGCCAATTGCTTCTCGAGCTCTTTGAGACGCTCGATGTTCCGAGCCCGCACGGGGGCCTTCGCCAAAGATGTCCAGGATGGGTCATCACTTACCGCGAGACTAACCCGTTGAATGAGAGCGGGCTTGTCGTTAATGCGCTGTATTTGTTTGAGATCAACCTTGATGCGGCTGCCTCGTGCCAATTGCAACGGCGTGGTGGGAACTCCTACAATCCAGCGAGTTCGAAAAAGTTTGGGCAGGGCCGCAAATGCACTCGGGACCGGATCCACCTCTTTCAGCTTTTGCTTTGGATCGCTACCGACCGATACGGCGGCTTCCAGGTTCGTTTCCGAATCCTGCACAAAGTAACGGAAGGCAATTTTGTCTTGTTTGCCACCTGACTGAATCAACCAAGCCTGCACCTTGTCCACGATGAAGCCGTATTCGGGCGTGTGACGGGCTTTTTCTTCGTTCAGAGGCGGCACCGCAATGCGAATCGCCGTCAGAAGAGGAAGGTTAGCATTCGCTGTCAACTCATAGAAAGATTGCGGTGGAGTATTTGCATTGGCCAGAGCCTCCCCGTCATGGATGCGGAAAGTCTTTGCCGAGCCGGTGATCTTGGCATGAGCAAGCCTTGTCTTGGTCCGTTCGATGTCTTCGTGCAGACCCTTCAGCTGCTCGGCCTTTTCCTTCGGCGAAATCTTCTTCTTTTCTTGCAGTTCAGTTAGCTTCTGCTGTAGGTCCGGAACCACCTGCTCCAATGCCATGGCCTCATTGGCTACGGCAGTCTGGATAGGCAGTGGTTTCCATTGCGCTTTGTCTTCCACTTGGCGGTCTGAGGTTTCGACCGCGCGGAGCAATCTGGCGATCTCCTCTTGTATTTGCGCCGCTTCTGGATAGCGGGCCCTATCTTTTGGAACCCTCAGGTTCGGGCTGTCATCGTCAAGGTCCTCATCACGCTGCGTATTGAAGAAGGCCAAGGACTTGTAATAGTCGGTATGCCGAATTGGATCGTAGGGATGCGAGTGGCACTGCACGCAATTGATTGTGACCCCGTTTAGCACCGACCAGGTTGTGGCGACGCGGTCCATAACCGCGACCATGCGGAATTCCTCATCATCGGTGCCGCCCTCGTCGTTGCCTGGAGTCTGCCGATGAAAGGAGCTAGCGATGCGGTCCTCAAAGGTGGCTTCGGGAAGCAAGTCTCCGGCCAACTGTTTGATCACGAACTGATCGTAAGGCAGATTGCGATTGAAGGCGTCAATCACCCAGTCGCGATAGGGCCAGACTCCCGGGCGCTCCCGGTCCTTTTCGTAACCTTTTGTATCCGCATATCGTGCCAAGTCCAGCCACATGGACGCCCAGCGTTCGCCATAGCGTGGCGAAGCCAGCAAACGATCCACCTGTTTTTCGTAAGCGTTGGGGGAGGAATCCGCCAGATACGCTGCTTCTTCCTCGGCTGTAGGCGGCAGTCCGGTGAGGTCGAAAGACACCCGGCGCAACAGGGCTGCCTTGTCGGCTTCAGGAGACGGTGCCAACCCTTCTTTCTCCAACCGCGCCAGAATAAATTGATCCACGGCTTGGCGCGCCCAATCCGCTCGCCTAACTTTCGGCAAGGGCTGAGCCTTGGGTGGTACAAACGCCCAATAGTCCTCCCAGTTGGCTCCCTCCTTGATCCATTGGCGAAGTAGGGCAATCTGCTGCGGCGGCAGCGGTGAAGCATGATAAGGCATACGCGTTTCGGGATCCGTGGAGGTCACACGCGCCATCAACTCGGAAGCTGTGGGGTTGCCTGGCACTATGGTGCGCCGCCCGGACTTGCCGACACCCAACGCTTCCTCGCGGAATATGAACGAAACACCATTTTTCTGGCGGACTCCCCCGTGGCAAATGACGCAATTCTGATTCAGAATTGGTCTGATGTCGCGACTGAAGGCCACCTTATTGCGCGACATTCCTGGGAAGAGAGAACTCACACGGGGCCAAGCCAACAATGCAGCTAATGCAAAAATAGAAAGCGCAGCAACTTTCAAGTTACCAACACGAAATGTAAAACCTTTGTTCATGCTAGACCTACCTATAGGAAACAAACCGACCCCGCCCCGAGAATTCCCTATCTCTTGACTCTAGCCAACTTTGTCACACGACCAGATCTGTTCCAATCCGAGACGTAAATATTTCCATCCTCATCGATGTGGCATCCATGGGCTGCGCTGAATACCGCCGGGGCGATGTTCTCCGGATTCACGTCGTAATCAGCCCATTGGGTTTTCTGCGGGTTGTCTCCCAGAAACGACACCGGCACATTGTCTTTATCAAGAATCGTGACTCGCCCCTGCAACTCAGACACGACGGCGTAGTCTTCATGGAAACTCACCGTGCAAGGGCGGCGCAGGTGGAGCGTGATGTTGCGAACAAATTTGACATCCAAATCAAAATGACTGAGCCGAAGGTTTTCCCGGTCGCATACCAGGAGGAGCGGCTGATCGTACCGCATGTCAAGCGCGAGCCCATGGCTACAGTTACATTTGCCGTTCTCCGTACCTTTTCCGGAAAAGCCTCCCTGGTAGTTGCCCCGCATGTCGAACTTGAAAATGCGTGAGTCACCATATCCGTTGGCAATATAGATGGAACCGTCCGGCCCTGGTACGGCGGCGGTCAGCCGCCATTCATTGGGAGCATGAAATCCGGCCTCGGGTGGAGCTGTGATTTTTTGGACTATCGTCCCATCGGTCTTCATCTTGAGGAACAGCCAGTTCTCTCTCGGTGTACCCTTCTGTACCGTGGCGTAAAAGTATTCTTCGCCCGCTTCCACGGCATGTTGCAACGAATGGACTTCGGGGTACTCATTGGCAATGGTTTTCAAAAGCTTCCCATCCTTGTTATAGACCAGGATGCCCGTGTCGCTCTGGGTGCTGACGTAGAGGTTCCCAAATTTGTCGCTCGCAATCCCGCCATGGGTCCCGCCAAACGTCCTCCCAGCGGGCAACAGTCCCCAATGAGGAACAACGTCGTAGGTCCATTCGCCATTGCCGGTGCGAAGCTGGATGGGATCTACGTGCTGGTCATCGGCGGCAGCGCTCGCCGGCGCGGGAGAGCTGGAGAGCATGCCCAACGTGGAAACCGCGGCCGCAGTACAAAACCCGCGTCGATTGACCATGCCGAGAGGAGAATGATTAGGATTGCGCAGATTCATGGCGGAGCTCTTATTTATTGACACGGAGCCTTATCAGGAAGGTCCTCCCAGTCCCACTGCCTTAATCCTTCCCACCACGGTCGTCGCATCAATACGTGCCCATTCTAGCGTGACCGCGGCCGTTCGAGGGAAATGGCTCCAACTCATCCGCGCATAAGAGCCGTCGGGTGCCTGCTGGCCTACTTCGCATACAGCGTCGAATACCCGATCTCCATTCAAGAAACTTTTCAGACTTCGACCCAACTCGTATTGCAAAGGGCAACCGTTGTCCCAAAGCTGCAGCATCAAACACTATTCCGTTCCACGCCTCCGGGTCGTATGCGCCAATTGAAACGCGCTCGAACGCTTCATTATTAGGTACTCTCTGAGCTGTTGCAAAGACCTGACCCGCAAGGCTCAAAAGAACCACGATAAGGTACCGCCCTCTTATGGAGGTTGCACTATGCAACTCCCTCGCCGCGTGTAAGCCGGTATTGCGGATTTTGAGCCACTGCAGCAACCGCGTTGAATCCGAACAGGTTTTTAACATATTTGTGCTATCATTTACGTTAACTAAATGCGATAGGTGCACAGAAAACCGCAGATAGCGCCGGCACATTGAAAGTGTCGCCGATCGTCCGCCAGATTGGGGGCTCTGCTTGTCGCGCAATCGTCGCACACGACCCACAACTCCCGATTGGGCCAACGAGATAAGATCGCTTAGAAAGACGCTGAACCTCTCTCAGGTGGAATTGGGGAAAAGGCTCAACGTCTCAGCAATGACCTGCTCCCGCTGGGAGCGGGGAATGCAGGCACCGCCGACTGACTGCTACTTGGAATTAGCCAGACTTGCCGGGCCATCCAGAGGTTGGTACTTCTGGACTATGGCGGGGCTGAGGAAAACTGACGTGCAAATCATGACCGGTCAGATGAAGGGGACCAAGGACCCTCGAATTGCAGACGTCATAGCGGCGTTGGAAGGGCAAGCAGCCCTGAGCGAGGCTCAGTCGAGACGAATCGCAACCAGTTTGTCGAGTCTGCCAACGGTAGCTTTGCGTCGGGAGTACAAGGCCATGTCAGACACGGATGCACAATGGGCTAAGCTAATGCGGCAACAGGCAGAAGTGCTGCGCGAAATTTACAGTCGGCGACGGTGCCAACTTGGAACGAAGTGAGCATCAGCACACTAGGACCCTAACCTTGGGGGGGAAAGTCCAGTCTTCTCTGTATCGACGATGAACCCGAACGGCTTGAAATCCGCAAGCTGATGCTTGAAGCCGAAGGCTACGACGTTTTCACTGCTACTGATGGCGAAGCCGGTCTGGCTCTGGCACGCTCCAATGTGATCGATTGTTGTGCTTGATTTCAATATGGCCGGGTTGAGCACACTCCGAGCGAAGTCTGCGTGGACAGCTTCCAGGCGGATCGTGCCCCGGACAAACGCTACCGCACTTCACCTCTGAACGGCCTGTGGACGCATGCCAAAGGTGGCTTCTACCACGATGGGCGTTTTGGCACGCTGTTGGATGTTGTGAACCACTATGACAGCTGTTTCAGCTTGGGCCTGTCCGATCAAGACAAGAGTGACGTGGTTGAATTCTTGAAGCCGCTGCCGCAGCCGACAAATAATAATGATGAGTAGTGACAGGTCCCCGGTTGCCCCAAGACCACCCCTTGCGCCGTCACGTTTTGTGTCGCCTGCATCGTTCGGTGGGGGATGGCGGAACACCATTGTGAAGGAAGCGATATATGCCCGCTTGGAGGCCGACCCGAAAGGATACCTGTCCCACTACCGCCAGATCAAGATCAGCGTGATCTGGAGTGTAGTGCTCTAAGGATTCGTGAACCCGCGCCAGATCCCTAACTCGTCACTGGCTGTTGTGCAGCGACCACCGGTTTCAGTTGTGGCTCCTCTGGAACGATGATCCATGCGAGCAGGTACGTGACGACGCCCGGAAATACTCCGGTAGCGAGCGCGATGAAGAAGCAGAGGATGCGCACAAGCGATGCGTCGAGATCGAAATACTGAGCTAGCCCGGCACAAACGCCCGCAATCTTTCTCTCTGCGCGGGAGCGCATCAGTTTCTTCGGCGTGGGCGGAATCCCCACCACGTTGCCGCAGTAGGAGCAAACGCGGCCGTCCTCAGCGATGGCCTTGCCGCAAGCGTTGCAGTACATGATTGGGCCTCCTTTTGCTTTACGATACGACGATTGCGGGGGAAATGTTCCGCATCCGGCTGTCCGGCCTTCAGGGCATGAAGCCCCATTTCAAATCCCGTCGGGGACGCCAATTCTTTTCAAGACGTTACGCCGAAAGTCCCTCTTCGCCACGATACACAGAAAATACACGCTCTTTGGGGCGAATCATGCTCACCACTTTGCTCTGGGCGGCCCACTTTTGCGGGCTCAGCGAGCGTCATCCTCGATGTGGCATGACGCACAAGTCCTGAACGACTTTGACATCCTAGCCGTTGGCCTTGAGGATCGACGAAAACGTGCCGGGCCTGAAGCTCTATGTTGGCGACGGAGCCTCCATCACCGGGGCCACTGTTGCGCCGAAGAGGCAACACGATGATAGGCCATGCCTCAATACGCGATCAGTTGGAGCGATGTCGCGAGTACGCAATCAAACAGGCGATCATTACCCATTGCGGCTCTGAGATCGCTAGGGGAGGCCGTCCACCGAGCCAGCGAATCCAGGCGTTGCGAAGGTAAAGAGGGCTCGAGATTCTTGTCGCTCACGACGGAATGCAGATGCACAGTTTCTGAATGGGGCATCAGATTTGTTGACTGAAGAATGTTTCGCGAACGAAGATCAGGATGCTTTGCGGGTGTCTTCAGGGCTGGCGAACGATCCCAGGACCGTGCGTAACTCTTCGAAATCCGGCACAACGTACGAAGCGTGCGTCGGGCCCAGACCGATGTGGACGGTCCGAGCGCCGTTTAGCGATCTCTCAAAAAGGTCTTCATCGGTGCGATCGTCGCCAGCCGCAAAGATGAAGTCGGGATCGGGGTATAGCGCGAGCAGGCGGTCAAGCACCTCGCCCTTGTTTGCCCAAACCGGCTTGACCTCTACAATCTTTTCTCCCCTGAATGCTCTCAACTCCGTCTCGGCAAGCATCGCCTCCAACATCGATACCAGTTCGTTGGCCAGCCACTCGCCGAACTCCGGTTCAACCATGCGATAGTGCCAGACCACTGCATACTTCTTTTCTTCCAAAAAGCTGCCGGGCGTACGATCCACAAAGTGCTCCAAGATCGGCATAACTGTGGATTTCCAATCCGTTTGCACCTGCGACCGCAAGGGTTCCCACGTGTCTGCCGACGGAGACTTCAACTCCGCGCCATGTTCGGCTGCTAGCCAGAGTCCGCGAACCGAACCAAACCACCGATCTAAGTTCTCTGTCGATCTGCCGGAAAGCAAGGCCAGGCAATTCCGCGAATCGGCCGCGAGGGCGGTCAACAGATCGAGCAGGCGATTGGGCGGGGCTGCCTGTTGAGGCCTCTTCGCAACAGGAACGCGCGGCAACAGGAACGAGCGTTCCGTCATGGTCGAGAATCAAGATGCGCCGGCTGGCTCGCAGGTAAGCGTCGCGGACTTCCGTCATCCTCAGCGGCTGCGGCAGCGTGTCGATATAGCGCCCGCGCTCTGAGACAGCTTCTTCGAGCGATGAAAGAAACCGCTCCCCCCAGCGGAAAACATTGTTCCGTGTCACTCTTTGATGAAGCATGGTCATGCGCAGGCGCCGGTCCTGTTCATCGAGCGTCAGCGCGCGCAATCGTGGATGGGGTGCGCTCCTCGTCAAAGGGATTGATCAGGAGAGCCTCGCCCATTTTGGCAGCAGCGCCCGCGAAACACTGGCCACAATGTCTGGTTGGCATAGCCCTGGTAAAATCCTTTGGCGATATCCGGGGAATTTCGACGGCGAAGCAGCGGTCTCTTTCCGCCCATTCTTGGAGGACCGCCCGGCGCTCTTCTTGCTGCTGCTCGTTGCTGTACTCCGCCCACCCGATCCAGTCGCCGCCTCCTTTTCGCAGTAAGCGGTTCATAGCGCTGGCCAAGCCTCCGGAGCTGTGTTCGGTACTCCAGCCATCCTCGGCTTTTCGCAATGTCAGAGGAAGGCGGTTTGAGACCACGATGAGGCGAGCGCCGCCGCTCGGTTCTGCAGATAATCTGGTGACCGGCTGTAAGCCCACGTTCTTTTTCTCCTTTGAGCCCGGCTTCCAATCACCGCCAATCCGAGCCGTTCCGAGATGTCGATTTCTAGCACGCTGTTGCTGAGAAAAACGACACCTCTTTTCGATGCGAAAACTGCCCAGCCAGTTCAACAGTGCTGGCGAATGGTGGTGCTGGGGTAGAGGTAGTAGAGGGATTGGTAAGTAGCAGCATCGCCAGTTTGCCATCTTTGAACGAATCCCGGTTACTGGAGCTGGTCGCTTTGTTTTGCGTCGGACGGAGCGAGGACCATCCAAGTGTGCAAGGTCGCAAGTGCATCAACGAGGAGCGCCACAACTTTGGCTGTAATGCTGATTTTCTATCGTCAATTGACCAGGCTACGGCGTGTCTGGTTCCAGCGCTCAGCCCTTCTTGGGTTGCAGTTCTGAACGGATATCGTTCGCAACCCTCTTAAAGTCTTCAGTAAATTCTCAAGAGGCTTCTGCCGTACACAGGCACATTCGGCTCTCGTGTCTGAGTGCCTGAACCTCGCTTGCATTTCACTTGTGTTCGCAGCGTCACATCGATTGATGTGAGGTGGCCGATCCCTGAGTGGAGTGGTCCCCTATTTTGAGACAACCGGTTAAGACTCAAGATACATCGAAACCGAGGTTTTTGAGTCATGAGATTGTCTCGACGGACATTTACACGGGAGGTCAAGCTGAGTGCGGTTCGGCGGCTGGAGATGGGAGTTCCCATTGCCGAGCTAGCGCGCGCCATAGAAGGAAAACCCCAATAATGCATCGTTGAAGAAAGAGCACCGGGAAGGTCTGGGCAATGCGTTTCCCGGGAAGGGGAAAGCCCGTTGGCCGGAGGGCCGGATTGCGGAGCTGGAGAGCAAGGCCAGACTGAAGTACGAAGAGGTGCACCGTGAGGACTATCGAGACGTCGAGGAAGCGGAAGCGAACGCAGCAATATTTAGCGAACGCAGCAATATTTTAGGAGTCGCGATGTACCCAAAGCAACGGCCCACGACATTCCCGACATTCCCAACCATAATCTCCGGTAGTTGTGTGCGCAGGGTTATCAGCGCAGTACTCTTCGTTGTTCTACTGATGGCGGCCTGCGCAACTGCACAGAACAAAGCGAGCGATTCCAGTGGCGCAGCGTTTCCGTTACCAATCACTGCGCAAAGGATAGCGGACAACCAGAACTTGTTGGGCGACTGGGGTGGTGAACGATCTCGCTTGGCAGGGAAGGGAGTTAACTTCGAGTTCTATTATGTTAGCGACTTTCTGGGTAACCCTTCCGGCGGGCGGAACCCGGGATTCACCGATTGGGGCCGAATCCGAGGTACGGTCGATGTAGACCTGGGAGGACTGACCGAATCGAATGCTCCTGTCTTCCACATCACCGGTTTGTGGCAAAACGGCGGAAACCTCGGCACAGAACACTTGGCCTCCATCGCGAATCCGAGTAGCTTAGTCAGTGCCCCAACCTTCCGCCTCGATTCGTGGTGGTTTCAGCAAGCACTCTTTAAGAGCCACATGTTTATAAAAGTCGGCCAATTTGCTGGCCAGGATTTCTATGGACATCAGGAGTACGGTTGGTCCTATCTGCTGGGGCCTCTCGGGGGCTCTCTCGGCAATCTCTTTAGCACAACCTACGAGTCTTTTGATCCGGCGTCGACGCCAGCTGCCGAAGCGAAGGTTGTACCGAATAAGCATCTTTACCTCAAGTCGGCGGTCTTGGCAGGAAACCGGAACCCATACGCCGATGACCCAACGGGCTTCGGATTTGTCAGAAGGGACTCGCCGGTGGTTGTCTCCGAAATCGGCTATTTGACGAACTCGCCTGATCTCCAGGCTTCGTCTCTCTCGCGAAAACTGTATCCGGGCAAGTACAAATTCGGTTCCAGCTACAACGTCGGGGACTTTGTGGACCCAGTTACCCAGGCGAAGCGCCGCGGTAACTATTTGCTGTACTTGATGGCGAACCAGGCCGTCTATCGAAAAGAAGTCGGAAGTAATCGCGGGCTTGATCTCGACTTCGCGATTGACTGGAGCCCGGATGCAGTCAATGGGATCAACGAGCAGATCACAGGCGGTTTTCGCTACAACGGCCCCATCCCTGTGCGCAAGCAAGACACGGTTTCGTTCGGCTTTGTTTACAGCAAAGTGAGTGACCATTTCGATCGGTCCTACTTGCTGCAGTCACTTCCCGTGCTGGGTGCAGAAAAGGCGTTCGAGCTGAACTATATGTTTCAGGCCACGCACTGGCTCGTGCTGCAGCCAGCTGTGCAGTATTACGCGGACCGTGGAGCCAATTCGCACCGCGGTGACGCGGTCGCCGCCGGGTTCAGACTCAAAGTTACGTTTTGATCATAAAGACGTACGGAGAATGTACTCCAGTGAAAACTCGTGAGGAAGCGCCCAGGAGCATTGCCAACACCGCCGTAGATCTGTGCGTGATCGGAGGCGGAGCGAGTGGCGCCGGATGTGCTCTCGATGCACAACTCCGTGGCATAAGCACGCCCCGCCACCCGATGCTTCGACCCAACACCAGCCCGCGGGCTCCCTTCACCTTCCCCGAAGAGAAAGGCATGGTTTGGCCCAGATGACAGGCATCGACTGGCTCATTCTGCTTCTTTATTTCATGTTCGTGCTGGGCATTGGCGTAGCGTTGAAGGGCAGAACGAAGACGAGTACCGATTTTTTCCTGGCTGGGCGCGCCATTCCTGCGTGGGTCTGTGGGCTGGCGTTTCTGTCGGCAAATCTGGGGGCTCAGGAAGTAATCGGCATGGGCGCTTCTGGCGCCAAATATGGAATTGCGACCAGCCACTTTTACTGGATCGGGGCCATTCCGGCCATGGTATTTGTCGGAATTTTCATGATGCCCTTCTACTACGGGTCGCGTGCCCGCTCCGTTCCCGAATATCTCCGTCTCCGCTTCGACGAGAAGACGCGCGGTCTCAACGCTGTCTCTTTTGCGGTCATGACCATCTTTTCTTCGGGAATTTCGATGTACGCCATGGCCAAGCTGATTCAGACGTTGCACATCTTCGACGCACCGTTTCATAGTATCGGCATAAGCGCGCAATGGATTTTTCATATCGGCATTCTCACCTCTGCCGTAGTAGTGCTCGTCTATATCTTCCTGGGAGGGCTTACCAGCGCCATCTACAACGAGGTGCTGCAATTTTTCCTGATCGTTGCCGGCTTCCTGCCCCTCACCTGGTTGGGCCTCAAGAATCTTGGCGGCTGGACGGGATTGAAGGCGCGACTGGACCCAAGTTTCACCCATTCCTGGGCCGGCATGGCTCACGCCTCGACCAATCGCTTGGGTGTGGACTGGTTTGGACTTGTTATGGGTCTCGGCTTTGTTCTGTCTTTTGGCTATTGGTGCACGGACTTCCTGGTTGTGCAGCGCGCCATGGCGGCCAAGTCCATGGGTGCCGCACGCAGAACCCCGCTCATCGGAGCTTTCCCCAAAATGCTGTTTCCGTTCCTGGTAATTGTGCCGGGCATCATCGCCGTGGCGCTGCCTGCCGCGCCCGCAACCGAGATTAGCGGAAGCGTATTGCGGACGCCCGAACGCGGAATCATCCCTTACAAGATCGACGCCACCACGGGAGCCCCGGTAATCGATAAGAATGGAGTTCCGCAATTGGACTATGATCTGGCGATTCCCAGCATGCTCCTGCATTACTTCCCGTCCGGCATGCTGGGACTCGGCATCACGGCGCTTCTTGCGAGCTTCATGTCCGGCATGGCCGGCAATGTCACCGCATTCAACACGGTCTGGACTTACGACATTTACCAATCCTATCTGCGGCCCGATGCCAGCGATCAGCACTACCTGTGGATGGGGCGTGCGGCTACCGTCTTTGGAATCGCTCTTTCCATCGGCGCGGCCTACATGGCGAACCGGTTCAACAACATCATGGACATGCTGCAACTGGTTTTTGCCTTCGTGAATGCGCCGCTTTTTGCCACGTTTCTGCTGGGCATGTTCTGGAAGCGCACCAGCGGCCACGGCGCCTTCTCCGGTCTCATCGCCGGAACCGCTGCGGCGGTGCTGCACCACGCGTTTACGCTTCCTCGGGCGGCGGGGTCGGGTATCAAGGGCGGCTGGTTGGCCGTCCTCCATACTTATCCCAGCGACATGGCTCAAAACTTCTGGACCGCGATCTGGGCCTGGAGTACTTGCTTCCTCATCACCATCATCGTGAGCCTTCTAACCAAAGCTCCCGAGGAAAACAAACTGGTCGGCCTGGTCTATTCCCTCACCGCGCGAGCGAAGGAAGAGTCGCTGGCCTGGTATTTGAAACCGGCTTCTCTGGCGATTGTCGTCCTCGCCGGCACGGTGCTGCTGAACTTCATTTTCTGGTAGGAGGGGGCCATGTGGATGGATATTCGCCTCCCGATTGGGATTCTTTTTGCTATTCTCGGGTGCATCTTAGTCGCCTATGGTCTGGTTGGCGATCACTCCATCTATCGGCAGTCGCTAGGTATCAACATCAACTTGATCTGGGGCGCGGGGCTGCTCGTATTCGGTCTCGGGATGTTCCTCTTAGGCAAGCGCGGGATGCGGCCTGACACTCAAAATGAGCCCGGGCCAGCGGCCAGTTCACCCGATCGATAGGATCAACCCGTGCCCCTGCCTTCCGCTCTCGACTCCAGTAAAGGCGGCCACTCTGGAAAGAAAAATGGGAAAGGCATATAACCTGGCAGAGCGATTTCGAGCGCATTTTGGAGGCGAAGGTCGCTTTTATCGCGCCCCCGGACGCGTCAATCTGATTGGCGAGCACACCGACTACAACGACGGCTTCGTGCTGCCCGCGGCGATTGATTTCGATTGTTGGCTGGCGGTTAGCCCAAGGCCGGATGCAAGCCTCATCCTTCGCTCCGATGATTTTGACCAGACCTGGCGAACAGTCGGAACAGCCTGAGAAGCCATGGCGGGCAGCGCTCGGTTCGGAAGACCCCGCCCTGGATCGGGACGTACGGGCGACCTGGAACTAGAAGACGCAGCTGGCGCGGTTTGCGCGAGCTAGCAATTTGAGGAACTGCGTGTGTCTCGCTGGTGAACACAATAAGCCTTTTAGTTCTCCGTCAGGTAAGGTCAGCAGAACCGCCTATGAGCTTGTACTTAGCGCGCTCGCAAATTTGCGTCAAATTGCCGTCGGCGATTCCAGGGTTGAAGTTTTGGTGCCTCACCTTCCCCAGAATTCGTTTCAACGCGTTTTGGATATTCTTCGCTCCGAGAGCACCAAAGAACATCACCTTTACTTCTGCCGCCATGAAGAAGAAGTTCCATCCAGCGGGGTGGATCTTGCGATCAAGGGCAAAGCTATCGAAAGCTTTGACCACTCCCCAGTTCCCTGAATAAGGCTCACTCTCCAGCCCAAGAACCTGGGCGATGAGCGGCTGCTCCTCGATCAGAATCGTACCGACTTGAACGGTTGGCGGCATATTAATAAGTCCCTCAGAGAAAACGCTGGCTCCGAGGTTAACTTCGCGTGAGCGCAGCCACTACGATCAGCAGCAGTGCAACGAATATCAGCTCACCGATGCCCAGCAGCATGATTTCGCTAAACAGGTCAGGCTTCATTAGCTCTTCCGGGTGCATTTCATTCCTCCCCTTGCGAGACGTCCGCATCGAGGCCGGCCCGGATGAGGTGCCCTCCCCACTGGAAGGCAGTGTTGCGGATTCCGGCTGATGAACATCCGGTAATGGCCCGCGAACTACCGGGTGCACAAGGGCAAATATTGGCCTTGGACTTCGACAGGATTTATGCTAATCGACCGCTCTCAGGGACTAAACTGAACGTTGATGGTTTCTGTTGCCGTAGCTAAGAAAAGGCGTGGGTTCGATCCCGGCACCTTCCTCGCGACTATTGGCGAGGGCAGGAAGAGCCTGACCGTTTCCAAGAAGCATGGGGATCTTCACGCAGGGGGGAAGCGGCTGACGCTGTCTTCTATATCCAGAAAGGCAAAGGTCGGCTCACCGTCGTTTCTAAGACGGGGAAGGAAGCCACGATCGGCATACTGAGTGAGGGGAATTTCTTTGGGGAAGGCTCGCTGGCAGGACAGGCTCTCCGCATGGGATCCGCAGCTGCAATGACGGATTGCCAGCTTCTGCGCACCGAGAAGAAGGCGATGATGGGGGCGCTTCATCGGGAACACGCCCTTTCCGATATGTTCGTGGCGTATCTGCTGGGGCGGAATATCCGTTATGAAGAGGACCTGGTCGACCAGCTGTTTAATTCCAGCGAAAAGAGACTGGCCCGTGTCCTTACTTATGCTGGCTCATTTTGGTAAGGTAAGGAGTGCCCGAGACCGTGGTTCCGAAGATCA
>Ga0209804_1000904_pt1 | contig 21012 bp, 10 predicted proteins | sample GraSoiAngelo_139_FD_185896 | JGI IMG/M metagenome (GOLD analysis project Ga0209804, IMG submission 185896) | Grasslands soil microbial communities from the Angelo Coastal Reserve, California, USA - 14_0929_12_20cm (SPAdes) (version 2) | ecosystem: Environmental > Terrestrial > Soil > Grasslands ... | reverse complement strand
CATTCCGCCATTCCGGCGAAGCAGTAACCGGTGAACAAAATGAAGAAATGAAGAGATCGAGTGCAAAGGAGAGACTTTGATTTTATGCTCAGGCTTATCGCTTATTTTGTCGCCGCAGCCTCCATCATCCATTCCACACGTTCGAATGGGGCCAATGCATTCCAGGTTTCCGAGGACGACGAGCGGATTGCTATTTCGTCTACGACTCTCGACGCGGTCGTTCGCAAAAAAGGCTATGTGACCGGTGTCGCCGCCGGAAGTTTTTTGGACAAGAAGAGCGGTTTTCGCGATGCCGGCTATGGGCTTGATATTGTCGATTGGATTATGGAGCCGGGCAGCGACGAAGCCTATCGTGATCAATTGAAGGGCGATCTGGCGTATCTCTTCAACAATTCTTACCACGGCAAGACGGCGAAGCGGTCAATCGAGGGACCGCAGATTTGCACCAAAGCCAGGGAGCTTTCGCCTCGCGTCGTCCAAGGCAAAGATTTCGTCGCTGTCACGAGCGGGTTTAGATACCAGATCGCCGCGCCCGGAAAGAAGACCGGCTCGGAATGGAGCCAGGTGCTCGTATTCCCGGCTGGCCAGCGTTACTTCATCTCCAGCGACAAGATCACCAGCGTGAATGCCAGCGACGCCATGTTCCTCCGCATCGACATGCCGGGACACATCAAGCACAAACAGGGCGACACTTTCAGCGAGGTTTACCTCAGCTACGCGGGCAGGATTCCATCGAGCGAGTTCGTCAAAGACTTTGCGCCCGACGAGAAATTCAATTATCGCCGCGACGCTAATCCGGCGCCCAAACGGTTTATTCGCGCCTATCACCTCCGCGATCCTAAAACCGGCCGCGAAGGTCCCTGGCTCGCGGGAATCACGCTCGACCCCTCGGTGGTCTATGAAGCCTGGTGTCATCAGCGCGGTTATGTTTGCCTGATCGAGGAATTTGGCGGCAAACCCATCCGCGCGGGGGAATCTTTCAGCGCGGGCTTCATCGTCGGCTTCTTTGATTCTGTCGAAGAAATGGAAAAAGTTTACGATCGCTATGCCGGCCACACGGGTCTTGAAGTGACTGAGCAAGGCTGGAAACTCACGCGGTCAGTCAGGTGACCATTCAGTCAGAGGAATGGGGAGCGCAGCCGCCTCGGCTGCTGTTCGGCGCGCCCCGCGCCGAACTCTTCACCAAGAGGACAAAACATCCAGTCGGCCCCTCGCGCCGGAGTGCCAACGGCGAGGGCGCAGTTGGCAGCGCCCGAGGCGGGCGCGCTCCCCATTCCAACTGAGTCGCTCCGGCCAACTCATGTGCAGCGATGTGGTCGAAGGGCGCTGCCCCAAGGAATACCGCGTTCCTTCCAGACGTGACGGAGATAAACCCACCGCCTGAAACTTCTTCAGCCGGCGGCTCGATAAGCCGAATTGCGAATCGGCAGCGAACGAATACGCGTCTGCGTCGCGTTGAAAAGGGCGTTGGCGATGGCTGGCGCGATGCCGATGATGGGCGTTTCACCGGCGCCAACCGATGGCAGATCCGGGCGGTTCACCAGAAGGGTCTCGATTTGCGGCACGTCTTTGAAGCGCGGCACGTGGTATTGGGAAAACTTCGGGTTCAGCATCCGGCCGTCTTTGAAACGCATTTCTTCGCGGAGCGCGCCGCCGAAGCCCATGATGATGCAGCCTTCCACCTGAGCGGTGAGGTTCGCCGGATTTTGAATGGCGCCGCACTCGAACGCCTCGACCGCCTCAAGCACTTTGAACGTGCCGACGCGGTCGTCCACTTCGATTCGAACGGCGCAGGCGACGTAGGAACCCTTCTCCGTCCCGCACGCCAGGCCGACGCCGGTCTTCTGTGTCGAGGAGTTCTTTTTCCACGCGCGCTTCCAACCGAACTTGTCGGAAGCGGCGACGAGCACGGCGCGCAGGCGATCGTTGGTCAGATGGCGAAGCCGAAATTCCAGGGGATCGACGCCGGCCGCCGCTACCAGTTCGTCCATGAACGATTCGCGCGCGAAGGCGTTGGCCGTGGACGCCAGCGCGCGATACGACCCGCTGCGCAACGGCTGATTGCAGGACTTGAATTCGGTCGCCACATTCAGGACCGAATAAGGCGTCGCGATGGCCGAAGCGCCGGAGTTGAAGTTGACATGCTCCCAGGCGATCAGCGCGCCATTCTCATCCAGGGCGCCGGCCACGTCGATCACTCCTGCCGGACGGAAGTAGGCCCAGGTAAACTCGTCTTCGCGGCTCCAGCGCACCGAAACCGGCTTCTTCGCGGCCAGCGCAAGGCGGGCGGCTTCAACCGCGACTTCGCCCGAGTGCTTGCCGCCGAAACCGCCGCCGGTGTCCGGCACAATCACCCGCACGTCATTGTCCGGCAGCCGAAACGTTCTCGAAAGTTCCTCGCGGACGCGCGAGGGCTGCTGGGTGCCCGTCCAAACGGTGAGCCTGCCATTCTCCCATTCGGCCACCGCGGCCCGCGGTTCCATGGGAGCATGCTGGATGTAAGCGATCTGATAGGCTTCGCGCAGCACCTTGTGGGCGGTCTTGAACGTTTCGTCGGGTGAGCCTGTGATATCGCGGCGCGAGCGTTGGGAGGAAGCATGGGAGCGAAGATAAGAGTAAAGGTCGTCGCTCGAAGGATGTTCCGCCGTTTTCCATTTCGCTGTTTTCGCCGCTTCGTCCCGGGCGAGTTCCGCTTCGAAAGAAGTTGCCGCGGCGAAACCGACGAAGTCTCCGTCTCGTATCGCGGTCACGCCAAAGCTGGTTTTCGCGGGAGCCAGATCGATCTCCTCCAGTTGCGCGCCATACGAAGAGGGACGCAGCACTTTGCCGTAAAGCATGCCCGGACGCCGGATGTCCGAAGGATACCGATGAGCGCCGGTGACAATCTCGCTGGCGCCGACGCGCGGAACAGGCGTCCCAAGGATGCGCCATTCCTTCACTTCAGCGAGGCTGACGCCGGATGCGACTTCGCGCTGGAGCGCTTTCGAATGCTTCTCGCTCGCGAGGTCGGCATAGCTGAATTGCTGACCCTCGGCGAGTCCTTCCACCATCCCATCGCGAACGGAGAGCCTCTTCGCGTCGGCGTTAAACGCAGCCGCGGCCGTGTCGATAAGCAGTTGGCACGCGGCCGCACATCCCCTGCGAATCGCCGGGACTGACCTTGGAGTGGTGCCGCTGCCCGCTGTGCCTCCGTCATCGGGAACGACGGCGGTGTCGGCCATGATGAATCGGACGCGATCGACCGGCACGCGCAGCTCCTCGGCGGCGGCCTGCGTCAGTTGAGTGCGCGAACCCTGACCGACTTCAACCTTGCTCGTCAGAACCGTGATCACGCCATCGGCCCCGATGTGAAGTCGCTGCGCAAGATTCGTGGGCCGGTTCTCCGGCGCCCGTTGAGCGAACAGTCTTGGAACGGCAACGGAAAGGACCACGCCGGCACCGAGAACCTGGACAAACTCGCGTCGGCTGATGTCGAAATGATAGAACGGTCCTTCATGAAGTTCGTAACGCTCCGGCTCGGTGAACTCCGGCTCGCGGAGTTGCGTTTTCATTGGGCCTCCTTCCCCGGTTGCGCGGCGCGCTGCACCGCTTTGAACACGTTTACATACCCGCAGCACCGGCAAATATTCCCGTTCAACGCTTCGACGATTTGCGTCTGGTTCGGAGTCGGGTTGCGCTTGAGCAGCGCGACCGTGGCCAGGATCATACCGGGCACGCAGTAGCCGCACTGCATGGCGCCCTCCTTGACGAAGGCTTCCTGGACCGGATGCAGTTTCCCGTTCTGCGCCAGGCCCTCGATGGTTTCGACGTTGCGGCCTTCGACCTCCGCAATCTCTGTCTGGCAGGATCGAACCGGATTGCCGTCGAGCAACACGGTGCAGGCGCGGCATTGGCCTTCGCCGCAGCCGAATTTGGTTCCCGTGAGATCCAGGTCCTCGCGCAGCACCTCGAGTAGAGTGCGCCGGGCCTCTGCGGAAATGCGCTGAGGTTTTCCGTTGAGCGTGAATTGAAAGTCGGCTTTCATTGATTCAATGCGTTAGCGATGTGGATTCGCTCGTCACTTTAGCCCGATACTCTGGCGCGTAAAGAGCCAAGTTTGAACTGATGTTCGCCGTTTTGACCTCGTACAAACTGATTTCAATGCCTTCGCCGACGCCATACCGAGTCATCCTGGAATCCACGGGGCTTGCGTGGCTCATGCTGCTGACCACCAATCCCGCTTTCGCGCAAATTCCGAAACCAACCGACGCGCCCAAGCCCTTGGCTCCCGAACAAAGCGCCGCGGCGTTCAAGCTGCCGCCTGGTTTTCGCATGGAGATCGTCGTCAGCGAACCGCTCATCGCGTCGCCGTCGGGGGTGTGCTGGGATGAGCGCGGGCGGATGTTTGTTTCCGAATTGCACGGATACAATCTCGCGGGCCAGCTCGACATCGAAGAACTCAACAAGACCGGTAAACTCGACACACAGGTGCGGCGTGTGCAGGCCGACGAGAAATTCAAACGCGCCGCCAAGGCCGGCACGTTTGGCGTGGTGAAATGGCTTCGTGATACGAACGGCGACGGTCGCATGGACGCGGCCGATGTGTGGGCCACGAATCTGCCGCCGATCTACGGACTCGTGCCCGCGCGCGGCGGCATCATTGTCGCGTGCGCGCCGGACATCGTGTTCCTTGCCGACCGCGATGGCGACGGGAAAGCCGAGACGCGCGATGTGCTCTTCACCGGCTTTCCCACGGGCGAACTCGAGCGCGGCATCAACGCGCCGCAATGGGGTGCGGACGGTTGGATTTATTTCGGACGCGGCTGGGGCGGCGGAATAATCACCGGGCCGCATCTCGCTGCGCCGGTGGAGTTGCCCGGCTCCGACTTCCGAATTCGCCCGGACGGCAGCGCCATCGAGCCGGTGACCGGCGCCACGCACACGTTCGGTTTCGCAATGACGGAGTCCGGCGACCGCTTCACTGTGACGACGACCGTTCCTGGAATTTTCATCGCACCGTTGCCGTGGTATTATCTCGCTCGTAATCCCGATGCGGCCACGCCGTCGCTCGAAATCGCCACCGGCGACCGCCGCGCCTACTCGATTTCCAAGCCGCATCCGTGGCGGCAGAAGCGCGCCGACGACCCGGCTTATTTCAAATACTACAACTCGCGCTACGGCGCGGCGGAGAGCGAGGCCACCGGTTGGTTCACGGCCGCGTGCGGACCGATGGTGTATCAAGACCGCGCGCTGCCGGGATTGCGCGGGCAATATTTCGTCTGCGAACCGGCGGGAAATCTCATCCACCGCGCGGTGATCGAAGCGGATGGGTCCGCGTTGACAATTCACCGCGCGTCTGGCGAAGAAAAATCCGAATTCGCCGCGAGCACCGACGCCTGGAGTCATCCCATGAACCTCACGCACGGGCCGGACGGATCCATCTGGATCACCGACTACTATCGCGAAATCATCGAGGATTACTCGGCGATCCCGCGTCATCTCCAGCAGCAATACGGGGTTTATGCCGGCCACGACCGCGGCCGAATCTATCGTCTCACCCATCACGACGCCCCGCCCGTTCCCGCCGCCGACATGAGCGGGCTCGATACGCAGGCTCTCGCCCGCGAATGTGCCAGCCCGCTCTTCTGGCGGCGACAGACCGCGCAACGTCTACTTGTCGAACGTGGAGGAAACCCCCTCATCCCAGCCTTCTCCCCCGATGGGAGAGAAGGTGCCCGGAGGGCGGTTGAGGGGGAGGTTCATGGGGCCAATGTGCTTCAAGAAGCAAAGAAAATTCTGCGCGAACTGCTTGCCGATAAAAACGCCGAGCCATCCGCCGTCATCATCGCGTTGCGCACGCTCGACCAACTCGGCGCGCTCACACCATCCGATGTGCGGCCGTTCATCAGCCACGCCGACGCCGCCGTTCGCATTCATGCGCTCCAACTCGCCGATCACTGGTTCGCCAAAGACGAAGGCCGCGCACTGCTCGATGCGACGCTGACAGCCGCGGCCGCCGAGCCGAATCCGCGCGTGCAAATTCAATTCGCCCTGAGCCTTGGCGAAGCTCGCGACCCACGCGCTTTCGCGATGCTTGCCCGGTTCGTCCGCGAGCGGCTCGGCGTGCGCTGGATGGACGCCGCTGTCTTGTCTTCGCTGCACGGGCGTGGCCTGGAAATGCTCGGCGCCCTCCTGCGCGAGCCGGGCGGCTCCGCGCCCTTCCTCCCGCCGCTCGCGCAAGCCATCGCCGCGCGCCGGGATGAATCCGAACTCGCCGGCACGCTCAACCTCGTCGCCACCGCCGAGCCGGACACGCGGGCCGCCGTGCTCGATGCGCTCGCCAGGGGCCGCAAGAACGCGCCGCGCAAGCCGCTCGCTGACAAATCCGCGCGGGCTGCCCTCGCGACTCTCGCTGCGAGCCCTCTCGCCGGAGTCCGCACCGCGGCGCGCGCGTTGGAGGACACCTTCGTCGCGACTGTGGCGGACGAGGAATCGCTGGTGTCGTCAGGCCAGTTACCGCCCGTCGAACAAATCAGCGAAGGGACGTTCCGGAAATTCGTCACGGCTCTGGCGGGGCCGCGCGACCTGAAGCATGGTCACGAAATTTTTCTAAAGGCATGCGCGACGTGTCATCGCATTGGAAATGAAGGCAAAGAAATGGGACCCGACCTGCTCGGTCAGCTCGGCATGGCGGAGGAATCGTTGTTGAAGGATGTCCTCATGCCCAACGAGCGCATCCGGCCCGGCTACGAGACGACGCTTGTGCAGATGACCGACGGCACCGCCGTCACCGGCATTTTGAAGGACGACGGCGCGACCAGCCTGTCCTTGATGTCACCGAACGGTGTCGAGCAGGTGCTCCTGCGCAAAGACGTGCTGGGTGTGCGCCGCCTGGCGACATCGTTGATGCCCTCGTTTGCGGAAGGACTCAAGCCCTCGGATGTCGCAGACCTGCTCGCCTGGCTGCGGAGTAATCTCGGGACTGGCGCTCTCAATGCCGCAGAAGCTCCCAAGGTCAACATCGGTGACTTGTCATCCCGAGCGGATGCCAAGCCGGGCTACACGACATACACCAACTTCAGCCAGGTAATGCAGGCGAGCGATGCGCGGTATCCGGCCATAATCCGAGTCTCGGATCCCGGAGCCAGCGGACACCGGGTTTATACAGGGTTTTTCTTTTATCAATGTCTTCAGTTTGATGCTACGGGACGCTATCTGCTGGGGATGAAAGTCTATTTTGATTACCGTGAGATTAAACCTACGGATCGTGCCGATGTTGGTTTTATCGATCTCAAAGACCGGTACAAATGGACCAAAATCGGAGAGACAACAGCTTGGAACTGGCAGCAGGGCGCGCGGCTTCAATGGCGGCCCGCATCTGATGAGATTGTATGGAACGATCGCTCCGACGATGGCATGTCCTTTGTATGCCGTCTGTATAACTTCCGCACCGGCAAAAGGCGTAATCTGCCTCGGCCGATTTACGACCTTTCCCCGGACGGCGGCACAGCGCTGACCCACGATTTCGAGGGCGAGCACCAAGGGACTGATTACGCCGCCATTGGGGATAAAAGCAAAGGCCAACGCTCTCCAGTCAAGACGGGTGTCTGGAAGATGAATATGGATACAGGAAATGCGGAGCTGATTATGCCTCTGGATAAGATGGCCGCCATAGCTTTCCCCGGTGGAATCCCCTCATCAGGTCATTTTTACATCTTCCGCGAGGGGTGGAACCCATCCGGCACGCGCTTCATCACCTTCATCAAAGACCCGGAAAACAAACTCTTCGAGGCCTACTCCATCTCAGCCAATGGCACGGATGTTCGCTATCTTTATCACAACCCAAGCCACCATGCGTGGCTGGATGACAACTACATTTTTGATTTTGGCTATCACAAACCTCCCGGAGGCGGTCAGGCCCGGCGCGGATATTTTCTCTTCAAAGACGATGGTAGTGGAACAGCAAAGGAACTTCTCTGGGCGGTGGAAGTCGACGACGGGTACGGTGGTGACGGCCATGGGAGCTTTGTTCCCGGCTCTGGTGGTGATTGGATCATCTCGGACACGTATGCTATCCACGGCTTCCAGTATCTATTTATGTATCATAGGCCATCCAAACTGTTCGTGCCGCTTGCCAAGTTGAAGTGCGACCGCCGCATGGACATTGGCGATGGCGGTTACCGGGTGGACACGCATCCAAGGCTCAGCCGGAACGGCAGGCTGGTATCAATAGATGCTTCCCATGAAGGTCTGGGACGGCAAATGTATGTAATTGACATCAGCCACATCGTGGATAATCCGCCTAACAAGCTCCCTGTTAACACAGGCAGGAAAGCCCTCTCCCCGGACATACTGAAGTTTGGGATCTTCGAACAATCGTTCACCCAACAGCGGAACTACACCAACGCCTACGTCCAGGTGACAGCGAGCGCGACCTTTATTCAGCCCGACAACGGCAAGCGATCGATCCCGCTGTTCTGGGATGGGGGTGCGACATGGAAAGTGCGTTTCTCGCCGGATGTGATCGGCGCGTGGACCTGGTCCGTGAACTCGAGTGATCCAGGATTGAACGGGGCGAACGGATCGTTCCATTGCGTCTCGCCAACCAATCACGGAGGATCACCGCGATGACCGGCTTTCCGTACCATTTCCAGCATCAAGACGGCACGCCGTATTGGCTCTTCGGGGATACCCAGTGGGAGGCGTTTGCCGACGATTCAGCCCAAGGCCTGGACGCGCGCAGTGTGAGTAACTACTTCACCCTTCGAGCGGCGCAGGGATACAACTATGTTCACAGTGAAATCATCGGCCTGGTGCGGTCGTCCCAGATCGACGCAAAGGGCCGCGAGCAACCCGCCTTTCACGATTACCGCGCTGAAACGATCAACCCGGCATATTTCGATGAAGTGGACGCTCGCCTTCGTCAGGCAAATTCGTTGGGCATCACGTTGGGTTTAATTCTGATGGAACCGTACTTCACGCCAGCCGCCAGCATCGATCCCGCTTTCAGATATGACAACCGGTGTTGGCTGTCATTTCCCGACGAGGCGGCGCGGCTGCGGTATGCCCGCTACGTCGTCGCCCGCTACAGCGCTTTCAACGTTCTCTTTCTCCTCACGCTGGAGTGGGGGCCTGCGGCGAAGCCAATGCCACGCAACGAATGCATCGCCATGTTTAACCGGCTCGGAACCGAAATTCAGAACCACGATCCCCACCAGCGACTCCGGGGTATCCATGACGATAACGGGACCCTCCCGAATAATTTTTACGGACCCTCCAGCGGTTGGAACACACTGGGGCAATACTGCCAGCATAGTGGCAGCGATTACGGATATCCGTGGTGCGATGGCTGCACTCCGCCGAATGACGCGAATTGCCGGGGCCGCTTTGCGACGCCCGAGAACCGGCAAACCCTGCACGATGAATTGAAGGAGGTGCGCATGAACCGAAACCGGAACAGGCCCGTGATCAACGGTGAATATGCCTATTATCTGCGCCGGGGAGTTCCCGCGCATCCGATGGTTGTCAATCGAGGACATTCGCACGACCAGCCGACATTCCGCAAAGCCGCGTGGGTGCTGACCATGGCTGGAACGTACATCGTCCCGGGCTTTTGGAGGACCTACTACGGCGGCTGGGCCGGTCGAGGCACTCCATTCCGTCCGGACGATCCAGAAGCACTCCCCGCGGTTAAAGATCTGCAAACGCTTCACACCTTCTTCACACAAGTTGAGAACGGCTCGCGTCGTCAATGGTGGAAGCTCGTGCCGCACGACGATGTGGTCTCCAGCGCTCCAAACCCCGCCGACGGCAGCCCGGGCCACAGCTATTGTTTGGCCGACCCGGGACAGAGCTACATTGTCTATACAGAGAATACGAAATCGACGCGCCTGTATCTCAGTGAATCTCTCAACACGACCTATCGCGTCACACAATTTGATCCCAGGACCGGGAAACGAACACTGCTGGACGCGTCCGTTGATAATGGGACGAATTTCAAGCTCCTCTCACCGGACACCGAGGATTGGGTTTATGAAGCTCAAAAGAATTAAACCCGTTGATTGCATGGCGTTCTCCTATACGCATGTCCACGATCACTCGAACGCTGTCAGTCATCTCGATTCGTCCAAACCACGATACTTCGCGGTACGTGCCGGAGAACACGCGGGTGATTTTGAAGCGATTGGCATTCAATTCATCTAGAGTGGTTGCCAAAAGTAATTTCCGATCATCGTCGTGTGCAGGAACTCCCCTCACCCGGCTAAAGCCACCCTCTCCCCTCATCGGATGAGGGGAGAGGGAAGGGTGAGGGGAGTTTGTGCACCTTCGACCATCGATCTCATTTCGGAAATTTATTTTGGCAATTACTATAGGTAGCAAGGGAACCAGGCTTCACAGCATCTCGCTTTCACGGCATGGCATCGAGCACCAAAACCCAGTCGTCTTGCTCGCCGTGGGAGGGCGCCACAAACTCCTGGGTGCCTTTGTTGGGATACTGACCAATAGCTTTCCAAGTTCCGTCGCGTGGATCGTACCATTGAGCTTTCACTTGCGAGCCGTTGAGCTTGTTCATCTGAATGGTGACGGGCTGGCCGCGAGGTGTGTAGGCGATGACGAAACTCCCGTCTTCGGCCCGCGCCGCAACGAGGCGCTGCGTGCCTTCGCCCTGCTCCAATGCGATGGCGGACTGGTCGGGAACCATCTTGTGCCACGGCCGCTGCTCGAATAATCGACGCATCAGGCCCACCTGCCGAGAGCCCTCGTAGGCCATCGCCTTGCGCCAGTGTTGAAAGCCATCCTTCGGAAACGGACCGTCGGCATCCTTGTAGAACCAAAATAAGTCCAATGAGCCGTAGCCGTGCCCGGCCGCGCCGGCCAGCATGGCTGAGTAGGCCTGGGAACGCACCTTGTGAGCGTCAATGCGCGGCTTGTTGGCGCCCGTGGGATGGTTCTCGTATGCCGGCTCCATGTCCACGGTCGGCTTCGCGGGCTTCAACGCATAATCCTTGCTGACAAACGCGTAACTGTCCGAGCCGAAATGATGGCCGGATTGGATCGAATTGAAGTCGAGCCAGTCGGCCTTATGAAACCACGTGGAAGACGACGTGCTCCCCTGGCCGTGGTAGCAAACGAGTTGGCTGCCGCCGCTGCCGTCCTTCAGCCCTTTCGCCATCGCCACCCAAACGGCCTCGTATTTTCCCGGAGCGGAGTCGCCTCCCGGAAACCACATGACGGCGTTGTTCTTGTAGCGCGCGCCCAGGAATTTCCCAAAGACGTACGCGTTCTTCTCATCGAATACTTTTTCCGGATGGTCAGTGACGTGCCAGGACTTGGCGGTCACAAGGCCCATCACCAGGCCCAGTTCGTTCGCTCGGTTGACCACGTAGTCCATGTTCTGGAAAAACTCCTCGTTGGGCCGAGTCGGGTCGCGGTCGATGAGCGGCGTCGCGTCGAGAAGCGACGCATTGCCGTCCGGGTGTTTCTTGCCAAGTCCGCGCAGCACGTAGGCCTGGATGACCGTGAAGCCCTTGGCGGCGCGGTCTCTCAGATACTCGTCCAGTTCCTCGCGATTGGGCCGCTGGAAAAGCAGCCAGCAAGTGTCGCCGAGGTAAAAGAACGGCTTGCCGCCCTGATCGACGAAATATCGTCCGTTTTGGCTGACTCTGAGTTTGACGTTTTTGACGGAACGTGCGGGCACAGTGTCCGGCGTGGCGGCGTTGCCACAAACGGCTGTCAGCAGCGCTGTCGCCAGCGAACCCAGTGCCCGGAACCGGATGGAGAGTGCGGGTGTTTTCATGAGCTTGGAGATGTATCAAGTCATTTTCGTGAGATTAGCCTGCTTCGACAGCAAAAACGAGTCTCGTTCAATTCGAGCTGGATTTGCCGAGAGACGGTATCGGCACCTGGCTGGTGTGCATCAGGTAGGCGATGAGGTCTCGCGCCTGCTCCGGCGCCATCCCCTCAAGCAAACCCTCCGGCATCAATGACAGCGTTGATTCCCGAATATTGGCGATTTCGCCTCTCTCGACCGTGAGCGATTCGGTCATCGTCCTGACCGTGAGGGTGCGCTCGGTTTGGGCGGCGATTAGGCCGTTGAGCACGCGCCCGTCTTTGAGATCCAGGATCGACATGCGAAAATCGGCCGTCACTACTGCGCTCGGGTCCACAATGTTCTCCAGCAGATAATCAAGGTTGTTGCGGCCGCCGCCGGTCAGGTCGGGGCCAACTTTTCCTCCTTCTCCGTAGAGGGTGTGACACGATGCGCACGCGGTGTTGTAGGCCAACCGGCCCTGATTCCTGTCCGCTTTCGCCAAGGCAACAGGCGTGAGCCGGGCCTTCCATTTGGCGATCAATTGCTGCTTATCGGTCGGCGAGTCCCTGAGTTCGCCCCACACTTCGGCGAGCTTCCTGTTCAACCTCGTGTCGTCGAGGCTGCGAATCTGTCTCGCGTGAAAGGCGGAAATGTCTGCGCGCGGAATTTTTCCTTCAGCGACGGCGTCGAGCAGCGCTTGAGCGAAGCTCGGGCGCGAGACGAGCGCCGAGAGCAGTTGCCCGCGTTCGGAAGGATGGAACTGCCGGTAAGCCTTAACGAGCTTCACACCGACCGCAGGATCATCGAAACTCGCCAGGCCGCGCGCGGCGACCGAATTCAGGAACTGCTCGCCCAACAATTGCTCGCACAGCCCCCGCAGGTCGGGCGCGCGGTTGTCAATGAGGGATTGCAACGCGGCTTTGCGGGCGCTGAGATCGGCGGCTTGATCGAGTGCAACTTTTTTCACCGCCTCGAGCGCGCGGCCGTCGCCGAAGAGCAAGCTCAGGTCGCGGGCTTGGGCGCGGAGACCAGCGTTGGGTGAATTCTCCAGCTTCTTCGCGAACATATCCCACGCGGCGGGTTTCGCGGCTTTGCGCCAGCCGGTGAGACCATCCGCCATGCCGTCAAGAACGTCCGACTGGAAAGCCTCAGGCTTCGACGTGGTGAGTTGGAGCAATCGATTCAACGGCGCGGGATTTTTCTCGATGTCCTCGGCGAGCCGACGGGCGATGAGTTTTCGCGTCATCGGCAGTTCGGCCTTCGTGGCGAGTTTCGCGAGCGCAGCCGGATCAGCGTCAGCGACGGGAATCAATCCGTACCAGATGAGCAACGGGAGGTTGTGGTCGTTCGCGTCCTCCGTGCGGGCGAGCAACGCCGCAGCGAGGTCAGCACGTTGCGATACTGGCAGACGCTGCAGCGTCGAAGCCAGAGCGAGACGGACCAGACCCGAGGCGTCTGTTTTCGCGACGCGGACCAGTTCCTTCAACGTGGCAGCCGAGGTCACGAGGCTCTGTTCCATTTCCGATTTCCGATTTCCGATTTCCGATTTTCCAAATGGCCTCTGGCTCATCACGGTGTCGAGCGGCCAGTTGTCCGTGAGAAAGCGAATCGCCCAGGTGCGGACGTGTTCGTCCGAGTGACGAAGTTGTGCGCGGAGAAATGCTTCATCCAACGCTCCGATGGTGTAGAGCGTCCAGAGAGCGCGCAACTTCACCACGACGTCGCCTCGTTTCTCAAACAGCTCGCGTAACTGTGCCGCCGCGTGGTCGAGGCCACGACCCGATTCTGCACGCGCGGTGAGTTCGAGTCGCGCCTGGCGGGCAAACCATTCATTCGCGTGCGTGTGCAGTTTCACCAACTCGCTTGCGCTCAGTTTTGCTAAATCAAAGGGGACCGCACGCGTCTCGCGTGCTGGTTTTGGCGCCCCGCCGAAACCACCTGTTGCATGCGGAGCAACCGGCGAGGCGCCGGTTGCAGCAGCCGAGGCGGCTGCGCTCTCTTTTCCCTCATAAGTGATCTTGTAGATGCGCCCGCTGGTGCGATGGACGCCGCTGTATTCGTGACATTCGCCGGTGTCGCTCCAATCGAGCACGAACACGCCGCCGTCCGAACCGACGTAGCCGCGGCCGCGGCGTTCGAGGATTTCCTGATTGGCGCGGCGGCCGTGGAGATTCAGGGTGAAAAGGCGGCCTCGATACGCGGCCGGCCAGTTGTCGCCCTGGTAAATCATCATGCCGACGTGTGCGTGGCCGCCACCCAGGTCGTTCGCCGCTCCATCCCGTGATTTTTGCCAGCCACCCGCCGTGTCGAAGTGCCAGTGGTCCGCGTGCTGATCGATGAGCGCATACGCGCGCGGATTCGGGTCAATCGTATGCGGGCGGACGAAGTGCGCGCCGGCGAAATCGTGCCAGAGATGGCCGTTGACGGTGTTGATGAAAAAAAGTTCACCGTGTTCGTCCCAGTCGTGTCCCCACGGGTTCGTGGTTCCAGAGCTTAAGGCTTCGACGACTTTGCGTTGCGGTTGAAAACGCCAGATCGTGCCGCGCATCGGGATGCGTTGTTCGTCAGGAGTGCCGGGCACACCCACGCTGGACGCGCCGCAGCGGCCATAAAGCCAGCCGTCAGGGCCGAAGCGCAGGCCGTTGGCGAAGGTGTGGTGCATATCCGGCGAGCCAGTGAGGCCGTCGAGCACAACTTCAGGCGCGCCGTCCGGCACATCGTCACCATTGCGGTCCGGGATGAAAAGCAGTCGCGGCGGACACATCGCCCACACGCCCCCGTGCCCGACCTCGATGCTGGTGAGCATTTGCAGTTCGTCAGTGAACACCTTGCGCGTGTCGAAGTGGCCGTCACCGTCCTCGTCTTCGAAAACGAGGATGCGATCACGCAGATTGAGATCGAATTTCTTGCCCGATTCCGCGTAAGTGTAGTTTTCCGCGATCCACAACCGCCCGCGCGCGTCCCACGCCATAGCGATGGGATTCTGCACGTCCGGTTCGGCGGCGAAGACAGCGGCTTTGAAGCCGGGCGGCAGCCGCATCTTCGCTGCCGCCTCGGCAGCGGGCATCGGCCCCGATTGATCCGGCTCCGAGTTGTACGGAACGGGGAAGTCGGACGCGCGCAAACTGAATGGAACAAGCAGCAACAGCAGCGCTTTCTTCATGACCTGGCTGGAACTCTTCTTTTCATATTCCGGGAAATGATCGCCTCTCCTTTATTGCAAGTGCGGGAGACTGGTGCGAGCGAATTATTTCCATACTCCAAATGAACTCGACTCGAGAGCAATTTTCTCCAAATAATGAAAGACCATGACACCCTCTAACCCTCAGAGATTTCAGGCGCACGGCGCGTAATCCGTCGTTTGTGGGATAAGAAGCTTTATTTCGTCCCATCTTCGGGACGAGCAAATCCCACATGCGAACAGCGATGCCACGCCTCTGCGAGTCGCGTTGTCAAGGAAGCCTTTCATTCCCCGGCTGTTGTAAACTTTATTGTCTACGTTTGGCGTCCGGCACGCGCCATGCAAAAGGAGACAGATTCGATGCGTGCATCCGTCTCAACCATATCACGAGCTGTGCCGGACAAGCGGTACCAAATTCAGTCTGGGGACAAGACTCTGCCGGCAAATTCCAAATGATGAATGGAACCCGCGACCCGGATGAAAGCTCCAAAAACCAAGCTCGAAACACCAGAGAAGTTCCAAGTACAAAGTTCCAAGGCAGCAAGCCTGCGGCAGGTTTTGGAATTTGAAATTTGGGATTTCCCTGGAGCGTGGTGTTTGGGATTTGGTGTTTTGTCCACTGATCAATCCTAAGTCGTAAATCGCAATTGTGAATGACCTTCGCTACGCCTTCCGCCAGTTGCTGAAGAATCCCGGCTTCAGCGCCGTGGCCGTGCTCACACTCGCGCTCGGGATCGGAGCGAACCTCGCGCTCTTCGCCATCCTCAACGAACTGTTGCTCCGCCCGAAACCCGTCGCCAATCCCGATGAGTTGTGGGCCATTGAGCCAGCCGACTCAGCGGGGCAACCGGTCTCCGCGAATGTCTGCAGACCCTACTACGAAGCCGTCCGCCAGCGCGCACGTGTGTTCAAAGGGGTCATCGGCTACGCGGGCATCATGCCGAAGCTGCGTACCAAGGAAGCCGCAGAGCGCATCTACGTCGAGCTTGTTTCGGGCGATTACTTCTCGTTTCTCGGCATCAGGCCGGCGCTGGGACGTTGGTTTCTTCCGGAAGAAGACGCCAAGATGGGCACGCACAGCGTGGCGGTGATCAGTCATGGCTTTTGGCAAAGGCAGTTGGGCGGGTCTGGCGACGTCATCGGCCGCACGGTCACGCTGAATGGCAACGCAATCGAGATCATCGGCGTTGCGCCCAGGGAATTCATTGGACTCGACTTCATGCAACCCGACCTCTGGCTTCCAACGAGCATGGAGAAATTGATGGATGAGACCACGCGCTACCACTTCGTTGGCCGTCTGACAGAACCAAAACTGGCTGCGGCTGCCGCCGATTTGCTTGCGCCGTTGGTCGCGGACGTGACGAAGGAGCTTTCCGGCTTCAGGGATCCGCAATGGAGCCACTACGGCGTGAACACCAACCTTCAGGGAGTGCGCCTTGAACCGATCGGCCGGGGTTTGCTGGGGATCGCGTCGGTCAAGAAACGAATTCTCGACTTCCTCAAATTCGCTGGCGTAGCCACGGTGCTCCTGCTTCTCATCGCGTGCACAAATGTGGCGAGCCTTTTTCTGGTGCGGGCACTGCAACGCCGCAAGGAGATGGCGACCCGCCTGGCGCTCGGCGCCACTCGCGGTGCGCTGCTGCGTCAGCTTGTCGGCGAAGGCATTCTGATCGCGGCGCTCGGGACAGCCGGCGCTTTGCTTGCCTTCTCTTGGATCGGCAGGATCATCACGCAGCTTGCAACCTGGTGGCAAGGGCCTGATCTCCACCCGGCTCTTGACCTGCGGCTCCTTCTTTTTGCCGTCGGCAGTCTGCTGCTCGTGGGGGTCGGCTTCAGTCTCTTCCCGGCGCTCAGCGCGACCGGTTTCCAGCTATTCACCGCGCTCAAGGATGCGGAAGGCGGCGATGGATCGGATCGAAAACGGGCGTGGCTGCGTCACGGCCTGATCGTCGCGCAGATCGTCGGATCGCTCGCGCTCCTGTGCGGCGCGACGCTCTGCCTGCGCAGCATGAGCAAGCAACTGGCGGTGGACGTCGGCTTCCGATCCGATCGGCTCGTGATCGCGCCGTTGAATCTGGAACGGATTGGGTTTGCGACCAACACCGTGGTGCCGGAACTTGCGGAGATCGCCCGTCGCGTCGCGCTGATTCCGGGGGTCGAGGAGGTTGGCCTGTCGGCCTCCAAGCCGCTCGTGGGGTGGGAGAGGAATGGGGGCATTCCGCAACTAAAATCACCGGATGGCAACGTCATTATGTTCGGCGTTGCCGATGTCGGGCCGGGTGTCTTCGCGGCGCTGGGGATTCCTCTCTTGCACGGCCGCGAGGTCAATCAGACGGATGTTGAACTGAACCACAAGGTGGCGGTGGTGAACGAGAGTTTCGTGAGGAAGTTCTGGCCGGATCAGGAACCGCTGGGGAAGCAGATTGAAGATGTTGAGGTAATCGGCGTCGTGAGGGACGCGCGTTTCGACCGTTTCGATGCGCCGCCCAGACCGATGGTGTTTTGGCGCGCGAGCAAGGAAAGTCTGCTTCAGACGAAACTGCTCGTTCGCGCGAAACGGAATCCTCGGCACCTGATCGGGGACATTCGCGCTGAACTGGCTCGCATCCACCCGATGCTCGTGCAGGGAGAGATTTGCACGCTGCGCAACACCATGAAGAACGCCTTGCGAATCCAGCACACTGCGCTGCGAATCCTTGGCATCCTTGGAGGTCTGGCCCTGGCGCTTTGCGTGATCGGAACCTACGGCGTGATGGCCTATCTCGTCACGCGCCGAACACGTGAGATTGGTGTCCGCATCGCCCTGGGGGCTACGCGCGGCTCGGTGATGAAGCTGATTCTGACGGCCGGACTGCGTTTGGGGCTCATCGCGCTGGCGATCGGCCTGCCGCTGGCGCTCGGCGCGGCGGGAATCCTCCGCCATCAACTCGCTGGCATCAGTCCTTTCGATCAGCTGTCCTTCATTGCTGTGACATTGAGCGTCCTGACCGCGTTGATCTGCGCCTGCTGGCTACCCGCCCGTCGCGCGGCGAGCGTGGATCCAATGGAGGCATTGCGTTATGAGTAACGCCCGTTTCATCGTTGAACCGTTGAATCGTTAAAACGTGAAACGTGACGCGCGAATGACGAATGACAAATTCCGAATGACGAAAGAAATCCGAAATCTCAAATCCGAAGCGGCGACTTCGTCTGCATCGAGAATTTCCTGGTCATTGATGCTTCGACATTCTTTCGACATTCGTCATTCGGATTTCGTCATTTTCCAGAGCCATGATTCAAATGCGGAATTCGGAGTTCGGAGTGCGGAATCAAACAACTGACAACGGACCACTGACAACGAACGATGAACGATCTCAAATTCGCCTTCCGCCAACTGCTGAAGAACCCCAGCTTCACCGCTGTGGCCGTGCTCACGCTCGCGTTGGGCATCGGCCTTAACGCCGGCATCTTCACAATCCTGAATGCGGTCGCTTTACGTCCGCTTAGGGTGCAAGGGTCCGAAAGGCTCGTTTGCGTTTTCCAGGATTTCTCACGTAACCGCGGGAGAGTCCTCCGGAATGTTTATGACGACGCAAATCGAGCGTCCTATTCCGAATACCGGGGATATCGAGATAATAACCATGTCTTTTCGGGTCTCGTTGCATACACGCCTTCTATCCCAGCGACGCTGGGCGGAGAACGTCCACAGCAAATTGTCGGGACCCTTGCTTCGGCCAATTATTTCGAAGTCTTGAAAGTCCGTCCCTCGCTCGGACGAGGCTTCCTTGATTCGGATTGTACGACGCCCGGCGAGAACGCCGTCGTGGTTTTGAGTGATGAATTTTGGCGCAGCGGATTCGGCGCCGATCCTGCAATTATTGGAAAAGCAATCACCTTGAATCGCACTCCCTTCGTCGTCATTGGAGTTGCGCCTGCCGGTTTCCAAGGCACTGAAGTCGTGCCGACCGCATTTTGGGCGCCGCTGACAATGCAAAGGACTTTTCTGCGCGACAAAGATACTCTCGGAGATGACTTTTGTGGGTGGCTCGCGTTGATGGGAAGGATGAAGGATGGTATTTCGATCGGAGAAGTCCGTGCCGACCTCGGCGTGATCGCCGCACGCCTCGATCAAATCCAGCCGGGAAGGGCAACCACGCTCAAGATTGAGAAGGCTACACTTGCGAGCGCACCACAGATGCGGACGTTGGTGTTCAGCGTAGGGTGCGTAATTCTCAGCGCTGTGGTCCTGGTTCTGGTGATCGCCTGCGCGAACATCGCCAATCTGCTGTTGGCGCGTGCAGTGGGGCGTCGGAAAGAGATTGCGGTGAGGCTGGCAATCGGCGCCAGTCGCTGGCGTCTTGTCAGGCAACTGCTGACCGAAAGCCTGTTGCTCGCTCTGGTCGGAGGTGGGTTGGGTTCGTTTTTTGCCTTCTGGTCATCCACCGTCGTGGTGCGATTTATCCAATCCCATCTCCCGCCGGGCGTCCCGCCTTTCGTGCTCGATGTCGGTCCAGACGCTCGCGTCCTGACCTTTGCGCTTTTGTCGAGTCTGCTTACAGGAATTACGTTCGGCCTCGTGCCCGCTCTCCGCTCTTCTCGCGTGGACCTTAGTCTGGCGATGAAGGAAAGAGGCGCTGAATCCGAGGAGAGTCCCCGACGCCGTGGATTGTTGCGGAGCGGACTGGTTGCAACGCAGGTCGCGGCATGCATGGTTCTGTTGCTCACTACCGGGCTGTTGCTGCGCGGCCTTTATCGAGCGCAGTTCATCGATCCGGGCTTTAAAATGAAAAACGTAGCGGTGGCTTCCTTCGACTTCACCGGTGCCGGTTACAGCGATCAACAAGCCGAGGTCTTCCAGCAACAGTTCATGGAGCGACTCTCTGCGCTTCCCGGTGTGGACGCCGTGGCTCAAGCCAGGTCGGCGCCTCTCAGTAACAGACACTACGGCTACCTTTTTTCTATCCCCGGCAGCCAGCCGGCCGAATTCAACAACGTTTCGCCTGCCTATTTTCAATTGCTCGGCATCCCGATCGTGGAAGGTCGCAACTTTTCGGACGTGGAGAATCGGGCCGGCGCCCACGTGGCAATCGTGACAGAATCGACCGCCCGCCGGTTCTGGCCCAGCCAAAATCCGATAGGCAAAACTCTCCGCCAGGGTGCCTACGATTTGGAAGTCGTGGGAGTTGCGCGCGATGCGCAAGTCTCTCATCTCGCGCGCTCCGATGAGCCCTACGTGTATTTTCCCGCTGGCCCGAAGGAGCAGTCAGACCTTCAATTTCTCGCTCACAGCGCAAGCGGGTACGCGACGACAGCAGCAAGTATCCAGGCAACCGTTCGCGCGCTCGATGCGGAGCTGACTGTTAACATTGCCAGACTGGAAGACAATTTCGAATACTTCAGATTTCCGGGCCGCGTGCTGGCGACCCTCTCGGCAGTGCTTGGCGTTGTGGCGCTGGTTCTGGCTTTGATCGGCGTTTACGGGATGGTGTCATACGCCGTCAGCCAACGCGTGCGGGAAATCGGCATCCGTATGGCGCTCGGCGCGGATGCCCGTGAGGTGATGGCACTGATTCTCCGACAAGCCATGCGGCCTGTCGCAGTGGGGATCGCCGTCGGGATTGTCGGCTGTGCCGCGGCTTCCAGTATTCTGTCGAGCGTGCTCTATGGTATCAGTCCGCACGATCCCGTTTCATTCCTCTTTGTCCCTGGATTCCTCTTAGCTGTCGCTCTGCTCGCGAGTTATCTGCCCGCTCGCAGCGCCACTAAGGTCGATCCGATGGAGGCGCTGAGATACGAATGAAAACTCCAAATCCCAAGACCCAAATCCCCAAAGAAGTTCCAAGTTCCAAGCTCCAATATCGCAATATCGAGGCGCCGGTTGGGGTTTTGCAGATTGGGATTTCTTTGGCGCTTGGGCTTTGGGCTTTGGGAGTTTGCCCTGCGACTGACAGGGGACCACTGACAACTGACCACGAACCATGAATGATTTGAAATTCGCCTTCCGCCAAGTGCTGAAAGACCCCGGCTTCACCGCCGTGGCCGTGCTCACGCTGGCGCTCGG
>Ga0209804_1000902_pt1 | contig 21047 bp, 20 predicted proteins | sample GraSoiAngelo_139_FD_185896 | JGI IMG/M metagenome (GOLD analysis project Ga0209804, IMG submission 185896) | Grasslands soil microbial communities from the Angelo Coastal Reserve, California, USA - 14_0929_12_20cm (SPAdes) (version 2) | ecosystem: Environmental > Terrestrial > Soil > Grasslands ... | reverse complement strand
CGGCCCGGGTGAAGTACGGATCGGCCGCGGCGGCCACCGTGGAGGGAAAGGCTGCGACGACATGCGAGAACCCGAACTGGTTCTCGTCGTTAGTGACGAACAGTGCGAGGTCCACCGCCTCGGCCGGATGCCGGCTCGCCAGCGGGACAACCAGGTCCATCGTCGGCAGGTCGAGCACGCGCCCCCGCCCAAGCGGCGCCGGCGCGACCAGGGTTTCGCGGTAGACGTCCGGGCCGTCCGAACGGACCCGGAGGAGAAACTCGGGCCCGGTCACCAGCATCGCCAGCTGCCCGGCCGCGTACCGCTCGGTGGCCCCGAGATACCCGCGCTGGAGCGTGTCGGCGGGGAACATGTCGCGCTTGAACAGGTCCACGTACCGCGCGAGCAGCGCCGCGTAGGCCGGGCCGGCGAAGATCGCGCGGCGCCGGTCGGGGCTGAGCACCGGCAGCCCCTCTTCCTGGAACAGCGTCAGCAGCCGGATCGTGTCCACGTTCGGCATGAACCCGTACACGCCGGTCCTCTGCTTGATCGTCACCGCAGTCTGGATGAACGCGTCCATGGTGGCCGGTGGATGGGCGGGATCCAATCCGGCGCGCCGGAACAGCGTCCGATTGAAGGCGAGGACATCGGGCTCCACATACCAGGGAATCCCGTAGGCCCGCCCCCCGACGCGCAGCGATGCCCAGATGTTGGGGAAGTACCGGGCCCGCGCGGCCGCAGGGACGGCGGCCTCCATGTCCACGAGCGCGTGGGCCTGGGCCATCCGGACCGTGATCTCGGTGTTCAGATTGACGACGTCGGGGGCGACGCCCCCGGCGATCGCGGACAGGAGCTTCTGGTCGAGGGACTGGAACTGGAGATCGATCCACCGGACGCGTACGCCGGGATGCGTGCGCTCGTACCGGCCGATCATGTCCTGCACGTAGGCGGTGAGCAGCGGCTGAAGGGCGATCGTCCAAAACTCGAGCGACACCCGCGGGCTCGGGGAGGCGGGGGCGGCGCCGAGCAGGAGCCCGAGCGCTGCGACGGCGGCGAGGCGGCGTCTCATCGTGCGGTCGTCTCTGCGTGTTCGGACAAACCAGCCCTTCCGGACCGCAGGCTCCGCCTACATGAACGCGGCGGCATTGCGCCGCGCCCAAGCCTCGAACGTCCCGGGCCGCCGCCCGGTCACCTGCTCCACCCCGTCGGTCACGACGTCGGCCTTGCCCGCCCTCAAGGCCGCGTAGAGATCCATCAGGGCCTCGACGTAGGCCGGCGGCATGCCTTTGGGCATGCCGCTTCGGAGCGCCTCGAGCGGGACGTCCACGAACTTCACCGGCTTCCCCAGGACTGACGACAACATCGCCGCGTACTGCGCGGCGCTCAGCGACTCTGGGCCGGTCAGCGTGTAGGCCTTGCCTTCATGACCCGGGGTGGTGAGGGTCTTCACCGCGACCGCGCCGATGTCCGCGGGGTCGATGGCCGCCCAGCGGCCGTTCCCGGTGGACTGAAAGAACGCCCCCTGTGTCTTGATCGTCTCTGCCCAGCCGAGCGCATTCGACATGAAGTTGCCCGGCCGGAGCATCGTCCACTTGAGTCCGGACTCCCTGAGGCGCTGCTCGGACTTGGCATGCCACTGCGAGAGGATCAACACCGGGGTCCCGGCTCCGATGACCGAGAGCTTGACCACGTGCCTGACGCCCGCCTTGTTCGCCGCCTCGATGGCGCTGGCCTCGAGGTCCGGTCCGCTCGGCCCGGCCGAAACGAGGTAGAGCCGCTCGATTCCCTTCATGGCGGGACCGAGCGACTCGGGGCGCCCGAGATCCCCCTGCGCGATCTCGGCCGTCTTTTGGAACTCTCGGGCTTTGCTCGGGTCGCGGACGAGCAGGCGAGGTTTCTGCCCGGCGGCGATGAGCTGGCGCGCGACTTCCCCGCCGGTCGTGCCGGTGGCTCCCGTCACGAGGATCATCGGGCTCACCTCTTGGTCATGGCGCTTCGACGCCGACGGTCTGGGTTACTTCAGGCCGGTCAGCGCGACCCCCCGGATCATGAACCGCTGTGAGACGGCGTAGGCCAGCAGCATCGGCGCGGTCGCAATGACCCCCGCGGCCATCAACGGGCCGTAGTCGATGTTGCCGTAGGGATCCTTGAAGAGCGCGATGCCGACGGGGAGGGTCCGCAGCCGCTCGGAGTTGATGACGATCTCGGGCCAGAGGAAATCGTTCCAGCTACTGAGGAAGAGGAGCAGGGCGATGGTCGCGAGCGCCGGTTTGATCAAGGGCGCCACGACCGCCAGCACGATGCGGATCTCCCCTGCCCCGTCGATCCGCGCCGCCTCGATCAGGTCCATCGGGACTACGCTGATCGATTGCCGGATGAGGAACACGCCGAGGGCGCTGGCAAAATTCGGCGCCAGGATGCCGGCATAGCTGTCCACCCACCCGATGCGCGAGAGGAAAACGTACAAGGCCACGCTGCTGACCTGCACCGGCACCATCAGCGTCCCAAGGATGAGAAGAAAGAGCGGGGTGCGCAGCGGGAAGCGGTAGACGGCGAACGCATAGCCGGCGAAGAGGCCGAACAGCATGGAGAGACCCACCGAGATGACCGCGACGACGAGGCTGTTCTCATAGTAGAGGATCCACGGCGCCTTGGCCCACGCGGCCTGGAAGTGATCGAAGATCACCCGCGAGGGGATCCAGCGCGGCGGGAACGAGATGATGTCCGGCGCGGGGCTGACCGCGGTCACCAGCATCCAGTAGAAGGGCAGGGCCATCACAAGGCCGCCCAACCCGAGCGCGACATAGACGAGCGACCGGCGAATCAATAGGCGACCTCGAAGCGCCGGCTGCAGAGGTGCTGGACGACGGTGACGCTCAGGATGATGACGAAGAGGAGCGTCGCCTCCGCCGAGGCGTACCCGAACCGGTACCGTTGAAAGGCCTGGTGGTAAAGCTCGAGGACGACGACGTTGGTCGCATTCGCCGGCCCGCCGCCCGTCAAGACGAAGACCTGGTCGAACACCTGCAGCGCGAAGATCATATTATAGATGGCAATGAAGATCGTGGTCGGCGCCAAGAGCGGCACGGTCACCGAGACGAACCGCTGCAGCGGCGACGCCCCGTCCAGGATGGCCGCCTCATAAAACATCGCAGGGATGGCCTGCAGGCCGGCGAGATAGATGACCATATTGTAGCCGAGGGTTTTCCAGATGCTGAAGATGATGATGGCCGAGAGCGCCTGATGACTGGACAATAACCACGGCTGCGGCGGGAGATGCAGGAGCTTCAGGAAGACGTTGAACAGCCCGTACTGCGGATTGTACATCCACCACCAGACCACCGCGGCGGCCGTCGTGCTGGTGACGGTGGGAGAGAAGTACACAGCCTTGAGCAGCTCCTTCAGGCGAAACTCCTCGATGAAGAGCACCGCCAGCACCATGGCCAGGGCGGCGGAGACCGGCACGATCACCACCGCATAAACCAGGGTGTTCTGGAGCGCCTGGCGGAATACGCCGTCCTGAAACATATCGAGAAAGTTTCCGAGCCCGAGGAAGGTGAGCCGCTGCCGCACTAACTCGACCTTGAAGAAGCTGAAGTAGAGCGTTTGCGCCGACGGCCAGACCCGGAAGAGGACGAAGAGGATGATCACCGGCGAAATGAAGGCATACGCATGGACGTAGTGACGGCGGTACATCCACCGCGCGGACCGGCGGGCGGCGTGGATCACGCGGTCACCCTAATGCGGGACATGCGCCAACAACCGGGCCTGCCGCCGGCGCTCTGCGGCAGGCCCCCGTGGTCCCGCGGTTACTTTGCGGCGTCGGCGATGGCCTTGTTCCCTGCCTGCGCGGCTTCGGCCAGCGCCTGGTCAACGGTCGCCTCTCCGTGCCACGCCTTCTGGATCCCCGCGCCCAGCGCCTGCATGACGCCGTCGAGCCCGAGGTTCATGGGATACCGGCGACCGTATTTCGCGATCTTGAGCAGCGCCTGATCGTAGCTGTCGGACCTGAACGGCTCCTTGCTCCAGTTGCTCTTGTACCGCGGGGTCATCCCGAACTTGGCCGCGATCGAGTAGTCGTTCGCCTCGGTGCTGAGCCACTCGATCGCCCGCCAGGCCGCCTCCTTGTTCTTGGCCCCCTTTGGGACGCTGAACAGCCAGCCGCCGAGCAGGGTGACCGGTGTGTCGCCCGCCTTGGGCACCGGTGGCACCTCCATCCCCCACCCGGTCTGCCACGGCATAGTGGGGGCCTCCTTGGGCTGGCGGGCCCGGATGCTGACCGCTTCGCTGATCTGCATCGAGGCGATCCCCTTCAGGAACGCCGCGCGCGGATCCGGGAAGTTGAGGCTCGTGCACTTGTCGTCGTTCAGCATGGTGAGCACGAGCCGCAGCGCTGATCGGCCGGCCGCGTTGTCAAACATGACCTGGCCGCCGCGGAGCGCATTCGCGTCGTTGACGAGATCGCCGCCTGCGCCCCACAGCGCCCAGGCGAACTTGTCGACAATGCCGTGGGGCTCGCCGACGTGACGGATGGCGAATCCGACGCGGGTCAAGGTGCCGGAGGCGTCACGGCGGGCCAGCTTCCTGCAGTCGGCGCGGAGCTCGTCCCACGTCTGGGGGCCGCGATTCGGATCGAGGCCCGCCTCCTGAAACTGCTGTTTGTTCCACGTCAGGGCGTACACATCGTAGCCCATCTGCGGATAGCCATACATCGTCCCGCCGCCGAAATCAGAGAGCGCCGCCACGTCGGGGGAGACGGCCGCCAGCCATCGCTTCGCCATCGCGGGGGCGACCTGCTCCAGCATCCCCTCCTTGAGGAAGCCGGAGGCCCACGAGTGATCGATGAAGATGATGTCCGCGATGTTCCTCCCCGCCGCAGCCGCGAAGATCTTCTGCTCCATCGTGTCGTAGTCAAGGCCGACAAGTTCGACGTGGACGTTGCTCGTGGCCTCGAACGGCTGGAACAGGGCCGGATCGTGCAGCGGACTGACCGGACCTGCCGCGACATCCCCCGCGGGATACCACAGCGTAATCGTGGTCTTGGCCTGTGCCCCGACAAAGGATGTGCTGCCGGCCAAGACGACGGCCAGGGCGCCAACCAGCACTGCGCGGCCTCGCATCGCGACGTCCCTCCTCGGCGTTCAGGTAGTTGCGGCTTGCCAGCCTGCCAGTAGCCTTTCCAGCACCGGCGACACGGTCCCTCCTCTCGACCCCGCGCGGCCCTGCGTGGGGCTCAGGGACGGTCGATGATCTCGACCCAATTGGGATTCCGGCCCATGGGATATCGATGCCGCGGGGCGAGCGCGCCCGTTTCCCGATCGATCGCGTAGACCGTCATGCTGTGCGACAACTGTCCGACCGCGAGGAGGTAGCGGCCGCGAGGATCGATGTTGAACCCGCGCGGCTGCTGCTCCGTCAAGAAACTGCCGGTCGCCGCGAGGCGCCCGCTGCCCGCGTCGATCTTGAAGCCGGCGAGCGTGCTGGAGACGCGCTCGGAGGCATAGAGGAACCTCCCGTCGGGCGTGACATGCAGGTCCGCGGCCGCGAATGGCGGGGGGCCCGCGAAATCCGGCGGCAACCCGCGCGCCGTGCCGGCGGGCCGAAGCGTCCCCGACGCCGCGTCGAACTGATAGGCGGCGACGGTCGCGTCGAGCTCGTTGGTCGCGTAGGCGAACCGGCCGCCCGGATGGAACACGAGGTGGCGGGGGCCTGCCCCCTTCGCCGACTCGACGAAGGGCGGCGTGTTCGGCGCGAGGCGCCCCGTTGTCTGGTCGAACCTGTACTGGAGAATTCGGTCGCCGCCGAGACTGGGGACGAACAGATAGCGATTCGACGCGTCGACGATGATCGAGTGCGGGTGCGGAGGCGTCGGGATGACCTGGACGGGCCGCGCCTGCACCACTCCCTGCTCGCCGATCGGTTGCACCGAGATCGTATCGCCCGAATAGGACGCGCCGAACAGGAACCGCCCGGTCTTGTCGGTCGAGAGGTAGGCCGTATTGTCCGGCAGCGGCGCGGTCGCGAGGAGGGTCAGCGTGCCGGCCGCCGCGTCGATCGCGAGGGTCGAGACCGCAAAAGGGGCCGAACGGAGCGAGGCGTAAAGGAACCGGCGGCTTGGGCTAACGGCGAGGGGCATGACCGGGCCGGGCACCGGCACCCGCTGGACGAGGCTCACCGCGCCGGTCCCGTCGTCAAGGGACATGACGTGGATCTCCCGGCTGTCGGCGTTTGAGACATAGACCACAGCCGGAGGCACTATTTCACGGAGCCCAGAGCCAGGCCGCGCACCAGGTGCCGCTCCACAAACATGAACAGGATCACCACCGGCACGACGCCCACGAGCGCCGCCGCCATCAGATAGTGCCACTGCACCGCCCACCGCCCGATGAACGTGTACAGGCCCACCGTGAGGGTCCGCATCTCCGTGCGCGAGATGAACGTCAGCGCGAAGATGAACTCGTTCCACGCCGTGATGAAGACGTAGATGATCGTCGTCACCACTCCGGGCGCCGCGACCGGGATCGCGATCCGAAGAATCGTCTGCGCGCGCGTGCACCCGTCCACGAGCGCGGCCTCCTCGATCTCCGCGGGGATGGCCCGGAAATAGCTCGCCAGCATCCAGGTGGAGAACGCGAGCGTGAAGACGGTGTTCGTCACAATGAGCGCCCAGTACGTGTCGAGCCAGTGCAGCGCCGCCATGATCTTGAACAGCGGGATGAGGACGACAATCGGCGAGAACATCTGGATCAGGAGCAGCAGCAGCATGAACCCCTGCCGCCCGCGAAAGCGCAACCGGGCGACGGCGTATCCCGCGGGAATCGCGGCCGCCAGGTTCAGCGCGGTGGCCCCCACCCCGATGATCAGGCTGTTGCGCAGGTAGGCGCCCAGCGGATACCGCGCCCAGATGTCGGCGAAGTTCTGCAGGGTGAACGGGGCGGGCACCCACGACGGCGGGACGCGATAGACGTCGTTGAGCGTTTTCAACGAGGTCGAGAGCATCACCAGGATCGGGAACAGGAGCACGAACAGCGCGAGCCCTGAGAGCGTCCACCCGCCGCCCTGCAGGATGACCGCCCGCCACCGCCGGGAGCGCGCACGCCGGCGGCGGAGAGCCGGCAGCCGGACGGCGACCGCCGCGGGCTGGTCGGGCATCTAGGCGACCTCGCGGAAGTACAGGCGCGCGTAGAGCAGGCTGAACACCAGCAGCGTGACGAAGGTGATGACGGCGATCGCCGAGGCCGGTCCGAAATCGAGGAACTGGAACGCCGTCTTGTACATGTGCGTCACCAGGATATCCGTCGTGTTCATGGGCCCGCCCTTGGTCACGATGTACGGGACGGAGAAGTCGTTGAACGTCCAGATCACCGACAGCAGGCTGCCCATCACGATCACAGGTCTGAGAAACGGCAAGGTGACGGAGACGAAGCGGGCTCCAACGCCGGCGCCGTCGATGGCGGCGGCCTCGTAGTATTCGGGCGAGATCGCCTGCAGCCCGGCGAGGAAGACCAGGGCAAAAAACGGCAGACCGATCCAGATATCGACGGCCATGTTGGCGGCAAACGCGGTCCGCGGCTCCGCCAGCCAGGCCGGCGGGTGCGGCCACAGGCCCGTCGACTTGAGGAACTGGTTGAGCAGACCGAACTGACTGTTGTAGGTCCACTGCCAGACGATGGCGCTGATCGGGTACGGGATGGCCCAGGGGATGACGGTAAGCATCCGCGCGACCTTCCGGCCGCGGAACGGCAGGTTGAGCAGGAGCGCCATGGCCAATCCCGCGCTCGTCTTCACCGTCACGCCGAGCGCCGTCCAGAGAAAGGTGCGCCGGAAAATCTGCCAGAATGCCGGATCTGCGCCCAGGGCGCGAAAGTTGCCCCAGCCGACGAATCCCCTGACCCGACCGAGCTTATCCGTGGCGCCGAACGCCGTGACGATCGTGGTTCCCACCGGATAGAAGATGAACGCGGCCATCAGCAGCAGCGCCGGGCAGAGGAACAGAACGGCGAGCCGCTCCTCCGCCGTGAGCCTCGAGGCGGCCCGGGCGATCACGCCGCGGCCCGGGGACACATGCGGGCCGGCGCGGGCGGGATGGGAGAGAGGGGCTCCGGTCTCAGGAGCCCCTCTCCGCTCACTTGATTCCCCGCGCCGTGTCGATCTCCTTGCATGCATCGTCGAGCGCCGCCTTGGCGCTCTTGGTGTTGAGCAGCGCCGCGGTGACGGCGTCCCACATGACGTCCTCGACCTTCGACCAGTCGGCGGTGAGCGGCCACGGCTTGGCGGTGGGGAGCTGCTGGATGAACGGCCGGTAGAAATCCGTCTGGAAATACGCGTCGCGGGCCACGCTCTTTTCCGTGGGCAGCATGCCGAAGTCCTTGTCGAACTCCAGCCGGGGCCCATCGCGGTACGCGTACTCGAGGAACTTGACGACCGCATCCTTGTTCTTGGCGCTCTTGAACACGATGATCGAGTCGGTCACGAGGAGGGTGTGCTGAGGCTTCCCCTGGTTGTGCGGCATCGGCGCGACCGCAAAGGGCATGGTCTTCGCCCGCTCCTGGATCATCCCCCCGAACCAGGGTCCCGTCTCGATCATCGCGAGCTTGCCGGCCAGGAACAGGTCCTGAAGCGTTCCGCGATCGTTCTCCCCCACGTTGGGCTCGGTGACCTTGTCCTTGTTCGCCAGGTCCACCATGAACTGGAGGGCTTCCACCCCCGCGGCATCGTTCACCCGGCACCGGCCGTAGCTTCCATCGGGATTGGTGACGAAGAAGTCGCCGCCGTTCCCATAGAGATAGTACACGTACTCCGTCAGCTCGGCGAACTTTTTGCCGGAGACGCCGATCCCGTACACCCCCGGCGACTTCGCCGCCTCTCTGGCCGCGGCCAGAAGGTCCTGCCACGTCTGGGGCGGAGTCTTGACCAGGTCGGTGCGGTAGTAGAGAGACCGGGCGCTCAGAGCGACCGGGACGCCGTACAGCCGGCCGTTGATGCGCGCCTCGAGCGCCGGCTGGATGAACTTGTCGATGAACGCCTTGGGGAGCAAGGTGTCGGCGGGCTGGACGACATCCATCTTGTTGAACTCGATGATCCATCGCGTGCCCACGATCGCGATGTCCGGAGCCTGATTCCCCGCGATCCAGGTGACGAGGCGGTCGTGCCCTTCGTTCCAGGGCACGACGACGTTGTCCACTGTGACGCCCGGGTTCGCCGCCTCGAACTCCTTTTTGAGCTGCTGCCAGAACGTGTTGTATCGCGCGTCGTACTCCATCCACACCGCCCGGACCGATGCCGCCCCGCCCCCGCGGGCCGGGAGCGCCAGAAGGCCGATGCACAGCGCCGCGATGGCCGCGAGCGCAACCTTCCTCTGCATTGGAATTCACCCCCCTCTCGATCTCGCGGCCCCGTCTCCGGTGCTTGCGCGGGATGCCGCGGCAGGAGAACGACCCATCCTTCCTCCGAAAGATTGACGGAGTGGCAGTGAAATTCTGCGGACCCGCGGCGCGTTTCCTTCACCCCGCGTCAAGCCCCGAGCGCCCGCTGGGCCGCTCCAGGACGGCGTGAGGTCGGTCGCCGGCTACGCTCCCAAGTAAGCCGTGCAGGTAATCTCTACGAGGAGGTCGGGGTGCACGAGCGAAGCGACCTGGACAAGTGTGCTGGCCGGCCGGTGTTCCCCGCAGTAGCGGATCCGGACCGGATTGATGACGGTGCGGTCGTCCATGTTCGTCAGGTGGATCAAGACGCTGGTGAGCCGCGAAAAGTCCGCGTTGAAGTGGGCGAGCACGGCTTTGAGGTGCTCGAAGATCTGCTCCGCCTGCCGCCGGGCGTCTCCTTTCCCGACGACCCGGCCGTCCCTGTCGATCGCGACGATCCCCGAGATGTAGAGGGAATCCCCCGCCCGCACGGCGTCGCAGTAGTGACTGACCGGGGGCGGAAGCACCCCCTCGAGACGAATCCGCCGGATGCCGGGGATTTCTCCACCCCCTCAGCCACTCTGATCAACGCCCCGGAGCGCGGGCGTTTCTTGCCCGGGCGGACCTCCGGCCCGCATAAATCTCGCTAGCGTTCGCGCGACGTTCCGAACACCGCTACACACCCCGTCAAGCAGTTGGGGAAGACGTTGTTGGCCGGCAAGGGCACGAATACGCGGTTGTTCTCGGGATCGACGGCCACCGAGTGCGTGCTCCCTGAGGGGTGCACGCCCTGCACCGCCGCCACGTTCAGCGCCGGCACCAGTTGGCTCAAAAATTCGCGTTGCGCATCGATGACACCGAGCACGGGGCCGGAGGGGTTGCCACGTGAAGCGGTGTAGTAGTGTCCGTCGCCTGGATTGAACGCCACTTGGTCGGATCCTCCAACACCCGCCACGTGCGCGGTGATGTGCCCCGTCTGCGCATCCATGATCACGTGCTGGGGCGCTGCTGTGTTCGAATCCTTCGCACTCCACACCTGCCCCTCCGTATCGAAGACCGTGCTGCAGCCGAGGAGCAGATCCTGATGCGGCCCGAGGGCAAGTCCGGCCGGTTGACAGAAATCGACCGCAAATTCGGTTTCTACCTCACCGGTGGCCGGATTGATTCGCGCAACCGCCCCGTGCGGACCGGAGCCATCTCCAGGTCCGTTCACTTCGGGGATGGAGAGATAGAACCTGCCGCTGCGACGATCCCACACCGGCTGCTCTGCGCCGTTGGTCGCATCTGTGAACGCGATGTGCTGCCCAACGGTGAGCTGTCCGGTGTCCTTATCGACCTGGATCAGCGTGGCGAACGGTGGGGTATCGGCATTATTGACCACCAGGAGCAGCCCATCCTCCGGATCGTAGGCGAGTTCATCCGACCGCAGATCGTCGCCGGCGTTGGTGGTAGCCTCGTCAGCAATCTTGTCTGTTCTGAGATCAATGGAGACCACCCGGCTGGCGGCGTCGGTCACGAAGAGCCAGGGGAACGCCACCACAACCCCGTTGGGACCGGAAGTGGAGTTGTCGCCGGTGAAGCCCTTGAACCCGCCCGAAATCTGCTTGACGAAGACACCTTTCTCAGTATCAACAACGTCGACGACGGCGTTGGAACGATCGGCGAGATAGTACCGGTGGGTCTTCGGATCGACCCAGCTGATGTCATACACGTACATATTGCCTCCCGTCGTATTTGCTTCGCTGCCTGAAACGGGAATGGCCGTGAGAAACCTCACCGTCCCATTCCCATCGTCGTCGGCGCGGCTCGAACTGGGAACGAGCAGCAGGACAGGAACGAGCACAACGACCAGCAGCAAAAGCGCTCGCGGGCACTTTCGGATCACGGCAGAGCCCCCCCTTTATGGTGCAATTAATGCCAGACCCTCACCTGGAACTGTCGTAGATCGCGCGGTAACTCCAGTTCAGTCGCGCGGAGGAACATCCTGCCGATCGCATGTTCCTCGCTCTCTAGGACAGCGCCCGTATCCAAATGGACACGGCTTGGCGGGGCCGAGCGGCCATCTAACTGGAGGTCATCACCGTAAGGTGTGAAACCGCGCAATCGTCCTATTAGGCGCAGACTGTAAGCCCTGCGGTTCGTCGAGCGGGAAAACGTCAGGGGCTTGATCGCGTGAGGCGACCAAGCCCCCGAGTTGTGCTCGAGCTGAGCTTCCTGCTACATGCGAGCGCCGGTGAGACTCTGCGCCGATTTTTCCTGACCAAGAAAGTCCAGCAACTCCGGGTTCACTTTGTCTGCGTGCGTCCAGTTGATGGCGTGAGGCCCACCCTCGACCACCACCAGGCGGGCTCCCTTGACCAGCTTCGCGGTCCGGAGTCCCGAGGCTGTGATGGGAAGAATCCGGTCGGCATCACCGTGCAAGACCAGCGTTGGGATATCGATGCGCGCCAGGTCCTTGCGGAAGTCGGTATACCATGTTCGCACGCAGGCGACACTGGCCGCGGCAGAGGCGCCGGCGGCGAGGTTCCAACTGGCGTGGACCGCCTGGTCGCTGACGCGCTTGCCCAGCAGGAGGTCGGTGTTGTAGAAATTCTTGAAGAAGTCTGTGAAAAAGGCATAGCGGTCGGCCACCACGGCTTTCTCGATCCCCTGGAAGACGCTGAGGTCCATTCCTTCCGGGTTGTCCGCCGCTTTCAACAGGTACGGGGGAACCGAAGAGATGAACACCGCCTTGCTCACACCCTGCGATCCGTATTTCCCTAGGTAGCGGGCCACCTCGCCGCCGCCCATCGAGAAGCCGACGAGCGCGAATTCACGCAGCTCGAGCGTCGTCACAAGCTTGCGCAGATCCTCGGCAAAGGTGTCGTAGTCGTAGCCCGTCGTCGGCTGGCTGGACCTGCCGAACCCCCGCCGGTCGTACGTGATGATCCGGTGACCCGCAGCCATCAAACCCGGGACCTGCTTCTCCCAGGAAGCCCCGCTCAGCGGGTACCCGTGGATCAGGACGACGGGCTTGCCCGAACCGTGGTCCTCGTAGTAAAGATCGATGTTGCCTGAGTTCTCCTTGCCGACGTTTATGTATGGCATCGAGACTCTCCTCCCCTGCGATTGTAAACTCGCCGTACAAGACGGAGCCCCGAACTCCGCCGGGCGCTCTGCCTGAATGCGCGACCCCCTTTCGCAATAGCCTCCCTCAACGTTTTCGCTTGGAGATTCTCGGGTTCTTCCAAAAAACCGGTTCCAAAGAACCAGACCTGCTCAATTCTTCTGGGGGCGCCGTGAAGGAAACTGCGGTGGTTGGCGTTGCCTGATCAGCGTACTTCACCCTGCCGACGATTACAAGACAGAATACGTGTTCGTGAACGACGAACGAGCGGGGGCAGTCTACTCCCTGAACAAATACATCCCGACCAGAGTTGCCCCCCCGATCAGACCCATTAAGACTGGATTGGGCACGAAGTATGGAAAGACCATGAGGACCATGCCGCCGATGAGCGGGCTGCTCCTCTTGGACTTCCGCCCGCGCGCGAACGCGACCATCCCGATCACGCTGAACACGACGCCGAGAATCAACGTCATCATGAGCAAATGCCCAACCCTTCTTGGACGCGGCTTAAGCCTCGCCTGGGGCATACCCACTTCTGATCACGGCTAGACGCGGGAAAGAGCCTCCGGCGTGCGCCGCCATCGGGCCCCTGTGGAGGCGCCGCTCGACGCGGCACCAGGGTCTCTTCATTGGCGGTCTGCCGTGCTATGCTGAGCGGGAGCCTGACTACGCCTGTCGCAACTGGAGATGCTCATTGACGAGGGCGATTCGTAATATCGCGATCATTGCGCATGTGGACCACGGGAAGACGACGTTGGTCGATGCCATGCTATGGCAGAGCGGCACCTTTCGCGCCAACGAAACCATGGTGGAACGGGTGATGGATTCCAATGTGTTGGAGCGCGAGCGCGGGATCACCATCCTGGCCAAAAACACCGCCATCTTCTATCACGACACCAAGATCAACATTGTGGATACTCCAGGTCACAGCGATTTTGGCGGCGAGGTGGAGCGCGCGCTGAAGATGGTGGATGGGGTGATGCTGCTGGTGGACGCCAGCGAAGGTCCCCTGCCCCAGACGCGCTATGTGCTGAGCAAGGCGCTGGAGGGCGGCCTGCCGCCGATCGTCGTCATCAATAAAATCGACCGTGCGGACGCGCGTCCGCAGCAGGTGTTGAACGAAGTGTACGACCTGTTCATCGATCTGGATGCCAAGGAAGAGCAGCTCAATTTTCCCGTCCTCTACACCAACGCCAAGGCGGGGACCGCCTCGACCAGCATCGCGCAGGCGGGCGAGGATCTGCGCCCCCTGTTCGAAGCGATCGTGTCCACTGTTCCCCCGCCCGGCGGAGCGGCCGCAGCAGCCCTGCAGGTCCTGGTGGCCAACCTCGATTACAACGACTATCTCGGCCGCATGGCCATCGCGCGCGTGTTCAACGGCACGCTCAAGACCGGCGAAGAGGTCGGCATTGCGAAGCTGGGCGGCTCAGCGCTCAGGACGCGCATTACCAAGATGTTCTCGTTCAACGGGCTCAAGCGGGTTGAGATCGAGTCCACCGAACTGGGTGACATCATCGCGGTCGCGGGCGTCGAAGGGATCGCCATCGGCGACACCATCACCGATGCCGAGGCGCCCGCTCCCCTGCCCCGCATCAGGGTCGATGAGCCGACCCTCGCCATGCAGTTCAGCGTGAACACGTCGCCCTTTGCCGGACGCGAAGGGACGTATGTGACCTCACGCCACCTGCGCGAGCGCCTCGAGAAAGAGGTCCTCACCAACGTCTCGCTGCGTGTGGAAGAAACCGACAGCACCGACTCCTTCAAGGTCATGGGCAGAGGCGAGCTCCACCTCGCCATCCTCATCGAGACGATGCGCAGAGAGGGCTACGAGCTGATGGTGGGCAAGCCGGAGATCGTGACCAAGACGGTCGACGGCAGCCTCATGGAGCCCATGGAGGCGCTCACCGTTGACGTGCCCGAGAACTTTGTCGGGGTGGTGGTGGAGACCCTGGGCGTCCGCAAGGGGCAGATGACCAACATGCACAACCACGGCTATGGGCGGGTGCGCCTGCAATTCCGGGTTCCCAGCCGCGGCCTCATCGGCCTCCGAAGCGAGCTCCTCACCGACACGCGCGGCACCATCGTCATGAATTCGCTCTTCGATGGCTACACCGAATGGATGGGCGAGGTTCCCCATCGCCCCACGGGGGCGCTGGTGGCCGACCGACCGGGCGTGACGACATCCTACGCCCTCTACAAGCTGCAGGAGCGCGGGGAACTGTTTGTCGGGCCGGGGATCGGCGTCTACGAAGGCATGATCATCGGCGAACATTCGCGCGAGCAGGATCTCGACGTCAACGTCGCGCGAGAAAAGCATCTCACCAACATGCGGGCGTCCACCGCGGATGAGGCCATCCGCCTCGTGCCGATGCGGACCCTGAGCCTGGAACAGGCGATCGAGTTTATCGCGGACGACGAGCTCTTGGAGGTCACCCCACGATCCCTGCGGCTGAGGAAGAGGATCCTGCAGTCAAACCGCCGGCCCAGGAAGAACGCGGCCACCGTGAGCGCCCGGGAATCTTAAGGGAGGGAGATCCATGGGATCTTCGCCCGACGACCTCAGAAAGGACGTGGACGGAGGGGACGGCATCCTCACGGTACGCGGGAGCCAGCTGCATAGGACGTGGCAACGATCCCGCCCGGCGGCGTGGCCTATGCCCACATTCACGTAGGGTTTGAGGTCATGCTCTACATTCTGCAGGGCAAGGTCCGCCACGAGTATAGAGAGTCTGTGTAGTGACATGGGATCCGGCTCACCCGGCCGCCACGGCGGCTAGGGATGGGAGTGCCGCAGTGATTGGTCGGCCGCCTCCCGCCCGACCGGCAGGATCGCCGATCGGACCCGCACCGCGACCACCCCCGCCAGATACGCCTTCAACAGGTCGAACCAGAAGAACGGGAGGACTCCCACCTGCACGGCGTGCGGCAGCGTGTGGACGACCCCCGAGAGGATCAGTCCAACCGCGCCGAGCCCGTAGATCACGAGGATGCCCGCGACCATCGCCGGGTAGACGTACGTGAGGAAGCTTTTCCTCTCGTGGCCCTGAGCCGCGATGTCCGCGGCCCCGCCCACGACGAGCGCCGCGAGCGGATAGGCCCACAGGTAGCCTCCCGTCGGCCCCATCAGGACCGGCATGCCGCCGTGCAGCCGGGCGAAGACCGGGAGGCCCGCCCCGCCGAGCAGGATGTACACGAGCTGGCTCAGGAACGCGCGGCGGGCTCCCAGGATCGCGCCGGCCGCCAGCACCGCAAACACCTGCAGCGTGAACGGGACACTCGTCACAAACGGCAGCGTCACGCTGATCTGCGCGCACACGGCGGTCAGGGCCGCAAAGAGCGCGACCAGGCTCATGTCTCGCACCGTCATCGGGCCATCTCCTCCCTCTTGACCTGCTCCAGAAACCGGGGAAGCCATTCTTTCCTCGAGCATCCGTGTATCCAGCCGTCCCTCCAGAAATTCGGGCGTCTCCAGAACGCGCAGGTGCAGGTCGCGAGTGGTGTTGACGCCCTCGATCTGAAGCTCCGCCAGCGCGCGCCGCATCCGGATGACGGCCGCACTCCGATCCCGGTCCCACGCCACCACCTTGCGTCCTCCTGGCGGAGCGTGAGGCGTTCGCCGGCGGCGATGCGGATTTGTTCGCGCACAATATCCAGGCCCGTCACCATCTCCGTCACGGGGGGCTCGACCTGAATGCGGGTGTTCATCTCCATGAAGTAACATGCGCCGTCCGGGGCGACCAGGAATTCCATTCCTGCAGCGCTCAAGGCTCGAATCGGACAGGGTCCCCCGCGTGGATCGTCCCCTTCACCAGCGCATCGAACAGGGCTCCGCGCCATCCCTGCGCGGCCATCTGAAATGCGATGTTGGATGTCCGGTCTCGAAAGAGCCGGCAGGGGCGATGCGCCGCAGCCGTCCGCCGCAGCGGAAGATCTCCGATGAGAAGGAGCGTCCCCGGCGGGATGACGCGGAGATCGATGCCTCGGATGATAAGGTTGTCTCCCGGAGCGGCGGGGGGGATGCCCAGCGCTTCCAGGACTTCAGCGTTGATCGCGCTGATCTCACGGCCAGGAACGCGCGCGCCCCGCCACATCTGCTTGCTGTCGTGATCCCCGAGAACCCCTACCCCCGGAACCACAACGATCTCGTCAACGACCCGGTGCTCTCCCGGACGGGGGGAGATGACCAGACGCTCCACCGTGCCGTTCTCTCCAAAGGCAGTCCTCTCCAGCCGGTCGAGCACCGACGCCATGACGCCAGCGGGCGCGCTATCGCCCGCCGTCACGAGGGCCACCGGGACTCGCGCTGGTCGAACGCCAAGAGGATGAGGCTCTCCATCTCGCTGGCCAGGCCCATCTTCACAGGCTGGTATCCCTCGCCCGCCCGCGGCGGCCGGCCGGGGCTTACTTGGCGTGCGCGCGTCCCAACTCCTTCGCCTGCGCGGATCCGGGGGACTCTAGCGCTTTGAGCCCAGCAGAAGCTCCTGGACAATCAGAAAACTCCAGCGTTCGCCACCACCTCTAGAGCCCGCGCAACTGGGGAATACTGACCGAACGTTCGCCTCCTCATGGAATAGCGTTTACCACAGTGCGGTTAGTGGCGATGAGGATTCGATAAACCATATCAAGTGCGGGAGGCACGAGGGGAGGTCAGGTGCATCGACGTTCGCAGCTACGTGACCGTCGCCGTGGTCGCGACCAGCGCGGCCGTTGTCTTCGCTATCACCGTTGTCCTCAGGAGAGCCCGCGAGCGGGCCGCCGGTTGGGGAGGGGTCCCCGAAGCAGTTGGGGCGGCGCTCTGCACGTGGCTTGCCGCGACGGCTGCGCTCGCAGTCGCGGGCGTGTATCGGCCAGCATCGGGCACGGGGATTCCGGCAGTGCCGATCGCGTTCCTCATCGGGCTAGGCACAACATGGATCGCGGCAACGGCGCTCCCGTCGCTCCGCGCGCTGATCGACCAGCCGGCCACGCAGGCGAGCCTCGTGGCGCTCCAGGTGTGGCGAGTCCTCGGGATCAATTTTCTGATCCTGCTGGCCCTGGGCAAGCTTCCACCGTTGTTCGCGCTGCCAGCCGGTCTTGGGGACATCGCGGCGGGCCTCGCGGCCCCGTTCGTCGCCAGTGGTCTCCGTAGGCCCGGAGGACGTTCATCCGCGATCGCTTGGAACGTGTTCGGCCTACTGGATCTCATTGTGGCCATCGGCCTCGGAGCGACCACGAACGTGGGGCCCATACAGATCTTCCACGCGAATCCCTCAATCGTTGTCTTGACGGCGTTTCCCTTGGCGCTGGTCCCGACCTTCCTAGTCCCTCTGTCGATGGTGTTGCACATCATCTCGCTGCGATATCTGCTCGGCGCTCGAACCGCCTCCGCTCGCGCGGTCATCGCGCCCGGCGGACACCTCGAACCCTTGAGGTAGCAAACATGCATCTCGAACAGCGAAGGATCCTGATCACGGGCGGAGGCTCGGGCATCGGTCTCGCCCTGGCCCATGCACTCGCACCTACGAACGACGTGGTGGTCGCAGGGCGGGACGCGCAGAAGCTTGAGCGGGCTAAAGCCAGCCTGCCCGCCCTCCATGCTCTTCAGCTCGACGTCACGTCGGAAAGCGCAGCTCGGGCGGCAGTCGCCTGGATGACCAACCACCTCGGGGGGATCGATCTCCTAGTCAACTCCGCGGGCGTGCTCCGTGGCCAGGCATTTGAGGCGGCGGCCGACTCCGCGATGGGCGAGGAAGTGGCGGTGAACTTGCTCGGGTCCGCGCGGATGACGCGGGTCGCCCTCCCATTCCTGCGTCAGTCCGATGATGGTGCGGTGGTGTTTCTCTCGTCGGCCGTGGTCCTCGGGGCGTCGCCCGGCGTGGCTGTCTATGCTGCGACGAAAGCGGCGGTTCATTCTCTGCCCGCTCCCTGCGGGCCGAACTGCGGGGTAAGGTCAAGGTCTTCGACGTCCTCCCACCATGGGTCGACACCGAACTCGCCCGCGGGCTCGGGCGGACTAGGATGCCGGCAGCGCGCGTGGCGGACGAGGTCGTGCGCGCCCTCCGCCGTGACCAATTCGAGGTATACATCGGGCCGATCAAGGCGCTCGGCATGATGGGCCGCCTGGCTCCGGCAATCGCGGACGCCATCCTAGCCCGCGAACTAACCGGTAAACCGCCAGTTAACGAAACCACCTCGACACAGGAGCGAGAACGATAAACGTGAATGCCCGGGCCTCGGCGGCGATCACGCGTTAGGTCTATACCCAGGCGAATTTGCCGGCGCTTCGGTCTATCTCGCAGGACTAACATGGCTGGTGCCGGGAGGGGGATTTGGTCTCTACCAAAGATCAGCGGCGCCTGGGAAGTCGCGTAACGCCATACGGCGCCAGCGCTCCGCGGAGGACTGGGTCAGTTTGGCGCTGTCGGCCTTCGCTATGTGGGCGTGCTGTGTTCAACTGAAGCGGGCCAGCACAGGCGCGTGGTCGCTGGTTCCCACCTCTCTCTGGACGAGGCAGGCGGTCGCCCGCGCTGCCAACGAGATGCTCACGAACATATAGTCGAGGCGCCACCCGATGTTCCGCTGTCGCAGGTTGCGCCAGGGCGCCCACCAGGTGAAGAGACGGTCGTTGTTCGGGTCGAGGGTGCGACCCAGGTCCACCAGGCCGCGGCTCAGGATCCGCTCGATCAACGCGCGCTCCTCAGGAAGTTGTCCAATCGCCCGGGGCTTGCGCTCTTTCGGATGTACATCAAGATCCGACCGCGCTACGTTCATATCCCCACACAGCACGAGTTGGCGTACTTCTCCCGCAACCTCAGTCTGGAACGACGCGGCGTATTCGTCGAGCGCTTCAAGGAATCGCATTTTCGCTGCGAAGTCTCGACCACCGTTCGGCACATAGACCGACCCGATGGTGATGCCGGCGACTTCCGTCACAACGATTCGATTCTCGCAATCGAACGCGGGATGAACGAACAGCGGCCGTTGGGGTGCGATTTCTTTGCTGACGTGAAGACCGACCCCCGAGTAGCCTTTGCCACCGTGCCAATAGCACCAGTACCCCTCCATCTCATACAGTGCAGGTGGCACCTGGTTCGACTCGGCCTTGATCTCCTGCAGGCAGACGACATCCGGACGCTCGCGCTCGATCCATTGCTGGACCTCGCCCTTACGCGCCCGGATCCCATTGACGTTCCAGGTCGCGAGCTTAATGACCGGCGTGGGCAGCTTAGCGTTTTCGGCCACGATAACAATCAACACCGGTGCGGCGGTAGAGTCCGCCGGTCCGATGGAATCCGCCTCCCCCGGTTCCTCCTGAAACGGTTCCAGTCTTGTCTCCGAAAGGGATCATCAGGCTATAGCCTTGTACGGAATACCCCGGATCCACGGAATCTCCCTCTCGGGTTCGCCACGACCTTGCTCTCCGTCCCGAGGCATCCGACCGTTCACCTTCACTCCGGTCCTGCCTACTACGATTTTTTTATGCCCGGTCGTGAGAACAACCTCGGAACCGTGCATTGATGCTCATCATCAGGTCATACGCCTCTACAGCGACACCTACAGCGTCGCCATCGCTTAAGACGCGGAATTCGAGGGTGCTGGTGAGGTCGGTGCAAGAGACCGGGCGGCTACCAGAGGTAAAGCAAACCCCTGCCACTCCATTGGGGTCCTCGATGTTAGCGTCAGAGACCAGCTGCGTGCGCCGCGGTAGCCCCGGCTCCGGGGTATTGCCACCAATGCTGAACAGCGGGTCAGAAGTCAAGTCGAGCCTAGAACAGACTGCAAACCCGCCTCCGCAATTTGTATTGTCGGGGTTGACTACTGCTTCTCAGACTCGGGGGACCGGTGGTATGATAGGGCACACCTCTGACTTGATCAGCTCCTCGCCGCTGCAAGAATCACGTTGGCTACCTCGCGCGGATGCGATACCATTACTGCGTGGCTTGCGCCAGGCACTGAGGTCGTCTTTGCATCTATGCGCTGGGCCATCCATCGCTCGCACTCGGGATTGATGATCCCATCCGCTTCTGCGACGACATACCAGGAGGGATGCTCCCGCCATGCCGGTGGCCCGGACTTAAACGCGAAACGCGCGGCGTCCGCGGGCCCCTGGACAGCGGCCATGACGCGCGCCTCAACGGGATGGACGTCTTGTGCGAACAGCCGCGGAAACTGGTCCTGCGGGAACGCAAAGAATCCATTCTTGTCGACTACGATGTACTTTGCGGATTCCAGCGCGGGAAAACGACCGACGAGGTTCGCGGCACTCTCGTCAGTATCGGGCGCGAACGCCGCGACGTATACTAGCGCACTCACGTTCGATGCGTTGTGGGCGGCTTGCGAGATGACGACACCACCGAACGAATGACCCACGACCACCACCGGCGCGTCGAGTTTGTCGATCGCCCGGCGGGCCGTTGCGGCGTCATCGACGATCGACGTCAGCGGCAGCTGCACGGCAACCGCGTAGTGGCCGGCGTCTTGGAGGATCGGGATAACTTTGCTCCAACTCGACCCGTCGGCATCCGCTCCGTGGACCAACACAATGTTCGCAGCCATCTTCTCCCCCTCCTGATCTTTGC
>Ga0209804_1000901_pt1 | contig 21057 bp, 16 predicted proteins | sample GraSoiAngelo_139_FD_185896 | JGI IMG/M metagenome (GOLD analysis project Ga0209804, IMG submission 185896) | Grasslands soil microbial communities from the Angelo Coastal Reserve, California, USA - 14_0929_12_20cm (SPAdes) (version 2) | ecosystem: Environmental > Terrestrial > Soil > Grasslands ... | reverse complement strand
GAAGTGCGGCGATCGGAAGCGAAAAACGCCGAACCGGCGAGCGGAGCGCATCGCTTCGCTGCCCGTGACTCGAAATCGCCGACGCGCCGCGTTTTCATCGCAGGTTCTTCAGAGGTTCCCTAGAGCGAAAACGACGCAACCGATTGACACAACAAGAGTTTGTTCATCAGCGCTGTAAAATATTTTGGCAAGTTACGCTCGGATAGGTGGCTGAATTCTATAGATACGGCGACTTGATATTTCACACCTTGCGACGCGCCAACAGCAGTGACCTCGGGCGCCAATAGCCTCGGTTCGACCCCCCGTATCGACGGCAGCTCTCTTCGCGAAACCGGTCATCGGCAATTCCTCGCGCTACTCGCCCCTCCTGACCCTTGGAGCAGCCTGTCGCGAACGTCGGCTTTCGGCAAGCCAGCGGTGCCCGAACCCCGAGCCAGCTACAAATGCGACTACACGGCAACGGACGCGCCCGCGCGATCATTCCTGGCGCAGGTCTTCAAACACAGCGGAAAAGGCAAACAGGGAAGTCGACTCCACGGACTCCTGGTGACGCTCGAACCATAGGGACACCGCACTGACCGACAGTCCCAGCACAGTCCCGCGAGCATTTCGGCGTTTACTTCGATCGCGCGTTCGTCGCTCCCGAACTCGAAAACGACCAAAGGATAGAGAGTGGCAAGGCCAACCGGCCCGGCCCGAAAGAAAGGACCTGGTCCCCCAGATAGATGACGGAGGCCGCTCCTTTATAGGACTTGCCGGGCCCCTCCTTGAGGAACCAGTCGAGGTGACGAAAATCGTCCGCGTCGACAGATGTGGATGCCTTCATCTCGAAGAGGACGAGCATGCGACCCGGCGCTTGCGCCACGATATCGATCTCTCGGGGAGCGTAGCGCCAGTGGTACAGATCCCAGCGCCGCTTCAGGAACGGCAGCGATTTCTCCAGCTCACAGAACACAAAGCTCTCGAGGATATGACCTAGCGCGACGGGATCGGCACGGAGGCCGAAACTCGCGGCGTCTTCGCCGCGCAATGCCGTGGCGCAGCCAGTGTCCATGAAGTGCAATTTCGGGGATCTGACCTCCTTGCGGGCGCCCGAGGCCGTCCACGCCCCGAGACGGTGAACGATTCCAAGACGAGAGAGCACGTCTAGATAGTTGTTGACGGTTTCCTTGCGTGCACCCAGAACACTGCAAAGGCTGGTGACATTGAGCTCCTCAGCCGTGCGGTGAGCGAGCTGATTGATCATCCGCCGCAAGGTATCCGGCCGCCGTATTTCAGCCACCGGTGCGATGTCTCGTTCGACGATGCTGTTGACATAGGAATCGTAGCGAGCCATCCGGTCCCGATCTTCGAGCGGTCGGATCTCCGGGAACCCGCCACGCACCAGCAGATCGATGGCATCCGATCGCTGGAAGGGCGCAGGAGCTGGGAGATGCTTTGCAGAGAGGGATGACTCACCTGCGACGACATCGAGCAGGCGACAGGGTCCTGCGCGCCGGATCTCTGCGGCGCTCAAGGGACGCAGCGTCAGCGTCGAGACTCGGCCTGCCAAGGAATCAAGTGCCCTCGGCAGGGTGAAGATGTTGGAAGAGCCGGTAAGGACGAATTGGCCAGCACGTCGGTCTCGATCCACAATACGCTTGAGTGCCAGCGTGATCTGAGGTAGGCGCTGAACCTCGTCGATGACGATCGGCAGTCCGGTCTGCCTTGTCTCGCTCGACAACGTACTGAGCTGGCCATATGGATCGAGGGCCAGCGACGCGAAGAGGCTTTCATCGTCGAGGTCGAGGAAACGGGCCGCTTCGACCATATCCCGAACTAGCGTTGTCTTGCCCGTCTGGCGCGGACCGACGATATTGATCACCCGTGTCGTCCGCAGAGTGCTGGCGAGCTTTTCGGTCAGGTGCCGGGGGATGAGGGTCACAGGGTGCATCTTACAAAAAAGACTATTAGTAGTAAATTAAAACGGCTATTATAGTTAGGAAAATAGGCTATTAGTACAATGGAAAATTACCTATCGACGTCCGATCGGGAAGGTGGGCTCTCGGCATCATGACGTGGTAACTGAATCTGCGTCCAAGGACGAAAATGACGGCTTTCTTCCGGCAGCAAGCTCATGCAAGACGATGTTGAGCACAAGCGAGCATACCGACGCCAACCGTCCGCTCCAGGGATGGACCGCGATGCGCTGCGCGATGCCATCGCAGAGGAGGAGTCTTTGCTCGCCACGCTCACTGCCCAGCAGGCCGAGTCGAGGCATCGACTCGCTGCGCTTCGGGCCGAGTTGGCTGCGCTCGACACCGAACCGGGAATCCGCGTAGGTCTACCCCTTTCTTTTGAGGCGCCGATACCCCAGACACCAGCCGACAAGGTAAGGCTGTTCCGCTCGCTGTTTCGTGGACGTGAGGACATCTTCCCAACTCGATTTGTGAGTGCGAAGACCGGCAAGAGCGGATATGCGCCGGCGTGCCGAAACAAGTTCGTCCGGGGCGTGTGCCAATTGCCCAAGGTCAAGTGCGGCGACTGCCCGAATCAGGCGTTCATCCCGTTCGACGATGCCGCGGTAGTCGGCCACCTCACGGGCCGACACGTGATGGGTATCTACCCGCTCCTCCCGGATGAGACCTGCTGGTTCCTCGCACTGGACTTCGACAAGAGCACGTGGATCGAGGACGTCGGCGCCTTCGCCGAGACGTGTCGGCGAGTGGGGCTTCCCGCAGCAATTGAGCGATCGCGCTCAGGCAATGGCGCCCATGTCTGGTTCTTCTTCTCATCACCGGTACCGGCGGCGGCTGCGCGCAAGATGGGCTGTTACCTGATCACCGAGACCATGTCGCGGCGGCACGAGCTCAGCATGGAATCCTATGATCGGTTTTTCCCGAGCCAGGACACGATGCCACGCGGTGGATTCGGTAACCTTATCGCCCTGCCCCTGCAGCGGGAGCCAAGAGCGCTCGGCAACTCGGTTTTTCTTGACCCCCAACTACGCCCCTATCCCGACGATCAACAGTGGTCCTATCTCGCCTCGCTTCCGCGCATCGATCTGGCAACCGTGGATCAGATCGCCCGTGAAGCCACCGACCGGGGATCAGTTGTCGGCGTACAGATCGCGACAACCGAAGAAGAAGGCGCGGCACCTTGGGCGCAGCCGCCCTCACGAAAACGCAGTCCCCTCGTCGTCACCGAGCCGCTCCCGAAGCTAGTGCGCGCGGTGCTCGCGCAGAAGCTCTTTGTCGAGAAGGCTGGCCTGCCATCACCTCTGATCAATCAGATCAAGCGCCTAGCGGCCTTTCAGAATCCCGAGTTCTACAAGAAGCAGAGCATGCGTCTCTCGACGGCCATGACGCCGAGAATCATCGCATGTGCCGAAGATCTACCTCAATTTGTTGCTCTGCCGCGAGGTTGCCAGGACGAGCTCGAGGCGCTGCTGCGCGCCCATGGAGTTTCCCTCGGGGTCGAAGATCAGCGCGTCGGCGGCCAACGACTTCAGTTACAGTTTCAAGGAACATTGACAAGCCTGCAGCAGGCGGCCGCTGATGCGCTGCTCGCACACGACATCGGCGTGTTGGTCGCGCCGCCGGGCGTCGGCAAGACGGTCGTCGGCATCCACATCATCGCGGCACGCGGCTGCAGTACGCTGATTCTAGTCCATCGGCAGCCGCTGCTCGACCAGTGGCGGGCGCAATTGTCTTTGTTCTTGGGTTTAGAACCGAAGCAGATCGGTCAAATCGGTGCGGGCAAGAAGACCGGCAACGGCCAGCTCGACGTGGCAATGATCCAAAGCCTCGTCCGTAAAGGCAGCGTTCAAGACGTCGTTGCCCGATACGGTCAGGTCATCGTGGACGAGTGTCACCATCTGCCCGCTGTTTCATTTGAGCGCGTGCTCGCTGAAGTGAAAGCGCGATGCGTCCTCGGGTTGACCGCCACCCCACAACGGCGCGACGGGCACCATCCGATCACGGCAATGCAACTTGGGCCAGTCCGCTTTATTGTGAACCCGAAGAGTCAGGCAGCACAGCGCCCGTTCGCTCATACGCTCGTGGTCCGAGAGACCGGGTTCAAGACTTCGGGCGAAAAGTCGGCGACCATTCAAGAGCTGTACACCGCGCTCGCGGCCGACACGAGACGCAACCAGCTCATTCTTGATGACGTGATCGGCGCGCTCGAACAGAGACGCTCGCCGATTCTGCTCACCGAGCGCAAGGATCATCTCGAGTACTTCGCGGCGCGGCTGTCGGGAATCGCAAGGCACGTGGTAGTACTCCAAGGAGGCATGAGCGTCTCGGCGCGACGCGAAGTGAAACGGCAGCTCGCGGCCATCCCCGACGCCGAGGAACGAGTCGTGCTTGCTACCGGCCGCTACGTTGGCGAAGGCTTCGACGACGCGCGGCTCGATACACTCTTCCTGGCGCTGCCGGTCTCGTGGAAGGGGACATTGATTCAGTACGCAGGCCGGCTCCACCGTCTGCATCAGGCCAAGCAGGAAGTCCGCATCTTCGATTACGTCGACCGTGAGGTTGCAGTGCTGTGGCGGATGTTTCAGAAACGCCTGCGAGGTTATCGTGGTCTCGGCTATGCGAGAGGTGAAGCCCCCCTCGGCCTTGGAGAGCCTGAGGCTGACCTCATCGTCGAATATGACGAGGGAGTGCTGCGCTCGCTCAAGGAGCGCGACGACCTCATATGACTGCCAGGAGGCGCAAGAAGCGACCTGCGCGCCTCACCAAGGCTAGGCCTCGCGGAGATGATCGATCAAGCGACCGTCGACGCCTACGGTGACTCCGAGCAGACCACAGGCTGGCTCACAATGATCGAAGAGAACCTGGCAGTGCCCTTCGACACAACGGTACTCGCGCAGCGGTGTCGGCAACCGCCGATCGATGATTGGAAGCGACTGCTGAGCGCGCCTGCAAACCGCGACAATCTGCTCGCTGCGATCGAGCAGAAAATCCGCGTGGCGGCAGTTCGATGTTCGATTCCGTCCCTGGCACTAGTTTCAATCAGGCATGAACACTCACTGGGTGGGTCCCAGGTACGTATCAAGCCACGCCAGAGTTTCCTTGATGAACTCGGTGGGAGGGACCAGGTGTCCTGACGAGTAGACGAGCATCTTCTTCTGAGCTTGGGGAGTTCCCAGTAAACGGAACATCGGCTTTTGGGAAGATTCGACCGGGAAATACATGTCGTATGTCCCGTTCAGCATCAGCACCGGTTGTGTGATTCTCGGCAGGTAGTTGATCTGATCCACTTCCGGCAGGGCCTTCTCCATTTCCATCCCGCCGACATTCAGCACCACTACTCTGATGCGCTTCTCAACGGCGGGAACGATTCCTCCTATGAAACCACCCCAACTCCAGCCGAGGTATGCGAACTTGTCTGCTTGGATGTCCTTTCGGGTCTCAAGATAGTCGATCGTCCTCGAGAATTCCTTCACCCACATGATGACGTGGTCCTTGTAGCGAACGGTCATGTCCTGCAGATCCGATTTCAGATCGTCCTGCCGTTCATACGTGCCCTTGTAGATCGGAAAGATCAACGCACGACCACTCTTGGTGATGAAGTCCAGGCGATTGTTGATGAAAGTCGGGTCGAATGTGCTCTCATGAATTCCATTGGAACCGGGAAAGAAAACGACGGGCTGCAGCGGAGCCACATAGTTCTTGGGTAAGAAGACATAGAGGACCAATCGCTCGTTGTTGTAGCCGGCATCGATCGAGACGACATCCGCCTTCCACGCGGCGCTTTCCAGGGTCTTCTCGATCGTTGCACCAAGCGGAGCCTTGTCATAGATGAATTGCCGGGAGAAGCTGGCGAAGGTTGCGTCGTTGACGGGCTTTTCCTTGGAATAGTCCCTGGAGTCCATCGAGAGCGACTGCCGGAGTGCGGTCGAGGATGAATCCTCAGCGAGCTCCTTGATGCATCTGAAGCCGTTGGACTCGCTGCGGTCCAGGGCGGGCTGCGTGAAGCTGTCGTTGAAGGCGTACGACGGATCCGTCCAGCCGCCGCCCAAGACGAAGCGCTGGTCCGAATCGCCACTTTGATTGAAGGTCCATTCCCGGGCGTTGCCCGCAAGATCGTAGACCCCGAAGGTGCTCAAGCCAGGGAGGCTGCCAATTGCGCTCGTCGACTTGCGGCTGAAATTGCTCAGCGGCAGCAGAAACTCTGACCGGCTCGTATCGGCCACTACCGCCCAATGAAATACGCTCGGTAACTGTTCGTGCGCGAAGGCTGCATACGCGGCCGCCTCATACCACGACACGCCGGTTACCGGGTGATTGTCCGCACCATCGGGGTAGCTCCCCGCTTCCCAGGTCGCAGGCCCTTGCCGGCCTGTTCGGTCCGTGAACTTGGCCAGTGCGGCATTCAACGAAACCGCTTTGCCGCCGTCCCGGATCGGAACGGTCCAGTACGCCGCGTTCGTGTACCCACCTGCATCGACGAATGCCTTGAACTGCTTGTTCGTGACCTCGAACTTGTCGATCAGGAACTCGGGCACCTCTCTGGGTCCATATTTCTCGATGCCGACGATTTGCATATCGGTCGTCGACTTTGGGATGCGAACCATGTTCTCCGGCAGGCTCCCGAGCGGGTCCATCTTGAGGTGTTCCCGGATGGGCAGGATCCGTGAGGAGAACATGGGCGCGGCAAGCTCGATCGTCTGATAGCCTGCCTTCCTCACTTCCAAACGCAAATAATCGCGTGGCACTCTCACGTCCTTGAAAGGCGTTATTCCCGCGCGCCGCCAGTCGGCGGCCGGCGTGTTGTAGTCCTTCCAGAGGACCTCGGCGCCTGCAGGCTCGGTCTCGATCGACAGCGTCGTCGCGATCGATGGCCACAGCTTCGCCAGGGTTGGATCATTGGGTAGGTATCGCTCCGCCTCCACGGCCTTGTCGAAGATCTCCCTGTTGCTGCGAAACATGGTCGCCGCCACATCCTGAATCTGGGGCAACAGAACGTTTCGGGCGTGTTCCTTCTGCTGCCACGACGGGATCAGCACGAGCCCGGCGACAACCAACAGCAGAACCAACAGAGCGGAAATGGTCAGTGTCAGGATTCTGATTCGGCCGGTTCGCTCGGCTTTCGCCGGAGCCTGTGGCTGCTCGTGGCGCTCGGTATAAGGGGTTACCTCGGGCTGAGACACGCTGCGCACCTGGGTGTCCGAAGCCGGACTAGTGCTGCTCGACGTCAGTCCGCGTACACGCTCGACGAAGCCGGCGGGCGTCTCGCCACCCGGAAGGCGCGACCACTGCACCTCGCGGAACTTCTCAGGTACGCGGGCGTGAGGCTCCGGCGTAGCGTCGATCACGACCGGCAGCAAGAACGCTGCGTCATCGGCCATGTCCCGTGTCCGGCCGACAGCGAGATTCCACTCGCGCCGGAAGTATCCCTCCTCGCGCACCTGCGTGCTGGCCGAGATGATCGGCATGAACAGCTTGCAACTCTTGATCTGCCCTCGGATCGATACATCCCACGCCTCGCCACCGCGCAGCTCGCTCTGGTCGAACCAGACCTCGATCCCGCCCTGCCGCAGCGCATTGGCGATGCGGCGTGCCGCCTCAGCGTCCTGGGACGCGTAGCTTATGAAAATCGCCTTCGAGGAAAGGGGTTCGGTGCTCATAGGAAACGCCCGCAACTTTGCGGGTTCTGGCTCCGGTCCGTCCTGGTCGCCTCCAAAGCCCCACCGAAGAAGCCTTCTGGCATGCCGCCCCCCTTATCGTGTTTCCCTCATCCTCTTAGATGCGCCCGCCTGAATCAAGGTCACACTCTGTGTGCATGGCCGCGTTCGGTTGAAGCTCCAGGATCGAATGATGCGCGCGGGTATGGCCGTGGTCAGCGTCCTCCGGTGCGGATCGGGCACGATCTTCTTCAGTCATTCCGGCGGCGCAGCGGTGAAGCCGCCCCGGCGATGTCGAGCTGCGTGCCTCTCCAGAATCTCAACGCTCACGCTTAGGTGTCCGTAAGGTAAGTGATGCACCGCGCCCTTGCGTCGCAAGAGGTTCAACGCGTTTGAGACTCTCTCGCGCCGCGGGGCGACCATCTGCGACAGATCCACCACCCCAGGCGCGTGGGGTATCGGTGGCGGCGGTGCCGGCGCCGTTACAGCCAGCAAGGAGTCCGTCATTCATTCTTGATCAAGTCGCTGATTCGAATGGTGGCCAAGGCGCCTCTCAGCAAATGATCGGCGGTTTATTAGGCGCTTTTTGGCCCGCGACGATCGGGGCGCTTCTGACCGTGTTTGATGGTGGCCAGGGGCGGAATCGAACCACCGACACGCGGATTTTCAGTCCGCTGCTCTACCAACTGAGCTACCTGGCCGCCGGGACGGAAGGGCGCGTATTAGACCGGCCCGCGCCGGGGCCGTCAAGCAATCGCACCCTTAACTCATTGATTCCTTGAGCTCATCTGCAAACCCGGCGGATGGGTGAGCCGCGTTCAACTCCCTGTCGCGAATCCGCACTCACTCATGCGAGAGAGTCCGGCGCCTGCCGCCGGACACGTGGCGCGCTCCCCGGCCGATGCATTTCAGCGGCGCATTACATACGCAACAATTGCGACTCGGCGCTGACTCCTAGGGGGCGCGCTGTAACTCAAAGCACAACCACGGACGGGAGGAGTCCATGCGCCATTCTCTATCTATATCTCTTGCACTGCTCGGCATTGTCTCGGCGGCCGCACTGGGTGGCTGCGCCCGGAATGAGGCAGCCGAGCAGAAGGCGATGCCGCCCTTGCCGCAGGTGACGGTCGCTGCCGCGATCTCGCGCAAGGTCACGGAGTTCGATGAGTTCACCGGGCGCTTCGAGGCGGTGGAGCGCGTCGAGGTCCGGCCGCGCGTCTCCGGCTACATCTCCTCGGTCAACTTCAAGGACGGCAGCGAAGTCAAAAAAGGCGACGTCCTGTTCGTCATCGATCCGCGGCCGAACGTTGCCGAGCGCGACAAGGCCCGCGCCCAGCTCGCCCAGGCGCGCTCGCAGCTGATACTGGCGCGCTCCGAGCGCGACCGGGCGACCAGGCTCCTCGCTCAGCATGCCATCTCTCAGGAGGAGTTCGACACCCGCACTTCCGGGCTCGAGCAGGGGCAGGCGAACGTGGAAGCCGCGCAGGCCGCGCTCGATGCCGCAACGCTGAATCTCGACTTCACGCGCGTGACCGCGCCAATCTCCGGGCGTATCAGCCGCGCGCTCGTCACCAGCGGCAATTTCGTGACCAATGGACAGACGCTCCTCACGACGCTGGTGTCGCTCGATCCGATCTACGTGAGCTTTGACGGGGATGAGAAGGTGTATCTCAAGTACACCAAGCTCTCTCGCGATGGAGCACAGGGCGGCCGCAACCCCGTGCAGGTGGGGCTCGCCGACGAGAGCGGCTATCCGCACCAGGGCGTGATGGTCTTCGTGGACAACGCCCTGGATCCCGCCACCGGCACCATCCGCAGCCGCGCGCTGCTCGACAACCGTGATCGGCTGTTCACGCCGGGGCTGTTTGCGCGCTTGAGGCTGCTCGGGGCGCATGAGCATGAGGCGGTCCTCATCAACGACAGCGCGGTCGGCACCGATCAGACCGTGCGCTACGTCCTGGTCGTAGGCGCGGGCAACAAGGCCGAGTACCGGCCCGTGCAGCTGGGTCCCGTCGTCGACGGCCTGCGGGTGGTGGAGTCGGGACTCGCGTCGGGCGAGACGATCGTAGTCAATGGCCTGCAGCGCGTGCGCCCGGGGGCGCAGGTTCAGCCGCAGCGCGTCGCCATGGGCGAGCCACCGAGCGGCGGCGAGCGCGTGACTCTCCTCGCCAGGACCGGCTCCAGCGCGACTAGCGGGGCCCATCCGTGAAATTGTCGAACTTCTTCATCGACCGCCCGATCTTCGCCGGGGTCATCTCGGCGTTCATCACTATCGCGGGCCTGCTGGCGCTCTTCAAGCTGCCGATCAGCGAGTATCCGGAGGTCGTGCCGCCGCAAGTCATCGTGCACGCCTCCTATCCGGGCGCGAACCCCAAGGTGATCGCCGACACGGTGGCAGCCCCCCTCGAGCAGGCGATCGTCGGCGTCGAGGACATGCTCTACATGTCCTCGACCTCCACCATGGACGGTTCGCTCACGCTCACGGTGACCTTCAAGATCGGCGCCGACATCGACCGTGCGCAGGTCCAGGTCCAGAACCGCGTCTCGCAGGCGCTGCCGCGCCTCCCCGAAGAAGTGCGCAGCCTCGGCGTCAACACCGTCAAGGCCTCCTCCAACCTCACGCTCGTCGTCAACCTCACCTCTCCGAATGGCCGCTACGACTCGCTCTACCTGCGCAATTACGCGGTCCTCAACATCAGGGACGTGCTGGCGCGGCTTCCGGGCATGGGAGACGTGCAGGTGTTCGGCGGCGGCGACTACTCGATGCGGGTGTGGCTCGACCCGCAGAAGCTCGCCGCGCGTAACCTCACCGCGGGCGATGTGGTGGCGGCCATCCGCGAGCAGAACGTGCAGGTGGCCGCGGGGCAGCTCGGCGCGCCGCCCTCGCCCGGCACCCAGTTCCAGATCGCGCTGAACGCCGCGGGCCGGCTCACGGACGAGCAGCAGTTCCGCGACATCATCGTGAAGACCGGGGATGACGGACAGGTCGTGCGCCTCGGCGACATCGCGCGCGTCGAGCTCGGGGCCCAGGCCTATGGCGTGCGCAGTCTCCTCGACAACAAGCCCTCGCTCGCGATCCCCGTGTTCCAGTCACCCGGCGCGAACGCCCTCGAGCTCTCCGGACGCGTCCGCAAGACCATGGAGGAGCTCAAGAAGAACTTCCCCGAGGGGATGGACTACGGCATCCTCTACGACCCCACGCAATTCGTGCAGCAGTCGATCGATGCGGTGCTGCATACGCTCCTCGAGGCGATTGCACTCGTCGTGCTGGTGGTGATCCTGTTCCTCCAGACCTGGCGAGCCTCCCTCATTCCGCTCATCGCGGTGCCGGTCTCTGTCATTGGCACGTTCGCGGTGCTCCTCGCTTTCGGGTTCTCCATCAACACGCTCTCGCTCTTCGGCCTGGTGCTCGCGATCGGCATCGTGGTGGACGACGCCATCGTGGTCGTGGAGAACGTCGAGCGTCACATTGCGGAAGGGCTCTCGCCGCTCGAGGCCACCAAGGCGGCCATGAGCGAGGTCAGCCGTCCCATCATCGCCATCACGCTGGTGCTGGTCGCGGTGTTCGGACCCGTGGCGTTCGTGAGCGGCCTCACGGGTGAGTTCTATCGACAGTTCGCGCTCACGATCGCGATATCGACCGTGATCTCGGCCTTCAACTCACTCACCCTGTCACCGGCGCTGGCGGCGGTGCTGCTGAAGCCCCATGGAGCCAAGCCCGACCTTCTGATGCGCGCGATGAACCGGCTGTTCGGCCGCTTCTTCAGGCGCTTCAACACCGGCTTCGCGCGTGCCGGGAACGGCTACTCCCGTGCGCTCGGCATCACCATGCGCCATGGCACCGTCGCACTCGCCATCTACGGCGGGCTGATCCTCCTCACCTGGTTCGGCTTCAATTCCGTGCCGGCGGGGTTCATCCCGGCGATGGACAAGCAGTACCTCGTGGCGGTCGCGCAGCTGCCGCCGGCCGCATCGCTCGATCGCACCGAGGCGGTCACACGCCGCATCGCGGAAATCGCGCTCAAGCAGCCGGGAGTTGCGCACGCGGTCGAGTTCGCGGGTATGTCGGTGAACGGGTTCACCCAGAGCTCGAGCGCCTCGCTCATCTTCTTCCCACTCGATGACTTCTCGCAGCGCACCTCGAAGGCGCTGTCCGGTCCTGCCATCGCCGCGGCGCTGAATCAGAAGATGGCGTCCATCCAGGACGCCTTCGTGATCGTCGTGACGCCCCCGCCGGTGATCGGCCTCGGCACCCTCGGCGGATTCAAGCTGCAGGTGGAGGACCGGGCCGACGCCGGGCCGCAGGCGCTGTTTGCGGCTCTCTCGGAGGCGCTCGGGAAGGCGTACCAGAATCCGGCGCTCGGAGGCGCCTTCAGCACCTACCAGATCAATGTCCCGCAGCTCGACGTCGACGTCGATCGTGTCAAGGCGAAGCGCGAGAACGTGAGGCTCTCGGACGTCTTCGAGACGCTGCAGGTGTACCTGGGCTCGCTCTACGTCAACGACTTCAACCGCTTCGGCCGCACCTACCAGGTGGTCGCCCAGGCGGATGCCCCGTTCCGTTCCCAGCTCGACGATGTCATGCCGCTCAAGACCCGTAACGCCGCCGGCGAGATGGTGCCCCTGGGCTCGGTCATCAATGTCTCGCGCTCCTTCGGTCCCGACGTGGTGCAGCGCTACAACGCCTACACCGCGGCGGACATCAACGGCGGGCCCGCGCCGGGGTACAGCTCGGGGCAGGCGCAGGCGGTAATGGCGAAGATCCTCGATCAGACGCTGCCGCGCGGCATGTCGTACGAGTGGACGGATCTCGCCTACCAGCAGCTCGTCTCGGGCAATACGGGACTCCTGGTATTTCCGCTCTGCGTGCTGTTCGTCTTCCTGGTGCTCGCGGCGCAGTACGAGAGCCTCTCGCTCCCGCTCGCGATCATCCTGATCGTGCCGATGTGCCTGTTGCCCGCGGTCACGGCTCTGAAGCTCGACCACGGGGACAACAACATCTTCACGCAGATAGGTCTTCTGGTGCTGGTGGGCCTGGCGTGCAAGAACGCCATATTGATCGTCGAGTTCGCCAAGCATCTGCAGGAGGAGCATGGGCGGGATGCGAAGACGGCGGTGCTCGAGGCCGCGCACCTGCGGCTGCGCCCGATCCTCATGACCTCCATGGCCTTCATCATGGGCGTCGTGCCGCTCACTCTGGCCACCGGCGCCGGAGCCGAGGTGCGGCACGCGCTCGGCATCACGGTGTTCGCCGGAATGATCGGCGTCACCGCCTTCGGGTTGCTGCTCACTCCCGTGTTCTACGTGTTCGTGCGGCGCGCGTCGCGGCATGCCGAGGCCGACTCGGCGCGGCACACCGGCGCCGACTCACCCGGCCACCTCCCGGCCCCGGAGCCTCTTCATGACTGACGGCAACCCGAAACGCCGCGCGGCGCCTGCGAGACTCGGGGCGCCGATCGCGCTCCTCGCCCTCGCCGCGGGACTCGCCGGTTGCGCGGTGGGACCGAACTACGTGAAGCCCGACAGCCAGGTCGCGCCGCAGTTCGAAGGTGCCAGGGACGGCGCCTTCTCCGGCGCGGACGCCCAGGGGAAGTTCTGGACACAGCTCGGCGATGACACCCTGAACCAACTCGTCGATGAGGCGCTGCAGGCCAATCACGACCTGCGCATGGCCGTGGGACGACTCGTCGAGGCACGGGCGCTTCGCCGCGAAGCCGGGTTCGATCTCGCGCCCACGGTCACTGCCGCCGGCGGCTACACCAGGGAGCGGCTGCCGGCGCTCGCGAGTCCCACCGGCACCCTGTTGCAGGGACACCTGTACGACGCCGGCTTCGATGCGTTCTGGGAGCTCGACTTCTTCGGCCGCGTGCGCCGGGGCCTCGAGGCGCGGCACGCGGAAGTCGAGGGCGCGGAGGCGAGCCTGCGCGATGCCCAGGTGTCGGTGACGGCGGAAGTGGCGCGCACCTACTTCGAGCTGCGCGGCGCGCAGACCCAGCTTGCCGTCGCACGGCGTAACGTCGACAACCAGCGCGAGACCGCGGGCCTCACCCAGGTGCGCCTGGATGCCGGCCGCGGCACCGAGCTCGACACCTCGCGCGCCCGCTCGCAGCTGTCCACCACCCTCGCCACCATCGGACCGCTGCAGGCGCAGGTCGCGCGCTCCATTCACCGCCTGGCGGTGCTCACGGGCCGCGAGCCCAACGCGCTCAATGACCTGCTGACACCGCCGCGCGAGCTGCCGGACCTGCCGCAGATCACCGCCGCTGGCGACCCCGCCGCTCTCCTGCGCCGCCGGCCCGACATCCGCGTCGCCGAGCGCTCCCTCGCCGCCTCCACCGCGCGCGTCGGTGTGGCGATCGGCGATCTGTTCCCCAAGGTCACGTTCACCGGCAATTTCACCTACACCGCCACCGAGCCCGCCTACCTGGGCCAGTCATCCACCCGCGGCTACGTGATCGGGCCCGCCATCTCCTGGCCGGCCTTCGATCTGGGGCGGGTGAGAGCGCAGATCGCAGGCAGCCGCGCCCGTGCGGATGTCGCGCTCGCGGGCTACGAGCAGACCGTGCTGCGCGCGCTGGAGGAGACCGAGAACGCGCTCGTCACCCATGCGCGCACCCGCGACAGTCTCAAGGACGCCCAGGATGCGGCCCGCGAGAGCCTCACCGCGGCGCGCATCGCGCGCACCCGCTACGAGGGAGGCATGGTGGATTTTCTCGAGGTGCTCGACGCCGAGCGCACACAGCTCGCCGCCGAAGACCGCCTGGCGCAGGTGCGCACCGATGCGGCGACCAGTCTGATCGCCGTCTACAAGGCCCTAGGCGGCGGCTGGGAAATGGCGCCTATGCCGCGCTATGTCCGGCAAGCAGGTGGCTAAGCATTTGATTCACCACAGGATCGTCATCTTATGCCGTCGGAAGTAGCCCGGGACGCGCGCGCGCCAGGGACCCAGGGCGAGTCCGCCCCGCTCCCTCTTAAGATAGAGAGAAGCGTCCGTAGCGGCAGAACACGTTCCCGGCGCGCTAGACTTTCCGATCTGCCCCTGGAAAGCCTGCGAGTACCTCCCGACATGAACGCGAATGTGGTCGTCCTGGAACCGGAAGCCCAAGCCACTCCATGTGCCGAGAAGCTCAGCGAGATCAACGAGTCCCTGCGGGCGCGCGAGCGGCTGCTCACCGCTTCTGCCAGGGCGAGCCGCCTGCTGCTCGAGGCCCCCGACGTGCGCGCCGCCATCCCGAGCGTGCTGGGACTGATCGGGGAGGCAGCCCACGTCGATCGCGTCAGCGTCATGGAAACGCGCACCGGTCCGCAGGGCGAGCCGCTGCTCGTGGTGGTGAGCGAGTGGACGGGGCCGGGCGTGACGCCGTACCTGCATGACACGTGCAGCTTCTCGTGCGACGAGCGTGACTTCTCCAGCGTGTTCGCACAGCTGCGCGCCGGGCGCAGCGTGTGCCTCAGCCCGAGCGAGACTCCCGGCGGCCGCGCCGCCGCGGGCATCGAGGGCGTCGACACCAAGACCAAGGCGATCGTGCCGATCTTCGTGGCGAGCGAGTTCATCGGGGTGGTGGGCTTCGACAACACCCGCCAGCAGCGGGCCATCGATGCTTCCGAGCTGGCCGCGCTCGAGACCGCCGCCGGCGTGATCGGCGCCGCGCTGCATCGCGAGCGGCTCGTCGATGACGTGCGCCGCGAGCGCGAGCGCGCCGCGGAGGAGCGCGTCGCCGGGCTCGCCAAGGCGAACGCCGTGATCCGCGCCAACCTCGAGCGCCTCGCCGGCCAGACCGACCTGCACAGCTTCATGGGCCACATGCTGCTCGAGGCGACGCGCCAGTTCAATGCCGTCTCCGGTGCGGTGATCGTGCTGAAGGACTCGCTGCAACAGTGGCGCATCGTCGCGCACGTGCGCGACGGGCAGCTCGGGCAGCCGCCGTTCGCCGCCAGCGTGCCGATGAGCGGCTCGGCTTTCACCGCGCGGTTCGGCGAGCTGCGCGAGCCCCTGTATCTGGAGATCGCGCGCCAGGAGACTGAGATCTGGCCGGGCGTGCTCGCCTTTCATCGCAGTGAGGGCGCGGTCGGCACCGTGGTCTATCCGCTGGTGTTCGGCGCGCGCAGCGTGGGCTTTCTGGTGCTGACCTTCCAGCGCAACGCCGAGGACGTGCAGAAGAGCGAGCTGCTGGTGGCGCTCGCGCAGCAGGCTACGCTCGCCGTGCAGCTGACGCGCCTCGCCTACTCGGCCAAGGAAGCCGCCGTGCTCATGGAGCGCACGCGCATCGGCCAGGAGATTCACGACGGGCTGGCGCAGTCCTTCACCGGCATTCTGCTGCAGCTGGGCGCGGTGGAGGAGTTCCCCTCCTGCAAGAAGCGCGGCTCGGAGCTCGCGGTGACCTTAGCGCGCATCCGGGAGCTGGCGCGCGACGGGCTCACCGAAGCGCGCCGCTCGGTGATGGCGCTGCGCCTGGATCAGACCCGGCGCCCGGGACTTGAGATCGCGCTGCGGCAGCTCGCCGATCGCTCCACGGTGCCCGGCGGCGTCACCTGCACCTTCGAGGGCGGCGGCGTCGCGACCGGCCTGCGTCCGGAGCACGAGCACGAGCTGCTGCGCATCGCGCAGGAGGCCGTGAGTAATGCGGTGCGGCATGCCCGCCCGCAAACGGTGCGCATCACCATGACCGATGAGCCCGCCCACTGGGAGCTCGCGGTCGCGGACGACGGCGTAGGGTTGCGGGAGCGGCCCGAAGTGTACGCGGGCGAGGGCTTTGGCCTCTCCAGCATGCGCCAGCGCGCCGGTGCGATCGGGGGACAGTGGCAGATCGACAGCCAGCCCGGGGCGGGCACGCGCGTGAGCGTGCGCATCGAGAAGCGAACCTCGTAGTGGCCGCGGTCATGAAGACGAATATTCGCGTCGTACTCGCCGATGATCATCCGGTGGTGCGCGACGGCCTGGCGGCCATGGTCAACCAGCAGGCCGACATGGAAGTGGTCGCGGAAGCAGGCGATGGCGATGAGGCGATCGCGCTTTACGAGCAACATCGGCCCGATGTGCTGGTGCTGGACCTGCGCATGCCCAAGCGGGACGGCGTGTCGGTGGTGCAGCGGGTGCTCGAGACGCATCCCAAGGCCTGCATCCTCATCATGACCACCTACGACGGCGATGAGGACATTTTTCAGTGCCTCTCCCAGGGCGCCAAGGGATACCTGCTGAAGGACGCCCCCAGGCAGGAGATCCTCTCCGCCATCCGCGCGGTGAGCGAGGACCGTCCTTACACCTCATCCGCCGTGGCCGCCAAGGCGCTGCAGCGCATGGCGAAGCCGAGCCTGACGCAGCGCGAGCTCGACGTGTTGCAGCTCGTCGCCCAGGGCCGCAGCAACAAGGACATTGCGCGGCGGCTGTCCATCACCGAGGGCACCGCCAAGACCCACGTGAAGGCCATCCTCACCAAGCTCGACGCCATCAGCCGCACCGAAGCGGTCGCGGTGGCGCACAAGCGCGGCCTGATCCACCTGTAGCCGCGCGGCCCGCGGCGCAGGCGGCTAACTCCCCGCCTTGGGCGGCTGATAGCCTTCGGGCGCCTGTGAGCCGGCCCCGAAGAAGAACTTCTCCATTTCCGTCTCCAGGAACTTGCGCGCCTTGGGCTCGATCGGCGTGAGCCGATTCTCGTTGATGAGCATGGTCTGGTGCGCCAGCCAGCGCGCCCAGGCCTCCCTGGAGACGCTCTCGTAGATGCGCCGGCCGAGCTCACCCGGATACGGGACCCGCTCGAGCCCCGGGGCCTCGCGCTTCAGGAGAACACACTGCACCATGCGTGACACGCCAACCTCCTCGCGCTAGGCCGTGCGGGCATCGAACAGCGACTCGCTCGCCAGGCTCGCGAGCAGCGTCGTGATGGGAGCGGGCAGGCCGATGCGCGCCGGTGCACGGATGTTATACCAAAGGCTCGCTTGCGCTCCCTCCTGCCTCACGGCCCACGCGCCCGCACAGCGCACCAGGAGCGGGGTGATCGCCAGATCGAAGTGGGTGAACGCGTGCTGGATTTCGCTCAGGGGTTGCGGCTCGATCGCCGCCGCGCGCAAGCAGGCGCGCACGAACGCGCCGGCCGCCGTGGCGGTCGCGAACTCCGGCAGGCACCACAGCCCCCCCCATACCCCGCTCTCGGGCCGCCGCTCCAGCAGCACGCTGCCGTCGTCCTGCAGCGCCACCACCATGAACGCGCGCCGCAGGCGCCGCGAGCGCCTCACCCGCGGCGCCGGCAGCTCGTGCTGCCGGCCGGTGCGCCGGGCGAGGCACTTCTGCGCCAGCGGGCAGTGAGTACACAGGGGTTTGCGCCGCACGCACACCGTGGCGCCGAGATCCATGATCGCCTGGGTGTACGCATCGACCTCGACTTGCGGCGTACAACGCTCCGACAGCTCCCACAGCCGCTGCGCCACGCTGCGCTCGGCGGAGGGTCCCGCCACGCCGAAGTAGCGCGCCAGCACGCGCCGCACGTTGCCATCGAGAATCGGGAAACGCGCCCCGTATGCCAGCGCCAGAATCGCGCCCGCGGTCGAGCGCCCGATACCGGGAAGGGCGGCGAGCTGCGCGAACTCGCGGGGTAACTCCCCGCCGCAGTCATCGCGGATGCGCACCGCCGCGCGGTGCAGGTTGCGCGCGCGCGCGTAATAGCCCAGCCCCGACCACAGGTGCAGCACCTCATCGACCGGAGCCGCGGCGAGCGAGCATACGTCGGGGAAGCGCCCCATGAAGCGCTCGTAGTAGGCAACCACCGTCATGACCTGCGTCTGCTGCAGCATGATCTCGGATACCCACACGCGATACGGCGTGCGGTCCTGCTGCCAGGGCAGGTGGTGGCGCCCATCGCGGGCGTGCCACTCGAGGAGCGCAGGGGCTACGGCTTCGGCGGCGAGGGACACCCGTCCATTCTAGCGAGATTGCGGCGCGCCCACCGCGCGCCCCGGCAGGGCGGCAGTCATTTGCGGTCGCACAGCTGCACGTCGCCGCTCATGGTTTTCAGGCGCAGGTGCCCGGCGCCATCCCCGCGCGTGCCCTGCAGCGTGTGACCCGGCAGGTGGCCGTGCTCGCTCGGCGTCGCGTTGAAGCAGTTGGAAATGTCGCCGCTGAAGGTCGAGACCTCGTAGGCGTAGCCCGCGTCCGCACTGGCGCGCACGTTGAGATCGCCGCTCACCGAGGTGGCGTCGAAGTCCGCGCCCCGCGCGAGCTTCCCCTCGAAGTGCACATCGCCCGAGGTGCTGCGCGCGCGCACCGAGCGCGCGCTGTCGAGCGACACCACCAGCGTCCCGCTCACCGTTCCGGCCTCCAGCTCCCCGGCCCCGTGCTCCAGGTGCACATCCCCGCTCACCGTGCTCACGTGCAGCCGCGCCGGCTGGCCATGGCCCTTGAGCTTGACGTTGCCGCTCACGCTCTTGAGCTCCAGGTCCGAGCCGCCGAGCTCTGCCGTGATGTCACCGCTCACCGTGTTCAGGCGCTGCACGCCCGTCACGCCGGCCGTAGCCACATCCGCGCTCACCGCCGAGACGGTGAGCTCGCTGTCCTTCGGGATCTGCACGTGCAGGTCGGCCTCGCCGCCGTGCCCCGAGTGCGGCTGCACGACCTTGACGGTGGTGCGGCCGTGATCGGTGCTCACGTCCACGCGCTCCACCCCCTCGCTCAGCTCGGCGCGCACGCTCACTTCCGGGCGGTCCCAGCCACTCACGACGACCGTGCCGTTGACGTTGGAAATGTCCACCACGCCGTGCGCCTCCGCCGGCACCTGGCGCTCGAAGGTCTTGTCGCCCGAGGCGCAGGCGGCCGCGCTGGCAAACAGTACGGTCATCGCGGCCGCCAGCCTGGAGAAGCCCATGCTCAGATCCCCCTGCCAGCGTCGCTGGCTGCGTGGATGTCCGTGAGGACGCGCATCTCATCCTGGTAAGTGTTGACCAGCAGCTCCTGCAGCAGCGCATTGCCCGGGTCCTTGCCGAGCGCGCTCTGCAGATCCTGCTTGGCACGCTGAATGGCCGCCAGACTCGCCATGACCTTGGCGCGCGCCGCGGGCGGCAGCGCCGCGAGCCGCGTCTGCAGCGATTTCATGAGCGCCGCCCGATCACGCTGGTAGCGCGGGTCGGACACGTACGCTACATCGAGCGCCGTCGGCGCAGCGGCAAAGCTGGCGCGAGCGCTGCCCGGGGACTGAACGCCCGGACCGGGCGCCGGCAGCAGACTCCTGCCGATCCACACGCCCACCGCGACGCTCGCCATCACGGCCGCGGCCGCGAGCCAGCGCGGCGGCACGGCGCGCGCTCGCGCCGGGCGCGGCTGCGCCGCGGGCGCGCTGCGGCGCTCCGCGTTGATCCGCGCCTCGATCTGCGGCCACAGGTCGCGCGGCGGCTCGATCGCCGGTGACAGCTCGCGCAGCGAGCTCACCTTGCGTTCGTCAGCACTGCCGGTGCCGCTCATGTCAGCCCACCTCCACATTCAGTCTCTCGCGCAAGAGTTTCCGCGCGCGGTGCAACTGGGCCTTGCACGTGCCCTCCGCTACACCCAGCATCTGGGCCGCCTCCCCGTGCGAGTAACCATACAACGCGTGCAGCACCAGCGCATCGCGCGCGCCCTCGGGCAAGGCGCCGATCGCGGCCTCGATCTCCTGCACCTCCACCGGCGTTTCGAGTGTCCACTCGCATGCGCCGCCCGTGCCCTGCTCGTCATCGAGGCTCGGCGCGACCGGGGATGCCTTGCGGCGCTTCGCGAGGCTCACGTTGACCGCGATGCGGTGCAGCCAGGTCGACAGCGAGCTGCGCGTCTCGAATCCCGCCAGCGCCCGCCACGCGTTGATGAAAGTCTCCTGCGTACAGTCCTCCGCCAGGTGCGCATCGCGCGTCATCCGCAGGCACAGGCCGTAGACCCGGCCAGCGTGCTCGCGGTACAGCCGCTCGAAGGCGCGCGTGTCCCCGGTGCAAGCGCGCTGAACGAGCGCCGCCTCCCAGTCGACCCGCGTGTCCTCGGCCTGCGCCTGTGTCATCTGTTTCTTAGAGAGGCAGCCCGCCCCGCCCGTTTAAATTGCAGAAGTCGCTGATCGGCAACACTTTTTCGCGGAACTCGGGCGTCACTGGAACACTCTCTTCAGTAGACGCAACGGAAGCAAGGAGGGAACGGTGGGAAGTCGCAAGCGCTTGCGGCGCCTTTGGCAGCCCTCGGGTGAGACGCTCGAGGCGATCGCGGCAATCCTCGGCGAGCACTGGCGCAGCGCCACGGCCCACCCGGAAGCTCTGCTCTGGGCGAGCTCGGTGAGCTGGCTGAGCTCGCCCGGCCTGCGGCCCCGTGCCCAGCACGCGCCGGATCACCATCTCACGAGCGGCGGCAAGCTCATCAGGTAGGCGTCCGGGTCCGCGTCGGTGCTGAAGCCGAACTTGGTGCCGCGGTCGTACACCAGGTTGAACTCGACGTAGCGCCCGCG
>Ga0209804_1000900_pt1 | contig 21061 bp, 10 predicted proteins | sample GraSoiAngelo_139_FD_185896 | JGI IMG/M metagenome (GOLD analysis project Ga0209804, IMG submission 185896) | Grasslands soil microbial communities from the Angelo Coastal Reserve, California, USA - 14_0929_12_20cm (SPAdes) (version 2) | ecosystem: Environmental > Terrestrial > Soil > Grasslands ... | reverse complement strand
TCTTTCCATGGACCCGGGATAAACAACTGGGACCTAGCACTGCTCAAAGACACCAAGCTGACCGAGAGCATGAATCTGCAGTTTCGCGCCGAATTCTTCGATGTCTTCAACCATGCCCAATTCAATGCCGTAGATGGAAACGTCAACAGTCCGACTTTTGGGAAAATCAAGACAGCCCTGCAACCGCGTATTGGCCAGATCTCGATGAGGCTCAACTTCTGAGTGGCGGGGGATTTTCCCCTTTCCTGGAGTAGTTCCGAGCCCCTACAGACACTCGGGAACAATTCGGAAACTGTTTCAAGACTTGGATATGTGCGCACAGGCTGTGCTAGCCGCGACTTTGGTGGAACCCGGCCGTTACGAACTGCGCGAGTATCCACTTCCCGATCCCGAACCCGGTTGCCTACTGGTCCGAATGCAGGTCTCAGGAATCTGCGGCACGGATAAGCACGCTTACCAGGGCCACACGACGCAATACGCGGCCGCCGCACAGCCTAAGCAGATTCCCTTCCCCATTATTCAAGGCCACGAGAATGTCGGCACCATCGCCGCGTTGGGTGGCTCGGGTCCGTACACCGACTTCGAAGGAGTTCCCCTGAAACTGGACGACCGGGTGGTGGTCGGACCCAACGTAAGCTGTGGCACCTGCTACTACTGCCGCTATGATTTTCCTTACTACTTATGCGAGAACACCGCTGACTATGGCAATAATCTGAGCGCCAAGAACCCACCCCATCTTTTTGGAGGCTGGTCGCAGTACTTGTACGTTCTGCCGGGGAGTTTCGTCGTGCGCGTGCCCAATGATTTACCCTCTGAGATCGCGGTATTAACGGAAATCATGGCGGTCACCGTAGGCCTGGATCGAGCAAAACAAGTCTCGGCATTTCCGAATGAGTCATTTCGTTTCGACGATACCGTCGTAGTCCTGGGAGTGGGGCCGCTGGGCATGTGTTTCGTCACCAAGGCGCGAATGCTGGGGGCCGGCATGATCATTGCGGTTGATCTTTCCGACTATCGTCTCAATTTTGCCAAGCGTCTTGGTGCGGATCACGCTCTGAATGCGGCGCATACGACTCTGAGCGAGCGCCTGACGGCTGTTCGTGACCTCACGCATGGACGGGGCGCCGATGTGGTGGTTGAATGTGCCGGTGTGCCTGCTGCCATACCTGAGGCGCTTGACATGCTGCGACTTGGAGGGCTGTTGGTCGAGGCAGGCAACTTTTCTGATCTGGGTGATGTTGCGATTAATCCACACCGTCATCTATGCTCCAAGAATGTCCGGATCCTTGGGGTCGGCGGCGAAGAACCGGCAGCTTATGCTCCCAGCATGCGGCAAATGGCTCGCTACATGCGGCATTACCCCCTGGCCGATTTCGTTACACATCGCTTCGCGCTTCACGATGTGGACGCCGCCATGAAGCAGTCGATCGCTCCCGATTCGATGAAGGTCGTTATCGACCCTTGGCGCAATTAGGCTTTTAATGAAAACGAGGCAAAATATGATTCCACTCCGTGATCGCTTTAATTTTGCATCCGCGCCGGATAGCTGGGGCGTGTTGGACTATCGCGGACCATCCTGGAACCAATCCTACGAGAAAATGCTGGACGAGATGGTAGAGGCCGGTTATACAGGCACGGAGTTGGGCCCCTACGGATTCTTTCCCACCGACGCAAAAGTGCTGAAAGAGCAGTTGGGAAAGAGAAATCTGAGCCTCTTGGGGTCCTTTGTTCCCGTCCCCCTCGGTGACAGCGCCTCGACCCAAGCGGTCGTCGAGCAGATCCGCAAAGTTGGTGGCTTTTTGTCCGCGCTGGGTGCGCCATTTCTCGTTCTCGCCGATGCGCAGTCGAAAGAACGCGACCTCATCTCCGGCCGCGTGCCTGCCGACGACAGCGCCGGCTGGACAAGGGAACAATGGAAGCAGGTCGCGAAAGTGGTCGCAAGTGCTGCAAACGTGGCGGCTGACTATGGCTTGGACCTGGTCTTCCACCCCCATGTGGCCACTTATGTCGAGACTCCGGCCGAAGTGGAAAAGTTCTTCGACGTCACCTCCGCGAGCAAAATTGGCCTGTGCCTGGATACCGGCCACTGTGTGTACGGCGGCGGCGACGCGATTGCGGAGGCGGAAAAGTATCGCAAGATTCTTCGGTTTATACACATCAAAGACGTCGATGCAAAAGTTCTGGCCGAAGCACGCCGCAAGAAGCTCACCTTCGATCAGGCGATTGAGGAAAAGGTGTTCACCATCATCGGCCAGGGATCGATCGATTTTCCCGCCTTTTTCCGTGTCCTGGCGAAAAATAATTATTCAGGCTGGATGGTGGTGGAGCAGGACGTGAAGTTCGGCGCCACTCGGGTTCTCCCCGCCGTGAGCATTGCCGCCAGCTTAAAACATTTGCGCGGGGTGCTGGGCCAGCTTGCCACAGCCACCGTTCCGTAACCGGAACTGGCCAGCGCCCGAGAGTTAACCAGCCGAATCCGAGTCTGGTGACGGCGATACTGTCGTGATTGCGTTTCAAATGGCCGCCGGTCGAGCCGGCTGTAGATAGGCTGCAGTATTCTGTCTGCTCGCACAACGTAAGAACAGGTTCACACTTGGACTCCCATCCAGGCACGGCTACGTCCATTGCCGGCGGTCCGCACGGTCGCATGCCACGGCGATTGGGACTGCTTAATGCAATTTCGATCAACATGTCGAACATGGTGGGCACGGGCCCGTTCATCACAGTTCCAGCCATTATCGCTACGATGGGCGGCCCGCAATCGCTGATTGCCTGGGGAGTCGGTGCGCTCCTGGCCATCGCCGATGGGCTGGTCTTTGCCGAATTGGGTTCCGCGATTCCGGCTTCGGGCGGCTCTTACATATTCTTGCGTGAGTGTTTTGGTCGGGCCCGGTGGGGCCGCATGTTGGCCTGGGTCTTTGTCTGGCAATTCCTGTTCAGTGGCACCTTGGAGATTGCCACCAGCAGCATCGGCATGGCCGAATACACCGGTTTCCTCTGGCCCAAGCTGGCCTCCAATGTCTGGGGCGTGAAGCTTCTGGCGGTGGCGATCACTGCCGTTGCGATGGTGGCGCTATACCGCAAGATCCAGGACATCGCACGTCTCATGCTGATCCTCTGGATTGGAATGCTGCTCACGGCGGCCTGGGTCATCGGCACTGGGCTTACTCATCTCACTCCCCGTCTACTCCTGGATTTTCCGCCCGGGGCGTGGCATATCGGAATCCCGTTCCTGCTCGGCCTGGGCAACGGCACCATGCTGGTGATGTTCAACTTCCTCGGCTATTACCAAATTTGTTATCTCGGAGACGAAGTGAAGCAACCAGAGCGTGTCATTCCCTCGGGCGTAATCGTTTCGATTCTTATGGTGATGGCCATCGACTTTCTCATTTCCGTGAGTTTTACCGGGGTAGTTCCCTGGCGGGAGATGATTGACCCCAATTCTCAGGCATTCAATGCAATCGGCTCCGTCTACATGGAGAGAATCCATGGACACTGGGCGTCCGGCTTGATGACGGTCATGATCGAGATCACGGCATTTGCAGCGACCTACGCCATGATGCTCGGCTACTCGCGAATCCCTTACGCCGCTGCTCTGGATGGCGCCTTCTTCCGCTGGTTTGGAGAACTCCATCCTACGCGCCGCTTTCCGCACCGCTCGCTGCTGCTCGTAGGCGTTCTATGCATGGTTTCGTGCTTCTTTAACCTGGTCCAAATCATTACAGCGCTGATGCTGGCTCGCATCCTTTCCATGTTCGTAGCTCAGATTATTGGCTTGCTGATTTATCGCCAACGTCGGCCTGATGCTGCCCGGCCCTTTCAGATGTGGTTATACCCGTTGCCAGCATTGTTCGCTCTTTGTGGCTGGATAGCTGTATTCGTAACGCCTGCGCTGCAACCTCACGGATGGCAATACATGGCCTATGCTTTCGGGACTATTTTGGCGGGCTTCACGGCGTTTCTTGTACTCGCGTGGCGCAAACACGATTGGCCATTTTTCCCGCCACAGCCGGATGAGCCCTCCGAAACCCCGGGGCCTACGTTCGAGCCCGAGGGAACCTCCTAACAGATACGCTCTCCTAGTTCCTCACTGGCCAATTGCCCCGTCGCCTCTTAAGCGCGAAGGACAAAACGGAAACGCATATCCTCACCAGACCACATGATGTAGTTAGTACCCCAAGCGTTATTGAAGAGATTGCAGTGAATGCCAGCAGACAGATCAGGCTGGCTTTTCGAAAAGGGTAAGGGCGACTTGATGCCCAAGGTGACCAGCGGCGCATCCAGAGTCTCAACAAAAAAGGCCCCGCTTTCATCCTTGTAGCCGAACCCTTTAGAGAGTGCGTGCATGTGACGATTGCCGGATCGGACCACGTCCAAGGGAGAGACCGGCTCGCCTGATTTCTCCAGCATCCAGCCTTTGGGATCGGAGGCAACCAGATGGAAGCTCAACCAGAGAGCTTCGGGAAGACGCGTTGCCGGCTTTTGGAACCAGGAAAAATTCAAGTGGATTACCGGCTCGGCTTTGGGCAACAGCATTTCCAGATACGTCTTCTGGGGGAACGATGCTCGTCCGCTGTGCAGAGCCTTCGGATCATTGACCGTAAGACGCGCCAGCAGACGATGGCCCTGTTGGTTTTCCTCCATCTGTAGATCCGAGAGAGAGGGCAACCACTCCCGGCTCTCGGCTCCAAAGCGCTCGATGTTAGGCTTTCCAAAATCCTTCTTCGCCCAATCTTCATCGCTGATCACGTAATTATCAAAGAAGCGGGAATAGTCTTGCTGCGACAGTGTTTGATAGGAAAAAAGAGCCAGCAGATGGTCGCTCGATGCCCACTCTCGCCTCGACTTCTTATTAAGTAGCCGGGTAATAGCTCCGGTCTTGGGATCGATGCCGACGATGAAGTGCGGCGTCTCGATCTCACTTCCGGCGGGGTGAGGGTTGGGATGTGCCAGCTTCGGCTCGACCGCATCGAGATTCTTCACCGCTGTCTTCCCCTGCTCACGCAATGGAGAAGGAAGCGTGGCGATCCCGGCGAAAAGGTCTTGGCGCTTCTCCAGCCAGCTGAACTGGACGACCTTGTAGTTCTTGGTGTCGAGCATCTTGGCCAGATCGCTGGGAATGTAGTGATCGAAATCAAGCCAGGTTTTGGTGTCCGTGCCCCAGGTGTGCTCAACCTCCAAAAGCAGATGACGGAGCAAGGCAACGTCTGTCGCATCGCCCACGGCAAACTTTCCCTGAGCTATCCAGTTCTGGCGCAGACGCGCAACCTCGCGGTAGCGGGCGAGCTTCAGTGGGTCACTGGCAACACCGTGAATCCAGGTATCCCCGATTTCACTGGTGATTACCGGTAGAGAACCGCGGTGAGGATCGACCGCATTCGCAATCTCGCTCAGGTTGGTAGGAGTAATCTGGGCGTTGGGAAACTGGGTGCCCAAAGTGGAGTAGGTCTCGTGAATCTCTTCCAGGGTGTGTGGGCCGCTGTTGTCGCCTCGCACAACCACAGCGATAGCCAGATCAGAGCCCGGCACGCGCACGACCCCGCCGTAATCGCGGTGATACATAACTACGAGGGACGATCCACCCGGATCTTTCCAGAGAAACAATGGCGGCACTTCCGCCGGAGTGCTCGCATCGTTCACGCCAATGTCGATAAACTTCACGCCTTGTGCAGCTAGCGGAGCGATCAAGCCCCGGGTGTGACCAGGGACGTCAGTCATCTTGGCTCCAGTCGTGATCCGGCCAAAACGCTGATCCAGCGTTCGTGATAAGCCAATACTTCCGGAGATCATCGACTGGTCAATCAATTCGGTCTGCCAGGTGAACGGGAGAGCATGCCATGCGATGTCGCCCATCGAGATGGCCTTTTCCATCCGCTTGCGTTCTTCGGGCGTTACCTGCTCCAGGTATTCGTAAAGCAGCCATGATCCCGTAGTCCAGACGTAGCGCTGGTTACCAGAATTGCGTAATTGGCTGGCGAGATCCATGGCCCGTGGAAAATATTCTTTGAAATAGCGGTGAACCACGGCTGTCTGTGTATCGATAAAGCCTGCGTCAAAATGACACTTAAACATTACTAGAACGCGCTCCACCGCGGGATCAGGCGTGGATGAGGCTGAGGCCTGAAACGCGAACAATGCGGGCGCTTTCCACAACAAAGCACTGCCTAAGACGGACTTTATGAATGTGCGGCGCTGCATGTCCTACTCAGACTAGAAATTAACGTCACTCCAAACCAGGGTTGCGATCGAGTTCGAAGGTTTGCCGCTCCCATGCCGAGAACTTATATATTCGTTTCTTTTTAATCTTATCGAATCTTGTCACAACGTCTACGCTGCACCCGCAGCTTATCGATTTCAGTGAAACATAAGAAAGATGAGCTGTATTTTCTAACTTTCTAACTGGTTGGTGCTGATTCGGAAATACTGGAGTCCCGTTGCGCTGCCGAGACAAAAAGTCCGAATCCGCAGGACTCCCGTATCCGAAGTTCTGGTTGCAGCTTTCGCAGAACTGGAGCACTATTGTCTTCCTCGATCCTTTGAATGAGCAGTTCTGCCGCCTCGCTACCTAATTGGTGCTTGGGCAATTCCACCGTCGTCAATCTGGGGCGGAAAACTCCTAACCAGGGATAGTCAACGAAGCTTACCAAGCCGAAATCTTCGGGGCAGGTTAGTCCTATTTCTCCAGCCGCCTTCAGCAATCCAATGGTCATGAGGTGATTGGCTACATAGACTCCGTCCGGTCGCTGAGATAGCAAAGCATGGCCGGCGCGGAAACCAGACTCAATGCGGTAATCGCCTTCGACGACCAGTTGGGGCTCGAAGCAGAGTTTTTCTGCATCTAGTGCGTCCCGAAATCCGCGATAGCGCTCTCTTGCACTGCTGACTTTCCTGGGGCCGCTAACCAGGCCTATGCGGCGCCGGCCAGCACGCGCAAGATGGCGCACAGCTTCGTAGGCACCTTGATAGTCGTCGCCGGCCACAGCATCCTTGGTCAATTGTGGATAGGTGCGCATCACCAGGACAAAGGGAATGTTTACCTCCTTGATCATCTGGCGCAAAGACGGACGCAGGTCACCTGCGGTTTTCGTGAGCAGGATTCCATCCACCCGTTTCGACAGCAATAACTCCAACCCGTTCTCTTCTTCTTTTTCAAGAATGTCGTCACTGTTGCAGAGCAAGAGGTTGTAACCGCGTCTCTGCGCGGCATCCTCGGCGCCGCGAACGACCATGGGGGAAAAAGGATTGGCAATGTCGGTAACAATCATGCCGATTGTCTGGGTCTTCTGTTCAAATAACCTACGGGCAATGAGATTGGGACGGTAGTTCAGCTTGCGAATCGCGTCTTCCACCCGTTGGCGGCGCGCCTTGCCAACGTGGGCCTTCTTATTGATGACCGCCGAAACAGTAAAAATGGATACCCCTGATTCGCGCGCAACATCGGCGATACTTGCGGCCTTCCCCGGCTGCTTTGCCTTTGGCTTAGTTTTTTTGGCAGACGGCATACTTTGACGGCAACATATCAGAATTGAGGTCTATCTTCAAAAAGTTTAGTGGCGATATATTTTCGAGCTTAGTCCGGATTGGGTACCACAAAATCCAGGACCAAAGCGTCGAGCTCGTAACCAGCGTGAATAAATGGCCTGAGAATCCGCAAGGTCAGGCACCAAACGAATCACAATCGCTGATAGTAAGCGGATTTTCGTTGTCAGCACGTCCAAGCCTCGACAACTCCGATGACGCCGACGGCCAGGAAACTTCCTCAAACATGTCACTACCACATCCGCCGGAACTGGGGCATCAATGCGCGGGCATACTTCAGGCTTCGAGCTTATGGGTTGGGTTGCAACAAGCTGCGTTCCATCCGGTAGGGTTCGCGTTGACTTCTCATTCCAGTATCGCGCATCAAGATGACAACGTCACGAAAGAGATCGCTGGTTTGCTTTGCCACTTGCAACCAGCAGCCGCAGCGAGCAATTTTCTTTCTGCGGCATCATCGAGGCTGAGTGATCGTCCGGGTTCCTTCATAAGCTTGATCTTCGGAGCGCGGCTGATCAGTTTCCACTCTTCTGCTTTGTGAAGCATTCGCCTCAACGTCCGTAGTGCGCAATTGGCATTCGCGAACGAGCGGGGGATTTTGAGCCGATCGATGCAATCGCCGCCAATCTCGTCCAGTCGCACATTCACGACATCTGTCTTGGTCCTTGAAGAAAAGCTGGCCTTGCCGGCCGGGCTTCAAAGTTTCGGGCACTCAAAAGGAGAATCTTAAAGCAAACTGCATCACGCGGGGATCACCCGCCAGCGAGGTGATCTTGCCGAAGCTGCCGGAATTGACGTTGTTGGTCGGCAGCCCAAACTGCGGCGTATTGAGAAGATTGAAAAGCTCCCAACGGAACTCCAGATCCCGCGATTCTCCGAAGTAGGAGAAGACGCGCACCAGCCCGAGGTCCACATTGGAATAGCCCGGCCCGCGCATGTTGTTGCGTGGGCAGGTGCCAAGACGCGGCACCAGCGCCGGGTTGCTCGGATCCGGGTTGGGCGCCAGCGGCCGGGCAAATTGAGTGGTATCGAACCAACGATCGATTGTCTGCTGTCCAGCCGGCAGATTTCCGCTCCCCAAACAGTCGGCAAGCGCATTGGTCAAGCCGCCGCGGACCTGCACGAAGCTGTTGTTGCTGCTGGAGAAGATGGTGAACGGCCTGCCGCCGTGGAACTGACCTGCGCCGCTCAGCCGCCATCCACCGAGGACGTACGACAGCAGGCCACTCGTCAACATCGATTTGCCGGGCCCGAAAGGCAGCTCATACACGTAGCCGAACGCGAAGCGCTGCCGGAAGTCGAAGTCGCTGTCGCCGCGCTGCTGACGCAGGTCGTGTTCGTTCTCGAGGAAGCTGTTAGAACCGCTGGCGCTGATCAGGTGCTCTTGTACTTGGTCGATGGAGTGCGACCAGGTGTATGCGGCGGTGAAGGTCAGGCCGCGGTTGAAGCGTTTTTGCGCGCTCAGCTCGAGGCCGTGGTACGTGGAGTTGCCGACGTTGTCGCGGTACTCAATGGCGCCGAGGTTCGAGTAGGGAATGAAGGGAGCGGCGATTCCGGGACAAGTCGGCTGCCCGGCCACTGTCGTGCATGCTCTGCCCAGCGAGTCGAAGTAGATCTGGTTCAGGTTGCGCAGGATGGAAAGATGCGTCCCCTTCGTGCCGACGTACTCTCCGGTAACCACCATCTGCCACGGCAACTGGTGCTCTATGCCCAAGTTCCACTGGTCAACTTCGGGCTGTACGTTATTGGGATTCACTGCCCGCAAACGAATGTTAGAGAGGACAGCCACGCCCGGTGGGCAAGGCGCCGCTGTGCAAATCGCACTTGGGTCGACCGACACATTGAACCCCGAGGCCAGGCGCATGCCGTTGGCGGTGGTGCTGTTCGAACTCGACGTGACCGAGTTGTTGACCAGGAAGGGCGGGTTCAGGAACATCTGGTCTTCACTGCCGGCGCGCTCAAACAGCATGTAAAAACGCCCATAGCCGGCACGCACGACGGTGCTGGGGAAAAACTGATACGCGAGCCCGATACGAGGGGCAAAATTGTTCTTGTCCGGCTTCACCAGCGAACGCCCAACCTCCGAAGCTGCGCTGCACGGCGGGGCATTTCGGCCGGGACAGAACAGCGCCCCGATGGCGTTTACCGCGGTGGGATTAGGATTCAGCAGGTTGGACATACGGTCCGCGCCGCTGTACGGCCACGTGGCGTAGTCATAACGCAGGCCGAGGTTGAGGGCCAACTTGGGCGTGAGTTTCCAATCGTCCTGCACGAATTCAGACAGCATCCATAGCCGCGCGTCGGACACGGCGAGGTTTGAAAGCTGCGCCGCTTGCGGATACCCGAGCAGGAAGTCGGCCAATCCGATACCCGTGCGGTTCCCGTCGAAACTCAACTGGCCGCGCATGGCAGGAACGTCGAGAAAGATGTTGCGCATCGGGACGCGGGCATCCACGCCGAACTTTAGTTGGTGCTTGCCCACTGTGAAGTTGAGCGTCTCCAGCCACTGGTATTCGTTGGTGTATTGGAATTTCGGCAGGAAGTCGGGGGAACCCCAGTTATCCACGCCGCCAATTGATAGCGTGCTATTCGACTGCGTGCCACCAGCGGAGCTGATTGCGATGCGTGGAATTCCGCCGCTGTAGAGGGGATTATCGGCGACACCTTTAAAGCCGAAATCGGCCAGCGTATTCAATCCGAACGGATCCTGCACCCCGCGTGACCAGTTGCGTCCCCAGCCGATGTGGAATTCATTTACCAGCCGCGTGCTGAACACGTGGTTCCAGCCCACGGACACGCCGGCACCATTCATTTGCAACCGGCCATTGGCGGAGGAACTCGTTCCATCAAGGACCCCGCCAAACGTGCCCGGAATGTAGCGGAAGCGGTGCGAGTTGCTGTAGCGCACCCAAACGCTGTTGCTTGAATTAGGGTTCCAATCGAAGCGTCCCGTGTAATTGTTGGTGTCGTCCTGCAAGGCGCGCACGTTGGTGAAGTTGCCGACGTTCGATAACGCGCCGGAGCCGGTGAAGTTTGGATTTGGAACCAGCGCCAGGATCTTGGCCGCAATCGGGTCGATGCAGTTCTTGACGCTGCCTGGCCGGCCGTCGGGGATCATATTGTTCCTGGGCATGCCGGTATTAGCGGTGGTGAACGCCGTTCCCGGACCGATGCAGTCGCCCACTCGATCCACCATCGCGGTATAGCCAGCAGCCGAGAAATCGCCGATGCGCTCATTTGCGGTCGGTACGTTGGCCTGATAGAAGCGGCCGCGACGGATGCGCGTGCCTTCGTAGTTGAAGAAGAAGAATGCCTTGTTCTTCGCCACGGGACCGCCCACCTGCCCGCCGAACTGATTCTGCACGTGGTTGGGGCGGTCGCGTCGGGCGCGGTTCGTGAAGAAGTCATTTGCGTCAAAAACCTTGTTCCGCAGGTACTCGTAAGCTAGGCCGTGGAACGCGTTGGTGCCACTCTTCGTGGTGACGTTGACCAGCGACCCCGGGCTCCGGCCGTTCTCGGCGGAATACGGATTGGTCGAAATCTTGAACTCCTGGATCGCGTCCACCGATGGCCGCACAATCTGCGTGGTCAGTTCCTGCACATTTTCTGAAAACGAGTTGTTGTCCACGCCGTCGAGCACGAAGTTGTTTTGCAGCGAGCGCACCCCGTGAACGTTGACCGCGCCCGTGCGTCCGGATGCCGTGCCCCCGCCTTGCTCGGTATATCGGTCGCCTTGCACCCCGGGGATCAGTCCCAGCAGATCGTCCCAGTTGCGGATGCTCAGCGGCATCAGCGCGATCATCCGGTTCTCGACGACCGCGCCGGGCATCGCGTCCTGGGTAGACAGCAGCGGCGCAGCCGACGTGACCGTCACTGATTCGGTTGCTGTGCCCACCTGCGCCTTGAAGTCGAAACGGGCACGCTGCCCTAAGTCGAGATGTACCTCGGTGACTTCTTTTCGAAAGCCCGGCGCGGCCAGCGTGACGCGGTAGTCGCCAATCGGCAGACTGGCAAAGGTGTAGTAGCCGGTGGTATTGGTGAGGGTTGTGATTTCTGCGTTGGTCGCCTTGTTCTGGGCGGTGACCTTAGCGCCGGCCAGAACCGCGCCCGAGGGGTCAGTGACGAGACCGGTCAAACTTGCCATGTTCACTTGCGCAATCGCAGTCGTGGAAACGGTAAACAGCGCCAGGCCGAGGCAGAAGGCTATAGAGCGCTTGGTCATAACACACCCCCTGGAGAAGGTGCGGATCACGCACCAGGAGACCTCACCAAAGCGGGCATGAAATATCATCCTACGCGCCAATTGGCAAGCGAATTGTGGGTTTGACGTTAACCGGTTTGGGCGAAGTGGGATATTAGCGCCACCTACGTACGTATTTGCGGTAAACATCGGGTCGCTTGGGCCGTGAACAGGCCCTCTACAACCGACTCATTTTCGGGTATTGTGGGCAACCGAAAACTCGAGGAGGGGCTCGCATGCGCAGCCGAAGCCCACACATGGGTTGGAAGGAAGCATCGCGGGGGATGACAACAAGACCTATCGGCTGCTTCCATTCCGGGCGCCGAGGGAATGCGCTGCATCACTCTGGAGTTCGCCTATACAGGCCACGAGGAGAAACGGTCATTGCTGGTCGGATTTTCGATCCGGAACGCTTTCGCGGCTGGAGCGGCAGCGACAACGTGGGCTTCACCATCTCGGTGACTGACGCCACTCCGTCGTATCTTCCCGGCCCGCTGCCTGCCGGCGGGTGGCATTTGAATGCTGGTAGTACCGAATATCCGGACCCCCGCGCATTCGCGGTATACGGCAAAAATTTCCGACTGCGGGGGCGCACGTCGGCTCCCGTCTTCCTTCCGCAACTACCCACGACGCGTCGTGAGCATCGAGGTGGAAAAGAGACAAGGGATCGATCTTTACCGCGGTCCGCCAAATTGAGGCACCCCACCTACGTCTTCATCGAGGCTCCACCCGGGCCCTCGTACCCCGAACCCTAGCGAGGTGGCCGGACTTAGAATGGCAGGCACCTTGTTTCCGGTTTGTCCGAGGGCAGAAGAAAGGAAATCACCACCGGCAGTATACGCGCGGATGGCAAGCTGAAACGGCTGGCCGCATAGGAGGACCCTTGACCAGGACTATAGTATGGGGCGTTCTGCTTTTTCTTTCTTGGCTCGAAATCCCCGCGAGTCTTGCGCAGGCGGATTCGAGTCTGATCCGGCTGAAAGAGTCGTTCGCACACCCGCCGGATGACTGCCGGATCATGATGCGCTGGTGGTGGTTCGGGCCGGCTGTCGCAAAAACAGAAATCCGGCGGGAACTCGAACAGATGAAAACAGCAGGCATTGGAGGCGTGGAGATCGCTACCCTGTATCCGCTGGCTTTGGATGATCCCCAAACCGGTTTCCGCAACCTGACCTATCTTTCAGAAGAACATATTGATGCCCTTCGCTTTGCTGCCGCAGAGGCCAGGGCTCTGGGGATGCGGACCGATATTACCCTGGGAAGCGGCTGGCCTTTTGGTGGTCCCCACATCCCCATAACCCAGGCTGCAGGTGAAATGCGAGTTGAGACCGTCGCGATTCCATCCGGCGCGCGTTCGATCGCAATGCCCGGCGTCACGGCTGGCGAGCAACTGGTCGCGACCTTCTGGGTTCCGGGTTCCGGTGATGCGCTTGCCTTCAAGGACGCGAAGCAGGCTGCGACGCCGGCGATCGAAAACGGCCGGCTGCAGATTTCTCCCGAATTGAGTGGGCAGTCGAGCGCAGTCTTCTTCATTTCCAGCCGCACCGGAATGACGGTGAAACGCCCGGCGGTGGGAGCGGAGGGCTTTGTCCTCGACCACTACGATCAGAAGGCCATCGCCACTCATCTGCACTCGGTTGGAGATCGCTTAATGGAAGCATTCGGTGATCATTTCCCTTACGCAGTATTCAGCGACAGCCTGGAGGATTACGGATCCGATTGGACAGGCGATTTAATCGAGCAGTTTCGCCAGCGCCGTGGCTACGACCTCACTCCCCATTTGCCGGCGCTGCTCGCCGATGCCGGGCCGGAGACGTCCGCAGTCCGACACGATTGGGGGAAGACGCTCACCGAGCTGGCCAACGAGCGCTACCTCGCGCCGCTGCACGCATGGGCGCTCGAACATCACACCTTGCTGCGCTCGCAGACCTACGGATTTCCTCCCGTCACCCTCTCCAGCAACCAATACGCAGACCTTCCCGAAGGGGAGGGCAAGGCAACTCTCAAGATGTGGCGGCAGTTCTCCGATACGCGCTGGGCGGCGTCGGCAGGTCATCTCTTTGGCAGGCCCGTCATCTCTTCGGAGACCTGGACCTGGTTGCATTCTCCAGCTTTTCGTGCCACCCCGCTCGATATGAAGGTGGAAGCCGATTTGCATTTCCTGCAGGGCATCAACCAACTGGTTGGCCACGGCTGGCCTTACTCGCCGGAGCTTGCCGGAGAGCCGGGATGGCGCATGTATGCCGCCGGCGCCTTTAGTGCCCATAATCCCTGGTGGTTTGCCATGCCGGATCTGGCCGGATATCTAGAGCGCGTTAGCTTTGCCCTGCGCCAGGGCAATCCGGCCAACGATGTGGCGTTGCTGTTACCTAACGATGACGCTTGGGCCAGTTTCACCGTTAAGAGCGATTCGTCTGCTTCGGTAACCACAAAAGCCGGCTTCAACACTCGTGGAGTAAACCTAAGCATCGATGAATCCATGGGACAGCTGCTAGGGAATAACGTCATCGCACAGATTCTCGATGCAGGTTTCAACCTGGACTTCATCGACGGGGATGCCGTCGACACTCTCGGCATTGGCTATCCCGTCCTGGTCCTGCCTGGCATGCAGCGAATACCACCAGCCACTTACCGGAAGATCGAGCAGTACGCAATGCGCGGGGGGATTGTCATGGCTACGCGTCGTTTGCCTTCCGCCGCTCCCGGGTTCTTGAACCGAGAGGCAGACAGCCAACAGATCCAGGAGATCTCCCAACGCTTGTTCCGCGACCAGGGCGCGGTGGGTCACTTTCTGGAAGACGAGAGCCAGCTGGGAAGGGCTATCGCAAGCTATTACAAACCGGAGGTCATTTTTTCTCCGCGGTCTGCGGAGATCGGTTTCATTCGCCGCCAACTCAGCACCGGGGACCTGTACTTCATCGCGAATACCGGCAATCATCCGCTTAGCGTGGTAGCAAAGTTCCGTCACTCCGCAAAATATGCCGAGTGGTGGGATCCTTTCACCGGCCGGACTTTCCCGGTGGAGAATCCTGCCAAAATCGACCTCTCCTTGCAGCCTTATGAATCGCGGCTGATCTTTCTAACCAATTCTGCTATCAAGCCGGAGCCTGTACGGATTTGGGACCCTCCGTCTAAGGTGATCGATCTCTCCTCTGATTGGAACCTTACCTTCAAGGGCTTGAATCGGACGATCCACATGGCTACCCTCCACTCGTGGAGTGAAGAGGAACCTTTCAAATACTATTCCGGGCTAGTCACTTACGACAAAATCGTCGACCTCCCGGCCGATCTGATCTCTGGGAGCCTAATTCTGGATTTCGGAGAAGGCACACCGGTGGTGCCGCCTGATCCCCTGCCGACATTTAATCTGCGAGCCTTTCTGGAAGGACCAGTGCGGGAAGCGGCGGAGGTCTACGTCAACGGCCAGCGCGCAGGCGTGGTATGGCATCCGCCCTACACCATTGATCTGACTTCATGGCTGAGAGCGGGGAAAAACCAACTGCGCATCGTCGTCGGCAATACGGCGATTAACTCCCTGGCTGGAAGCGCCCTCCCTGACTATCGCCTGCTGAACGATCGCTATGGCGAGCGGTTTCGTCCGCAGGGAATGGACAACCTCGAGCCTCTGCCGTCTGGCATTCTCGGCGGTCTGCGGCTGAGGGTGAGTTCGCGTCATCGAAGGCTGGCGCGCGCATCCGCTGGCTCCAAGGATTAAGCGATACTCAGCGGAAGCGTAGTTGACGCTGTTTCCTTCCCGAACACCAGTTGTTCGGCTTCGAAACGCCGAGGATGAGCGCGAAGGGAATAATCCCCTGTGACAGGTATTTAATTTTGCGATCAAAGGAAAAAAGGGACGACGTTGCTGGATACGCCAATTTTCGCGCCTTCCGCATCACGAATGCACTTCACCTTTCTCACCGACCGCCGCCGGCGCAGGAAACTTCACATCTTCGACGTCACGGATCTGACATTCACTTCACCTCCAATTTGTACGATCCAGAGCCGATCCGAACCACGTAGGAACCGGCTTCTCGCCGCGCGTCAATCGGACGCCCATCTTCGATCACGTGCGCGTTCCCGATCGCCGGCAGGAACACCTTCGCGTGAGTGTTGGCAGGGATCGTGACTTCGAGCGAAAAAGGTCCTGTCGGCGTACCCTGCCAATCGCTGACAATGCGCCCGTATACCGAATCGTATTCTCCATGCGCATGGGTCATTCGACTGTCTGGGCGAGGATGGATGATGATTTCCTGATAGCCAGGACCGTCGATGTCGGTATCGATGCCGGCCACAGACCGATACACCCAGGCCACCACAGATCCGAATGCGTAGTGGTTGTAGGAATTCATTGCCGGGTCTCCCGTGTCGCCATTCCAGCGCTCCCACCAGGTGGTTGCACCCTTCGAAAGCATATAACCCCAGGACGGATACGTTTCGTTCAACAATAAGCGGTAGGCCACATCGACGCGGCCGTGGTTGGCTAGAGTAAACAGAAGAAATGGCGTGCCCAGGAACCCCGTGGAAAGGTGCCAGTTTCGCGACTCGATGTCCCCGACCAGCTTGTTCACCATCGTCTCCTCCATTGCCGGAGGAGCCATTCCGGTGTACAAGGTCACGACGTAGGCCGTCTGCGTGCCGCCTTCGACTTCGCCGTTCTCCTTTATATAGGCCAACTGGTAGGCCTTGCGAATGTTCTCTACCACATCGTGATATCGTTTCGCATCTTCGTCTTTCGCAACTGCGTGCGCCATGTCGACCATCATGTTGGCGATCAGGGCCCAATAGGCGGTGGCCAGCAGATCTTTGGGCGTGTGCTCATCGGGTGCGAGCCAGTCAGCAAAGTTTGGTCCGACGCCTTTCTTGCGCAGGAAATCCGGATTCGCTCTGGCGATGAACTCCATCCAGCTCTGCATCGCGTCCCAGTTCTCCGTAATGATGGACTTATCGCCGTACTGTAACCATACCGTCCAGGGAATGATGACACCGGCGTCCCCCCAGCCGGGCGCGCCTTCACTCCCAAACGGGCGAAGCACATCCGGCGATACATTGGTAAACGCGCCTGCGGCGGTCTGCGCATCGGTGACGTCGCTCATGAACTTGTGGGAAAAAGCTTCGATGTCGAAATTGAAGCTTCCGGTGCGCCAGAAGACACCGGCATCGCCCATCCAGCCCAAGCGTTCATCGCGCTGCGGGCAGTCGGTCGGGATGCTGAGGAAATTCCCGCGCTGCCCCCACAAGCCGATCGACCACATGCGGTTGACCAGTTCGCTGGCGGTCGTCAGCCTTCCGGCTGGCTCCCAGCTCAGGCTGTTGACGACTTCGCCGGTGATCGCTTGAGTTGTCGGAACTCCAGGATAGCCGGTGACTTCCACGTAGCGAAACCCGTGAAATGTGAAGTGTGGCGTGAATGTCTCTTCGCCCTTGCCGGCCAGGACGTAAACATCGGTTGCGTCGGCGTTGCGCAGGTTCTGGCGATAAATGGTGCCATCCGGATTCAGAATCTCTGCGAAGCGCATCTGGATCGGAGTCCCGGCGGCGCCCGATGCTTTCAGAGTGGCCCATCCGACCATGTTCTGGCCCATATCAAAGACGTAGGCGCCGTTGGGCAACGGCGTAACACTCATCGGCGTGATCATCTTGGCGACGCGAGCCGGCTGTGAGACCTGGCTCCGAAGCGCGGGCGCACGGGTTTCGGAAAGGACGGCTGCTGACCAGGCAGAGTCAGCAAAGCCGGGCTGATTCCAGCCCGCTTGCTCCATGCGAGCGTCATAGAACTCACCGGCATAGATTTCCGAGCGGAGAATGGGTGAGGCCAGTGCTTTCCAGGATTCGTCCGAGACAATCGTGTCGTGCGTTCCATCCGTGTAATCAATTTCCAACTGGGCGAGCAGGCGGGTGGGTGGAGGCAGGAAGAAGAAAGATCTCCCCTGCCAAGTCAGTCCACTGCCGAACCAGCCGTCGCCCAGAATGGCGCCAATCACGTTTTCGCCCTCTGTCAACAGTGGCGTTACGTCATAGGTCTGGTAGAGAACACGTTTTGTGTAGTCCGTGAAATCGGGGGTTAGAACATCTTGGCCTACCCGTTTGCCGTTGATGAACATCCGATAGCTGCCGAGAGCGGTCGCATAGAGGCAGGCTGACCGCACCCTCTTGGCGACGGCAAACGCACGCCGAACGAGTGCTGCCGGTTGCGCGAGTGGCGGCGGGAGAATTTCTCCCAGCCGTTTGTCGTTCAGCTCACCAACCACTGTGGCCGTGTGCCAGGTGGTATCGCCGGCCAGCCGGCCCTGCCAGCCGTTGTCGGTGAAAACGCGCACCATGGTTCCGTCATTGCGCGCGATCTTGAGCACGCCGGCCAAAGCGGCCTTCAGGGTTTTCGCTCCGGCTTCCGGCCCGAATTCGTTGGGTTCGGAAACGGTGACCTGAACTTCAATCGAGTTCTTCCCCACCACCAGCTGTTCGGTGACATCTTCACGGTCGAATTCGTACCACTCTTTCTTGGCGCCGACTTGCTGGCCGTTTACTTTCGCGACAAAGGCACCGCGCGCGAGCAAGAACAGTGCAGCGTTCCGGGGCTTCTCCCCCATGTCCACGTCGATTCGGAATTGAGCCACGGTTCTTGCGGCCATGCTGAGCGCGTCCTGTCCGGCCACCCAAATCCACCGGATACCCGCGCGGTCGGCATCTTCCTCCGGGTTCTTCCACGCGATCCACTTTGCACTCCAGCCCTCCTGACTCATCAGACCGGTTTCCCACCAGGCGCTCTCGGTGGATTGAGACACTCGCCCCTCTGAATCCCAGACTCGCACTCGCCAATAGTAGCGGGTTCGCGCTTTGAGTTTCGGACCGCCATACACAATGCCCACCGACTCGGGCGAGTTCACTTTGCCGCTGTCCCAAACGTCAGCCGAATCAGCGCTGCTCTCTACCGTTATCTGGTAGGCCGACTGGCTCCAGTTCCACTCCTTGCTGTCGCTCTGCCATGAGAAATGTGGGGCGGGAGTGTCAATCCCGAGCGGATTCTCGACGGACTCGCAACGGAGGCGAACGGGCGCGGCGTATGCGGCCAGGAGACCCACAGAAAACAAAAAACCGGCTGCGATTGGACCGCGCATCGAGGTGCTCCTCCTCTTACCCAGCATTAGCGTGCTAATCCCAGATAGTTTCCGTAGCCGACAATCATGGTCGAACCGACCAGGAGAAACAGGGCCAGGGTTAGTAAACGCATCGCCGGGACGCCCGCGCCCTTCCACTCCTTCAGGCCAAGTCCCCAGAGTGTGCTGAAAATGATGATACTGGCCATGTGCAGGGTCCAACTGGAAAAACCATACTTGCCCATCTGCGTCTCCCCCATGGTGTAGAAGAAAAACTGGAAGTACCAGGTGGTGCCGGCGAGACCGCAGAAAAAGTAGTTGGACAGCATTGGCACCGGCTTCTGAACGTCATTGCTCTTCGAGTCAGGAATATGTTCCACCAGCTCGCGGCTGGGAGCATCGATGGCGGTCTCGACGATCGTTTCATCCGCCGGCGGTGAGTACTTGCCCGCATCGGCGGTGAAGTATTGATGACCGGTTTGGTTGCGGATATTCAGCGCGAGGCACCACAGGAAGTTCGTCGTGAATCCACCAATCAACACCACGACCAAGACCGGCAGCCCCTGCCAGAGCACGGGGGTGCCGTGTTTCAGAGTCAGGGTTTTAATGGGCGCACCTGCGGCGAGGCCGTATGCGAAGCACGCACTCATGACGCCCGACAGCGTGGCTACGGCCAGGCCCTTCCTCAGGTTGAACTCCTGGATAGCGGCCTTTTGTTGTTCCGGCGACATGGCGCGTTCTTTGTAGATTCCGGCCAGCCCCGCCGCCGCAATTCCCAGCAGGCAAACAACAATTCCGAGCAGAATCACTCGCCCGGAATTTGTCCCCAGCACTTGGCTCGCGAAAACTCCGCTGAAAATCGGAGGCATCAATGTGCCGAAGGCGGCGCACAGGCCGAGCGCGACGGCCATGCCCAGGGAAAGTCCGAGGAAGCGCATGGTCAGGCCAAACGTGAGCCCGCCGATGCCCCACAGAAGCCCGAAGAAGAACGACCAGAACAGAGTCTTTGCGGGCGCCTCGGAGAGAACCGCGACCAGATCGCGCGTCATCAGGCTCCCGAGAAACCAGGGAGCGATAATCCAGCTAAAGAAGCCGCCAACCAGCCAATAGGTCTCCCACGACCAGCGGCGCACGCCGCGATAGGGAACATAAAAGCTGCCCGAAGCCAGGCCCCCTAGCCAGTGAAAGACGACGCCGAGTGCAGGATTTGCCGCCATGCCAATCCTCAGGAGAGAAATTCAAAGATGGAAGATCTCTTCTAGCGGCTCGATCGCGCGATCGGGTAGAGTTCCATCCGGCTGGACGAAGAAGTCGGCCATTTCTTTTTGCCAGCGTTCGTTCACTTTGCGGCCAGCCATACCAGCGCGCGCCCGCTCAAAGTCTTCCGTTTCCAGATACCCTACCAGCAGCCCGTCGGGGCGCAAAAACAGAGAGTAGTTATTCCAACCCGTCGCACGCAACGCCGCCAGCATCTCAGGCCAAACGTTCCGATGGCGGGCTTTGTACTCCTCCAGCCTCTCTCGCTTTACCTGAAGAACGAAACAGATGCGTTTCATGGTGCCGCCCCCAGACTACCTCTACGGACAATCCGCGGTTCGGCCACACCCTCGCACTACCGCAGGTAGGCTTCCCATAGGCCGCCATCCACCGGGATCACATGGCCTGTGGTTTTGGCGCTGTCATCGCCGGCCAGCCACACAATCGCTCGCGCGCAGTCCTGGGGAAGAATCGGCTGCTTCGTCAATGTGCGCTGGGCATAGAAGTCGGCGAGCTTGGAACATAATTCTTCCGTGGATTCCGACTTGGAGAAGGCAATTGTGTATTTTTCCAGTGACTGGATTACGCGGTCGCGCGGGAACATGGTCGAGCCGGCCACGACCGTCGCGGGAGCAATTCCGTTGACTCGCACCGTCGGGCCAAGCCTGATCGCGAGCTCTCGAATCAGATGATTTAGCGCCGCTTTGCTGGTGTCATAGGCTTCGCTGCCTTTCTTCGGGACGACGGCGTTGGCGGAACTGGTCAGGACCATCGTTGCCGGCAGGTTCTGGTCTTTGAAGATCCATTCGGTTTGCCGGCCGAGCAGATAGTTGCCGGTTAGGTTCACCAGGAAGGTCCTGCCCCAGGCAGCGTCGGATAGCTCTCCGTCTCGACCCGCGACCGGATAGATCGCCGCCGTATTCACAATCACATC
>Ga0209804_1000893_pt1 | contig 21217 bp, 20 predicted proteins | sample GraSoiAngelo_139_FD_185896 | JGI IMG/M metagenome (GOLD analysis project Ga0209804, IMG submission 185896) | Grasslands soil microbial communities from the Angelo Coastal Reserve, California, USA - 14_0929_12_20cm (SPAdes) (version 2) | ecosystem: Environmental > Terrestrial > Soil > Grasslands ... | reverse complement strand
CGGATTGTAACGCAGCCCAGATACAGGGCAAGAAAGAGCCGTCAGGCGCGAGAGTCAAATCCATGAACCAAACTATCGAATGACAGGCGCCTGGGCCAACCTCGGTCTGCCACAGGGCTATGGCTACAACCCTGGATTCAGCCGAGGTATCCGGATCGGAAGTGTGAAAACGGGTGTGGTGTCTGCCTTTATTCCCGACCCTGACGCTAACGTGCCACCTGCTCCTGCTGGCGCGGCTGACTATGGCGCCGAAGTCGACGCTGGCAACTAGAGACCGTACGGTCTCATCTAACATCTGGTATGCTGCGGTAAGCGATCATCCGGTCGCAACCTAGTCTGGCGGGGTAGGCGATGCGCAAAGGAGAACAGACCCGGCAGGAGATCATTCGCAAGGCGGCGCCGATCTTCAACCAGAAAGGCTATGACGGGGCGGCGCTCTCCGACTTGATGCGGGCGACGGGGCTCGAAAAAGGCGGCATCTACCGGCACTTCGCGAGCAAGGAAGAGCTGGCGGCGGAAGCCTTCGATTACGCCTGGCGAGAGACGCTCGAGGCGCGGATCCACGATCTCGATTCGATCGCGAACAGCGTGGACAGGCTCAAACAGTTGGTGGTGAATTTTGTCGAGCGGCGCGGAATCATTCCGGGCGGCTGCCCATTGCTCAACACCGCCATTGATACCGATGACGGAAACTCTGTTCTGCGCGAGCGTGCCCGCTCGGCGTTAGGTGGCTGGCGCGACTACGTTGTTTCGATCATCCGTACTGGAATCAGGGCGCGCGAAATCCGCCCGAGGACCGATGCCAAGAAGCTGGCGACGCTGATCATTTCTTCGCTCGAGGGCGCAATCATGGTATACCGCCTGGAAAGGGATGAGGAACCGCTGCGCGCCGTCCGAGCACATCTGGACAACTACCTCGAAACAGAAGTGCGAGCTCGGTCTAAGTAAGCAACCGCATGCAGTTCTAACATCCCAGGGCGGTTCGCCGGTCAGCGCCATGCATGTCGAGGACGCACGTTTCGTCGTCGGTGGGGCGACCTGGTCTCTCAGCGCCAGAATGGTGAGACCAGCTTCAAGACTCCCAGCCGCTCCGAGCAGATGACCAATCATAGACTTCGTTGAGCTAACCAGCAGATGTTCTGTATGCTCGCCAAAAACCTCGCAGATTGCCTTCGCCTCAGCCCGATCACCGAGTTGCGTGGATGTTGCGTGGGCGTTCAAGTATTGGACTGCCGAGGGAGCGAGCCCGGCATCCTCCAATGGGCGTTCCATTACGCGGCGAACACCTCTACCATCCTCTGGTGGAGCATTTGTGTGAAAGGCGTCGGAATTCGCGGCGTAACCAACAATCTCCGCCAGCACCTTGGCTCCTCGAGATAAAGCGTGCTCGCGCTCTTCAAGAATCAGCACACCCGCTCCTTCGCCTAGCACAAATCCATCCCGGTCGCGGTCCCAAGGGCGAGACGCGGTCTCTGGATTATCGTTGCGAGTTAAGAGCGCTCTCATGGCACAAAAGCCACCAACCGACAAGGGTGTCACAGCGGCCTCACTACCTCCACAGATCATCACATCCGCATCTCCGCGCTGTATGATGCGGTAGGCTTCCCCGATCGAACGCTGACCGCCCTTACCGCCAAAATGCTCGGTCCGAAAATCGGGGACAATAGGTGCTATCGCGAACGAGATTTCTTCCAGTCCAGCGGGGGCAATTCTAAATTGGCAACACGTTTCAGGTAAGCCCTCGCGTGTTCTGCCGCTCGATCCTTGCCTTGTTCGATATCATCTACTGACTCTGAGGGAGCAATCCACGCCTTAGAATTGACGTTGTAAACCGATGCCTGAACTCCTTGGGCGTTATGTTCTGAGAATAGCCTAAGGTGCTCGCCATCCACTTTCACTTCGGCCCAGACGCCGTCAGTTAGCATAGGAACACATCCACATCGGCTCAGTAATTCTCACGCAATGCGTATGATCGCACCGGACAGTGTTCAAGTCGTCGGCGAGAATACCCAATAAAAGGGTAGGATTCGCAGGAGTTTTGTTTTGGATGCCTTTCCGTGCCAGCCACAATTTGGATCGGTGCAGGAGATTTGCTCATCTCCAAACATTTCCATGGCCTCAATTTCCGAAAGTGAGGCCACCGAGCACTTCCGCTGAAAGTTGATGTCGTGGCCCCCTTTGGGGCATTCGAACACGATTCTGTATGCTTTGCTCATAGTTCATCATACCAGGTTCAGTAATTGCGCCCGCTCATTGAATCGCGGCGATTTGCTCCCGGTGCTAACTCCCAAAGGATCGTTCACCAGTAAGAGGCCGCCCTCCGAATTCCAAGTTTCACGGGACTTGACTCGGCAGCTCGGCAGCATCTGTGCTCGCTTTATCCTTCTGGTGGGTGTACTGTCCATTAGCGAGGTAAACGGTATGGAACGGGACTACGACATTTGTGAGAGATTCCCTGATGCTTCAGTGCGCTGTCTTGTCCGCGTCCACGGGACTCTACATGTGCCCAAGGTTCTCGAAGAACGGGGGAAGCAAACCAGCAACGAGTGCTTCGCGATCGACATCCGCTCTAGGGAAATCATCGCTCGGGTCAACCACAAGGTAGCGCGCCGGGCGCAATTGACAGAACACCTGACACAGAACCGGTAAGACCCGTTCGATAACACCGTTTTACGGCACGGACCTGCGAGGCTACTCAACTTCTATCAATCGGCCACAGCAGTAAGAAGAAACACGACGGCACACAATTTCGGGTCGCTCGTGTTTACGCCAGCCGTCAAGGCATGGCAGGCATCCACGGCACGGCCGACGGGAACAAGAAGTCCAGCGGCAGTCAGCATTTTTACACCATGGCTAGTTTCACCGACAAAACGCTAAAGCTTTACCTAAGGTTATTTTCACGATGCTCCCAACGACATTGGCAGGGAAGTAGTCGGCCGACATCAAGAACTGGATCAATGCGCGAATTCCTGCTTCTGCGGGCAGTCAGGCCCCTCAAGCCGCACTATTCTAAGAACCTCGACGATTTAACGGTGAAATAGAACCCACCAGGCTCACGCCGCAGTTGCCTCGTCATTGCACCTCGGCGCAGTGGCTAGGATGGCGGAAAGGGTGGGGTTCGACCCACACATCACGCAGCCTCCTTCTTGGGCGTACCCAAGTCGGTCAGGTCCGCGAAGGGACCGTCTGTGCGGTTCTCGCCAGCCTCATTTCCGATCCTTTGGGAAACGGGTATTCGGTTCTGATGTGATGAAGCCAATCGCCGCACCGATTTTCGGAGGCATGATTACTTCAACCATTCATGTACTGATCTTGGTGCCTGTCTTTTTCGCGCTTACGAAAGAGCGTGCGTTGCGCCGTGGAATGCTACGTCCTATCAATTAGGATCGCACGCTGCAGCCTCACTCGGCGTAGCAGCTGCGCGTTTGCAACCACAATAATCGTGGAGAGGCTCATTGCGACTGCACCGACACTCATGTGCAGATCAAGGCCCCAGTGAACCAAAAGACCTCCGGCGACCGGGATGGCGACTAGGTTGTATGCGGTCGCCCAGACGAGATTTTGGACCATTTTTCTGTAGGTAGCGCGGGATAGCTCGATTGCTGCCACAACGTCACGCGGATCACTACGCACGAGCACGATTCCGGCCGACTCAATTGCCACATCGGTTCCCGCACCTATTGCGATTCCTACATCTGCGGTCGCCAGCGCTGGTGCGTCGTTCACGCCGTCGCCAACCATTGCTACCCGCTTGCCGCCTGTTTGGAATCTTTTCACTGCCGCTGCCTTGTCAGCGGGGAGAACCTCGGCTGCGACTTCATCAATTCCGATACGCCGGGCAACCGAATCGGCAACCGTCTTCGAGTCTCCGGTTATCATCGCAACCCGAATACCAAGCCGATGAAGTTCGGTAACGGCTTGACTAGATTCGGGCCGAATTTCATCTTCAACGGCGAAAGCTCCAAGCAGTCGGCCTTGAGCGACGACATAGAGAGCCGTCTTCCCCTCTGATGCCCATGTGGCTGTCAGTCTTTCAACTTCTGGAGGCACCATCGCCTTGCTCTCGGTCAACAGGCGCGGTCCCCCGGTTTCGATACTCGTGCCCGCCACGAGCGCCTTCGCCCCTCGACCAGGCAGCGCCTCGAAATTCGTGGCTGACAATTGGGTCACGCCCCGGCGCTTGGCTTCGGCGACGATTGCTTTAGCGAGCGGGTGCTCGGAGTTGGATTCGACAGCGGCAGCACGTGCAATCAAATCGTCTTCGGTAGTGCCAGGTGCAGCTGCGACTTGCGACGCTCCGGGGGAACCGCGTGTGAGGGTTCCGGTCTTATCGAAAATCACTATGTCCAAATTGCGGGCACCTTCGAGTGCGAGTCTGTCCTTAACCAGGAGCCCGTTTTGAGCCCCCAGTGATGTTGAAATTGCGATCACGAGCGGAATCGCCAGCCCAAGAGCGTGCGGGCAAGCAATGATGAGGACCGTGACCGTTCTAATCAGGGCGTGTTCTTTGTCGCCCGAAAACCACCAGTAGATGAAAGTAATGGCTCCCGCCACAACTGCTACGTAAAAAAGGATCGCGGCTGCACGGTCGGCAAGAGCCTGCGTGCGAGAGCCGGAAGCCTGGGCAGTGGCAACAAGCCGCATAATTCCAGAAAGGGCCGTCTGGTCGCCGACTGCCGTAATGCGGACGCGAAGGCTTCCGCCACTAACAACCGTTCCCGCAATCACAGTCGCGCCTGGTCGCTTCGATACCGTTTTAGACTCGCCTGTGATCATGGACTCGTCAACATGGGCAGCGCCCTCGACGACAGTGCCATCTGCGGGAACACGGGCTCCAGGCCGGACAAGAACGACGTCACCAACGCGCAACTCAGAGAGTGGAACAGATTCCGTGGTTGAGCCCTTCACGCGTTCGGCGGTGTCCGGAAGCAGGGCAGCGAGTGTATTCAGTGCGCCACGAGCCTGGGAAATGGCCCGCATTTCCAGCCAGTGGCCTAGCACCATGATCGTTATCAGCGACGCAAGTTCCCACCAAACATCAATCTCGAAAAGGCCAAATGTCGCAGCGAGCGAAGTTCCAAAAGCAACTATGATCGCCAGGCTGATGAGTGTCATCATGCCGGGCTTGTGATCAGCTAGTTCGTGCCATGCCCCCCGGATGAAGACTACGCCGCCATAAACGAAGACGACCGTTCCGAGAATTGGCGGAATAAATTCTGAGCTTGGGAAGGAAGGCGCTGTGTAACCGAGCCAGTGTTGAACGTCGGTTGACCAAAATACGACGGGAATTGTGAGAGCGAAACTCAACCAGAATTTGTCACGAAACCTAGCGACCGAGTGCCCGGCGTGACGGTCGTGGCTCCCGCGAGTGTTCGACACCTTGTGACTGACGTGTGGGTCAGGCCCGTGATCATTGTGTGTCGGGTGCTCCATTTTGAGACGGATCGGCTTTTGGCAGATCAGGATTCTGTCAGATGACAGAATCAACCGGCCTAGTGGCCAAGCGGAGCAACTTTCGATGCGTTCTTGATGCTACACTGCTATTAACAGTTTCGAGCGCGGCGATGCCCTTTCATGGGGGCCGAAGCCATACCTTCAATCTAGAATTTCGAAGACTACCACGATTAGATGGGAATGCTGACGATGCCGGAAACTCAAATCCAAGGTAACCGTCGCGCACCTCGATACTATTTGGGTGGAGTCGTCGAACTCACTGATCTTGACTCTGGACGGATGAAAGTAGCGTTGGTTCGGGCAGTGAGCTTATACGGGTGTTTTGTCAAGACAGAGCTGCCTCAAGGAGACCGCCAGAGTCGCGCTCAAGATGGCACATTCTGGAACTCATTTTTCCGCAATGGGTCGTGTTGTGCATTGTGTTCGAAACCAAACCAATAGCGCCGTCGGGTATCGGTTACTGAGATTGACGGAAACGATCAGAGACGCCTTGAAGCCTGCCTTACGGAGTTGGCGGCAGCCCAGAAATTACCGCCTGTTCCTAGTCCGTGAATCCTCCCGAGTCTGACCCACATCACTGCGATATCTAGGTTTCTGGTTCCATTTACCAGAAGCTTATATTAATCTTCGCATACTAATTGGCCACGGACAAAGCGCGGCGCAAGGGCACCTGGAACTCCTGTGACCGAACTCCGACAAGATACGAAACAGCACGAAGCGCGACTACATACCCTTCATGACGCGATTGTCGCTCGCCTTAGAAGCTCCATATTGAAGGATCGGTTCAGTGTGGGTTTCAATCCAGAGACGTTCCGTTGGGTAATTAGCTTCCAGAGTCTTTCTGATGGGGAATTTGATGTGATTTCGGGTATGCCCTTTCGCCTTGGCTGCAATTCGGTCCAATGGGATGTCGCTGAGAGTTCAGAGGGTGGTCACAAAACAATTCGCGTCGGAGGTCTCACGGATACACAGGCGAGAGAATTCGTCAGTGCTGTGGCAGCGCGATTCCAAGATCAGGGCTGACCTTTCTTTGAAGTGACTCCCTCATCTGATGTATGCTCTCGCACCCGGCTGATCCCGCACGTTCCACAGTGGGGCCACAGCGTTTCCAGGCGGGCAACTGGATTACCCAGGATTCTGAAAATAATGGAGTGACCCTTCCGGGGACTCGCGCCAAAAACTCCTCTTGACATATGCCCATATGGGAATGCATTATCTATCCTTATATATGCCACGTGCCTCCACTACCTCCGACGCTTTCAACGCCGTTGCCGAGCCTCGGCGGCGCGAGATTTTGGCCCTTCTGGCTCTTCGGGAGCGTCCAGTCGGTGACATCGTGGACGCGCTCGGGCTTGAACAGCCCTCCGTCTCCAAGCATCTCCGCGTCCTCCGCGAGGTCGGCTTGGTCCACGTGCGCCGCGACGGCCGCCGCATGCTCTATCGCACCAACGCCGATGCCGTTCGTCCTCTACACGAATGGACGGGCACGTTCGAGCGTTTCTGGCAGCATCAGTTGAGCCGCATCCAGGAACGAGCCGAAGCACACATGAACCGCGGCCCGGGATCCAATCAAACCTCGCAAAGGAGAAGTCATGACGTTGACCCTTCCAGAAATTGAAAGCCTCTCTCTACATGTGAATCAGGAAATCCGCGTCCGCGCATCCCTTGATGTCACGTTCGCGGCACTTCTGGAACAGCTGGGCGCCTCTAATGAAATGCCTGATGGAACACCGCTGCCGATGAAACTCGAACCCTGGCCCGGAGGTCGCTGGTTTCGTGATCTCGGCGAAGGCAACGGACACTTCTGGGGCAGTGTGCAAGCCATCAAGCGCCCTACGCTCGTTGAAATCACCGGACCTCTCTTTATGTCTTATCCTGTCGCCAACAATGTGCAATACCGCCTCAACGAAGAAGCTGGTCAAACGCTCATCAAGTTTCGCCACTCAGCCTTCGGTCTGGTTCAGGAAGAGCACAGGAGGGGCGTAGTCACAGGTTGGAACTACATTCACGAAAAAGTTCGCCAGCGCGCGGAGCGATCACTCTCCAAGTCCGCTTTCAGCCAATAGGTTTACATCTTCGAAAAAGGGAGAATCGCCATGTCCATCGCACGATCATTGCTCGCAGAATTTGAAGAACAAGCGCCCATCACACGGAAATTTCTGGAGCGGCTGCCGGAAGATAAATTGACCTGGAAGCCACACGGGAAATCCATGTCGGCCGGGCAGCTCGCCTACCACCTCGCCTTTATTCCTGGCGGAGTCGTTCGCTTCGTGCAAAACAATCCGGCGCAAGCGCCAGACTTTGCCAAGTTTCCACAACCAGCAAACCGTCAAGAGATCCTGAAAACGTTTGAGGAAAGCATCGCTACAGTGCAGACTCTATTCCAAATTTTACTGACGCGGCAATGAGGGTAACCTGGCGCCTAGTTGCCGGTGGACGGGAAGTCTTGGCTCAACCTCGTGCGGAGTTCTTGCGTGACGTCATGCTCAGCCACTGGTACCAGCATCGCGGCCAGTTCAGCGTGTACCTGCGGCTGCTCAACGTTGCGGTGCCTGCCAGTTGGGGGCCCAGCGCCGATGAACCGCCAGTTTTCATGCAAAAGGCTCAATCGGCTTAGTTGCTCTTCCTGGCATGGTTCCGCTCACTCGTGCTTAGTCTGGGTGCTCTGGGTCGTCGCCTCACCAATAATTGTGCGCGTCGGCTTCGGGTCATCGATTCTTAACTGCTGGCCGCTGGTCCGTGCGAGGATCATCAATTCAGCAAGACGCAAGATGCGATCCGCCGCATTTTCAGGGCTCAGGCCTCGTGAATGGATATTCGAGACTAGATTTCGATTAGCATCGGTATGAGTAGAGTCGGGGCAGTAGGCCATGTATGCGGAAAGGCTATCCGCCGCAGCGAGTCCCGGGCGCTCGCCAATCAGGAGCACCGCAACTCTAGGCGTAAGCAACTCGCCGATTTCGTTCAAGATTCCGACGCGGCAGTACCGAACCATAAGCGTTTGTCCGACGGTCCATCCCCGCTTAAACGCGGATGGATAAAGAAGGGGCAGTAATCGAGGAACTTGCGCCGCCACTGCCGCAACCGAGAGACCATCTCCGATGGCAATCTCAATGTCGTTGCCCTTCGAGCACCGATTCAATATTTCAACGCGCGCCGAATCTGCGAAATGGCGCCCCAGGTCCGGCCGCAACAGGTATTCTTGTTTGTCGGCGGCTTGGGTCGAAACCTCGAACAACTTCCATTGCTCCAGAAAGCTCCCACTAAAAATCGCGCGAGTATCCATCTCGGCATAGACCGCATCCCGGGCCGCAGCATGCGCCTCGCGCAGTTCGAGCTGTGTAGCGGTGGGATAAGCTGCTCCCCTGCGCCCGACCAGAAGCCGCGCGGGTGTCCGCGCCTGAATCCGCCGCACGATTTCAGGCCAGCTTGCCGCACCAACCGCTTCGTCCTTTTCCCGAGCCGTCACGCAATTCCTTGCAATGAAGATTCAAATCCGTGCAAAAGTTTTAGCCGGGCCGTGGAGTCCAACTGTACGGGTTGGCCATCCCGATAGATTCCCGTTTCGCGTAGCCACACCAGGAACTCAGGTGCCGGCTGCAAATTGAATATTCTGCGAACGGCCAACGCGTCGTGATAACTGGTCGATTGATAATTCAGCATCACGTCATCCGAGCAGGGAACTCCCATGAAGTAGTTACATCCGGCGGCCGTAAGCAGCATCACAAGATTGTCCGCGGAATTTTGGTCTGCGGCCGCATGGTTGGTGTAGCAAACATCACAACCCATCGGCAATCCCAGCAACTTGCCCATGAAATGATCTTCGAGACCCGCTCGAATGATCTGCCGCTCGTCATAGAGGTATTCGGGTCCGATGAAGCCGACCACACTATTTACCAGGAAGGGATCGAACGCCCGCGCCACGCCGTAGGCCCGCGCTTCCAATGTTAATTGATCCACGCCATGGTGCGCGTCGGCGGAAAGCGCACTGCCCTGGCCGGTTTCGAAGTACATCACGTTTTCGCCCTTCCACGGCACATCGCGCCGGCGGTGATGTTCAAGAACACGTTCCCGGCCTTCCGCCAACATTGAAAGCGTGATGCCAAAGCTTCGATTTGCACCTTCAGTCCCAGCGACTGATTGGAATAACAAATCAACCGGCGCGCCGCTCTCGAGCGCCGTTAGTTGTGTCGTCACATGCGCTAGGCAGCAGCTTTGGGTTGGAACGTGATAAGCATCCACTAGACGTTCGAGAGCGCGCAGAATTGAGGAAACCGCTGCGATGGAATCCGATGCTGGATTTACTCCTATCACAGCATCACCGCAGCCATAGAGTAATCCCTCGAATGTCGCCAGCAGGATGCCTGCAATATCATCGATGGGATGATTCGGCTGTATCCGAATGCCTAGAACGCCCCGCTGGCCCATCGTATTCCGGCAACGCGTGATGTTTCGAACCTTCGCCGCGGCCAAGATCAAATCTTTATTGCTCATTATCTTAGCTACAGCCGCGGCGATTTCAGGAACGATCGCGCGCTGAATCTGCTTCAGTTCCGCTTCACCGGTTGCGTCGTCAAGGATATATTCCCGGAACGCTCCTACAGTCATGCTCTTGATCGTCTTAAAGCTATCCGCCTCGTGCGTATCAAGGATCAAGCGGCTTACGTCATCGTCATCTGGAGCAATCAGGGGTTGCCGAAGAATTTCATCGAGCGACAGATCGGCGAGCCGGCGCTTCGCTGCCACCCGCTCTCGCTCCGAGCGAGCCGCAATGCCAGCCAGTTGATCGCCAGACTTCTCTTCATTCGCTTTCGCGAACAGTTCCCGAAGATCCGCAAATACAAAGCTCTCGTGCATAGGTGTCACCGCAGGACGAAGCCTGCCCTCCGCTGGAACCTACCATTACTCTCAAACTGAAGGAAGGGAGACACCCTGCGGCGTCCCGAGCGCTGCGCCAAGTACGCACGCTTTGAGGTCTATTCGATCACGGCTTATCTAAGATTTCTTGATATCGAACCGGGAATGGAGCCCTGAAGATGGGTTCGAAAATAACTGCGTATATTATGTTCCTGAAGTAGCGCTGGCGTCCGCCGAAGGCTTTTGCGAGAATCCAACCATGCCTTCTAACACGGACCTGCAAATCCGCTCTGTCCAAGAATCCGACGTGCCGCTGGTTCTCGAGTTCATAAGAAAATTGGCGGAGTACGGGGATATCTCGAGCGAAGCTACGGTCACGGAAGCGGACTTGCGCGCGGCGCTTTTTGGCGCGCGTCCGGTCGCCGAAGCGATCCTCGCATATGTCCGCGATGAGCCCGCCGGCTTCGCTGTCTATTCCTTCACGTTTTCGAGCTTTAGGGGCCAACCTGGCATTTACGTCGAGGATCTCTTCGTCGAGCATCAATTTCGCGGCCGCGGCGTCGGCAAAGCGCTTCTCCTCACTCTCGCGCGTCTCGGCCGGGAACGCGGCTGCGGACGCCTGGAATGGTCCGTGCTGAACTGGAACGAACAAGCTATGGAATTTTATCAGGATCTGGGAGCCGTTCCCATGGATGAATGGACCACGTTTCGACTAAGCGGCGACGCGCTCGACCGTCTGGCATCGTCTGGCGAAAGTCACGCACACGATGAGCTTTCGCCGGTTAAGAAAGTTGCGCAGCGCGTTGCGCCCCTCCGGGAGCGGCGCCATGCCTAAGGCCCTGAGACCTCGGCGAGCAATTCGCCCCATCGCTGTTTTTGCCCTGGTGCTTACGACGCTGTCGGCGCCGCTGGCCCTCCTTCTGGATGCACGAGAACGCGAACCGAATGGCGTCTACGCCGAACGCCGCGCACATCTCGTCGCGCAGCTCAGTGCGCCCGTGCTGCTATTCGGCTACACCGGCCGCGAGAACTCCTCGCCTTCTTACGTCTTCCTGCAGGAACCGAATTTCTACTATCTGACCGGCCACAACGAAGAAGGCGCCGCGCTTTTGCTCGTCCCCTCCGGGACTGCGGAGAAAAGCTGGAAGGGAGCGAACGAAATCTTATTTCTGCCGCCTCGCAAATCTGAAGAGGAAAAATGGAACGGTCCCCGGATGGGACCCACCGATGCGGATGTTCAAAAAAAGACTGGATTTGCCGCCATCGAAGCTTTCTCGAATCTAAAGTCGCACCTCAGCGATTTGGCGCAAAGCTACCACGAGATATGGACGCTCGCGCCTCATGCGGAGGACACCGGCTATCCGCATGCGCGAGAATGGTCCGCATGGATCACACAGGCGGCGCCGGGAATTGCCGTGCGGGATGCAGCGGCCGCCATCGGCGCGATGCGTCAGATCAAAACGCCCGGCGAAATCGCGCTACTCACGAAAGCCATCGAGCTTTCCATGGACGCACAGCTTGCGGCCACGCGTATGGTTCGGCCAGGCCTTTACGAATATCAGGTCGCCGCTCGCATGGTGGAGATCCACGCCTATGGCGGGTGCGAGACGGAGGCTTACGCGCCCATCGTCGGGACCGGCCTGCACTCCACGATTTTGCATTTCAACCAACTGGACGCCCTGATTCAGGATGGCGATGTTGTCCTGATAGATGTGGGCGGCCAGTATTCCGGCTACACCGCTGACATCACCCGCACACTGCCCGCAAACGGCCATTTCACAGGGCGCCAGCGAGAAATCTATGACATCGTGCTCGGCGCGCAGAATGCCGTGCTGGCCGCAATGAAGCCGGGGGCGACGCTGGGTCGGCAGGGTTCCAATAGCCTCTTCAAAGTTGCTTACGACTACATCAATACGCATGGCGCAGATCGGGATGGACGCAGCCTGGGCCGTTACTTCACTCATGGGTTGGGGCACCACATTGGCCTCGAAGTGCACGATGCCGGCGATCCCAGCCGCCCGCTCGAACCAGGCATGGTGGTCACTGCGGAGCCCGGCGTTTATATCCCAGAAGAAAGAATCGGCGTGCGCATCGAAGACGATGTGCTGATTACCCCCACCGGCTATAAACTTCTCACGGCGCGCCTGCCCCGAAGCGTGGACGAGATCGAAAAAATCATGGCCGAAGCCAAAGTCGCCCGCGATGAAAGATCGAGCGAGCGCTAATTTTCTTGGGCGTAAGAGGCAGCTTAGTTCAAAGCGGCGGTGAGCGCCCGGATAAGGGCTGTTTCCTGTGAAGCGAAAACCGTGCGCAGGTCCAGCACCAGCCGATCCTCGGAGACGCGCGCGAGCACGGGTGTGTGCTCCGCGCCCGCAATCTTGGTGCCGGTGCGCAACCTTGCCTCCAGTTGAGTGGCCGAATATTTCGCGCTGCTGATGTGCAGTAGGCGCGTCGGCAAATACTCGGCCGGGGTCGAGCCTCCGCCGATCACCGATTGCCCGTCCGCGATCTCCACTTGGGCCTGCGCCGAGGCCGCAACCGGCTTCAGTTCTTGAGCAATTTTGCGAGCGCGCCCCCCGATTTCAGCGGCGCTCGCCCGTATCATTTGCAGCGCGGGCAGGAAATCGAAATCGCAGCGCAGGTAAGCGAGTAAAGTCGCTTCGAGCGCAGCGATCACGAGTTTATCGACGCGCAGAGCGCGAAACAGCGGGTGTTTGCGCAGACGCGCGATGAGTTCGCGCCGGCCGGCCAGAATGCCGGCTTGCGGCCCGCCCATCAATTTGTCACCGCTAAACGACACCAGGTCCACCTCCGCCTTAATGCTTGCGTCTACCACCGGTTCGGCGAAGCCTTGCGGGCCGAGATCGGCCAGGCATCCGGAGCCCAGGTCTTCGTAGAGCGCTATGCCCGTGTGCTGGCTGAGTTCGACAAGTTCGGCAAGCGCGGGTCGCGCGGTAAAGCCCAGGATGGCAAAATTCGAGCGGTGCACGCGCAGCAGGAGCCGCGTGCGCTCGTTGATGGCGTGTTCGTAATCGCCGATACAAGTGCGGTTCGTTGTGCCGACTTCGTGCAGAACGGCGCCGCTCTCCGCCATAATATCGGGGATGCGAAACGATTCGCCGATCTCGATGAGTTCGCCGCGCGAAACGATGACTTCGCCTCCGCGAGCGAGAGAGGCGAGCGCGAGAAACACCGCGGCGGCGTTATTGTTCACCACGCAGGCGGCCTCCGCGCCAGTCACGCGGGCCAGCAGCGAGCCGGTGTGCACATCCCTTCGGCCTCGGGTGCCCGCGGCAATGTCGTATTCGAGATTGGTGTACTGTCCCGCCGTCTGGCGGATGTGCTCGATGGCTGCTTCGGCGAGCGGCGCGCGGCCCAAGTTCGTGTGCAGAATCACGCCTGTGGCGTTAATCACGCCTCGCAACGAGGGCTTCAGCAGCCCAGCCACGTTGCTGACGATCTGTGCGGCAATGGCCTGTGGTTCTGGCGAGCCGCTCGCGAGACCCCGGGAAATGTCGTCGCGAATCCGTTCGAGGGCGGTTCGCGCCGCGTCGACGACGAGGTCGCGACCGACGCGAGCCGCAAGTTCCGCAAGCGCAGGCAAGCCCAGCAGTTCGTCTACCGGCGGAATCTTGCGGAGCAGTACCATGCGCTGATCGCGAGCGGCATCGGCTGCAGAACTCATAGCATGGCATTTCAGCATAGGCTTCGCCCGCAGAGCAACCTAGTAGACCGACCGCCGCCGTGCCTGATAGGGAGCAAGGAACCAAGGGGCAATTGACGCAGTCGCGCGCGTCTTCTAGCATAAAAACTCCTCCTGCACCAATGCCCACAAACCAGACTGACGAAGACTTGATTCGCCTCGAGCGGGACATTCGCCAGCTCAAGATCGAATTTGAGCAATATTTCGGCGGTGGCAAAAAACGCCCGCCCGCCGATATCGAATGGCGGATCGAGCAAGTCATCAAACGCTACGGCGACCGTGCCGCGCAAATGAACTACGGACAACGATTTCGATATGGGAATTTGGCCCAGACTTACGCCAAGTACCGCGAGATTTTCCACAAGAGGATGCGGAAACGCGAGGACGGGACAGTGGAGCGGCATTTCGGCGCGGCGGCGCGAGCGATTGAAGTCCAGCGCGCCCGCTCTCGCCCGGCCGCCTCCCCGCCCTTAATAGCCATCACTTGCTCCGATCTGGAACGGGAATCCGATAAGGTGGATGAGCTCTACCGTGCGTTTCGTGAGGCTCTGCATAGCTCCGGCGAGTCCGTCGACCGGCTCTCCCGAGAGAAGTTCGAGAAATTCCTGCTGCAGAAATCCGAACAAATCCGCAAACAGCGGGACCAGAAAATCGAATTCCTGGTCAGCGTGGAAAACGGCAAAGCGCGGCTGAAGGCTCGTGTGAAGAGCTGATCGCCTGGTCCGCGACCCGAAATTCGCCTCCTCAAACTTTGGCAGCGTCTTCTTTGTTAACCTGCGAAAGCTCGGCTCGAGTTTGTTTCCGGCGCGAAGCCACTCCTGTTAGGACGCGTTCCTGCTGAAAGAAGTGACTTTTGCCGGGAGCGCGCTACAATTCGTCTTCGTCAATTTCCATCTCCAAGTGGAGTGTAGTCTGTGCCAATAGAGCGGGCTCTGGTCAGCGTTCACGAAAAATCAGGAATCGTGGAGTTCACGCGTGCTCTCGAGCGAGCCAGCGTAGAGGTGGTCTCGACTGGGGGTACGGCCAAGCTGCTGCGCGAATCCGGCATAACGGTTCGAGAAGTCGCGGAGATGACCGGCTGGCCGGAGATGCTGGGTGGGCGCGTCAAGACCTTGCACCCGAAAGTGCATGGCGGGATTTTGTTCCGCCGAAATCGTCCCGAAGACGGCGAGGAGACGCGCAGACACGGAATTGCTCCCGTGGATCTGGTGGTGGTTAACCTATACCCGTTTGAAGCCACCGCCTCTAGGCCGGGCGTTTCGACCCAAGACCTCGTCGAAAACATCGATGTCGGCGGGCCAGCCATGGTGCGTTCAGCAGCGAAGAACTTCGAGAGTGTGGCGGTGGTCACCGATCCGGGCGACTATAGCGGACTCCTGGACGAATTTTCGGAACGCCACGATTGGTCATTGGAGACACGATTGGCCTTGGCGCGCAAAGCCTTCGCCATGACGGCGCGGTACGACAGCTTGATTGCCAGCGAACTCGAGCGGCTCGGCGTGTCCGATAACGCGGTGATTTTGGGTGAACGGCCGGACTTGCCCGCGCAACTGCATTTGGAATTATCGCGGCACGCCGCGTTGCGCTATGGCGAGAATCCGCATCAGAAATCCGCCCTCTATATTCCGACCGGGCTCCCCGCATCAGGTTTGGCAGCGGCAGAGCAACTTCAAGGCAAGGAGCTCTCTTACAACAATTTCGTTGATCTGGATGCGGCCTGGTCTCTGGTGCAGGAATTTGTCGATCCGGCATGCGTGATTGTGAAGCACAACAATCCCTCCGGCACGGCGGAACAGAAGACCCTGGCAGAGGCCTATCGACAGGCGTTCGGTTGCGACCCCGTTTCGGCGTTTGGTGGTGTGCTGGCTCTCAACCGCATTGTGGATGCCGAGACCGCTGCGGAGGTGGCCAAGCTTTTTGTCGAATGCATTGTCGCGCCCGGGTACGATTACGCGGCGCGTGAGACGCTGGCCGGGAAAAAGAATCTTCGTCTGATGCAGGTGAGCGCCGCTCCCAGAAAAATGAAGCCCGTGTGGGATCTGAAACGCATATCGGGTGGCATTTTAGTGCAGGAGCCCGATACACTCACCATCGCGGAATCGGATCTGAAGGTGGTTACCAAACGCCAACCGAGCCGCGAGGAGCTGCGGGATCTGTTATTCGGCTGGAAGGTCGCGAAGCACGTTAAATCGAACGCCATTGTCTTCGCGCGAGCCAGCCGCACTCTGGGTATCGGTGCGGGTCAGATGAGCCGCGTGGATTCGGTGAAGATCGCGGTTCTGAAGGCGCAGGAATCGCTGGCCGGCAGTGCTGTTGCCTCGGATGCCTTTTTTCCGTTTCCCGACGGAGTGGAGGAGGCCGCACGCGCAGGGGCTACGGCGTTCATACAACCGGGCGGCTCCGTGCGCGACCGAGAGATCATCGCCGCTACTGACCAGTTAGGGCTGGCCATGGTATTTACGGGCGCTCGGCATTTTCGTCATTAAACTCGGCACAGCTAACGAGCCATTCAGAATCGCTATTTCCCGTGCAAAGATAAATCCCGGTGAAAATTGGCATCCTGGGGCGGCCAAAAGCTAGGGCCCGGCAACAAGCGAAGACACCTTCGGCTGCTCAGAAGCATCCGACAGGAAGTGGCAGAGGTGGAACGGCCGAATGTCGGGGTGCTTTGAGCATGAGCGAACTCGTGTGATAATCGACAGTTCTGAGGCTTCCATGAAACCGCGATTTCTGACGTTGGTGGTCCTAATTTGTGGCGCCCTGGGTAGTGTGGTGCTGGCTCAGGACCAACTGCGAGCTGCCCAAGGCGCCGTCTCACCAGATCAGCGCGCCCAGGCCTACTACAACGTAACCATGGGGCATCTCTACGAGCAGGAGTTTGCCTCCTCCGGGCACGCCGAAGATGCCGCAAGAGCCATCGATTTTTATAAGAAAGCGTACGCCATTGATCCGTCCAGCCCGGAAATCGGTGAGGACCTCGCCGAGGTTTATTTTCTTGCGCACCGCTCCCGAGAAGCGGTAAACGAAGCGGAAGAGCTTATTCGCCGCGATCCCAATGATATTTCCGCGCGCCGTCTGCTGGCACGCATCTATATCCGTTTCCTCGGTGATCTGAACAATTCGTCCGAGCAGCAGCAGACCATCACGGCCGCGATCGGTCAGTTGCGCGAAATCCTGCGCCTGGATTCGACCGACGGCGAGTCGACATTGTGGCTGGCGCGGCTGTTGCGTCTGGACAATCAAGACGACCAGGCCGAGCAGGTGCTTCGGGGAGTGCTGGTAAGAGATCCTCAAAATAAGGGAGCGGTCGAGCAGCTCTCGCAGCTCTTCCTGGACCACAGTAACCCGCAGCAAGCAATTTCGTTGCTGGAATCATTTGTACAACGTGCTCCCAACGCGGAGCTCTACGACCGGCTCGGCGACGCCTACCAGCAGATACAACAACGCGGCAAATCGGAGCAAGCGTATCGGCAGGCGGTGGCCCTGGAGCCGGACCAGGCGGAACATCGGCGGCACCTGGCCCAATCTCTGTATGAGCAAGCGAGGTACACCGATGCGCTCACGGAGTATCAGAGGCTAGTAGATCTGGAACCCGACAGCGCCAATAACCACCTGCGAATTTCCGAAATTTACCGCCGGCTGCGCCAGTTCGATAAAGCGGAGGAGGAGATTCTGCTGGCCAAGAGGCTGGCTCCGGGAAATCTGGAAGTGGTCTATAACGAAGCTGCGGTCTACGAAGCCGAAGAGCACTACGATGAAGCCGTGCGCGTCCTTTCCACTGCGGTCGCGGCAGTGAAGGCGGAATCTGAGTTCGCGCCAGCGCGCCGCCGCTCTCTGGGAATTCTCTATCAGTTGCTCGGGCAACTGTATCGCGACGAACAAAACTATTCGGCGGCCATCAATACGTTTGAGGAAATGGTACGCCTGGGACCGGAAGAAGATCTTCGCGCCCGTATGCTCATCATTGACACCTATCGCGCCAACCGCGATCTTCCGCGCGCTTTCGACGAAACCAGCAAAGCGCTGAGCGAACATCCGCGCGACCGTCGACTCTTGATCAGTCAAGCGATCCTCTTCGGCGAAAATAAACAGCCCGATCTGGCTGCACAGACTTTGCAGCCCCTGCTCCAGAACGCACCCAGTGATGTGGAGATTTATTCCAATCTCGCACAGGTCTATACCGAGAGCCGGCGTTTTGGCGATGCGGAAAAGGCCGTACGCTCAGCGGAAAAGCTTGCGCAGAATCCCACCGATAAAGAGACGGTAGGCTTCCTGCTCGGCGGCATGTACGAACGGCAGAAGAAGTACGAACAGGCCGAACAGGCTTTCAAGGGCGTTCTGGCGATCAATCCTCAAAACGCGTCGGCGCTCAACTATTTCGGCTATATGCTCGCCGATCGCGGCGTGCGGCTGGACGAAGCTGCCGATATGCTGCGACGCGCTCTGGATGTCGATCCTTCTAATGCCGCCTACCTCGACAGTATGGGCTGGATTTTCTACAAGCAAAACAAATTGCCCCAGGCAGAAAGTTACATCCGCAAAGCGATTGATCGCGATTCGCACGATCCGACCATGCTCAGCCACCTGGGCGACGTGCTCGCCAAGAGCGGGCGCACCGAACAGGCTGCCGTGGAATGGGAAAAGTCAGTGGCGGAATGGCATCGTGTCGTGCCAGCCGAATTCGAGGAAGACAAAGTAGCGGAACTGGAACAGAAGATTTCCAGTGTGAGGCGCCACCTGGCGCAGCAGAAGTCTCCCGCCGTAGAAAACCCGCACTGACCCGCGGCATGCCATCGATCCGAGTGCCAGCTTTTGCGAAGGTGAATCTGCGCTTGGACGTGCTGGCACGGCGCGCCGACGGCTACCATGAGCTGCGCACCATCTTTCAGTCCATTAGCCTTCACGATACTTTGCAGCTGGAGCGCAGCCGGAATCGTGGCATTGAACTGGATATCCTCAGCGACTCCGTCTTGGCTGCGGGCTCGCAACGGGACAATTTAGTCTGGCGCGCCGCAGAAGCCTTCCGTCGCCATGTGCGATTCCCTGGTGGAGTCCGCATCACTCTGAACAAACGCGTCCCGGTCGCTCGCGGTTTGGGAGGCGGTTCGAGCGATGCCGCCGCAACCTTGGCGGGCTTGTCGCGGCTTACCAAACGGCGCATCGCTCCCGAGCAATTGCTGGAGATTGCAGCCGGGCTGGGTGCGGACGTACCTTTCTTCCTCTTCGGTGGCCGGGCCTTGGGAACCAGCCGCGGTGACGAAGTCTATCCTCTGCCCGATGGCCAGCGGCAAACTCTGTTGGTGGTCGCGCCGCGAGACATTGCGGTCAGAACTAGCGATGCCTACGGCTGGCTGGATCGCAGATTGACAAAGAATCCTGACAACCCTAGACTATGGAGTTTCTGCGCTCTGTGCTGGAGCCCACAGGAAGATCATCTCTCGAACGAGTTCGAGACGGTTGTCTTCCGGCGGTATCCTCGGCTAGCTCGGATTCGCCGAGTATTGCTCCGGGGAGGAGCTGCGGAAGCCGCGCTGGCGGGTAGCGGTTCGGCGGTGTTTGGAATATTCCCAAACCCAGCGCAGGCGCGCCGATCCGCTCGTTTGTTTCCGGAAGACCAGGTCTTCCTTTGCAGCACACTCTCGCGCAAGGCCTACACCCGTGCCTTGTGGGGCCCTGGCGCAGGCGGGCCGAGCAGGCTCTAAGGCGTTGTGGCTCGGTGGACGGATTTGATCGACGAAAAGTTCAAGATCTTTGCCGGAAGCGCGTACCCGGAACTCGCCCAGCGCATCTGCAGCTATTTGCGCGTGGATGTCGGGGGCGCGAAGCTGGGCCGGTTCAGCGATGGCGAGATCTATTTTCAGATTCTGGAGAATGTTCGCGGCGCGGATGTGTTTGTGGTACAGACATGCGCCGATCCGGTCGATCATCATCTGTTCGAGCTGCTGCTTATGATCGATGCATTCAAACGCGCTTCGGCCTGGCGCGTGACGGCCGTGGTGCCTTATTACGCCTATGCGCGGCAAGATCGCAAAGATAAGCCACGGGTTCCGATTTCCGCCAAGCTGGTGGCGGATTTGCTGGAAACGGCGGGCGCCAGCCGCGCGCTGACGCTGGATCTGCATGCGCCGCAGATTCAGGGCTATTTCAACGTACCGGTGGATCATCTTAATGCCTCGCCGGTACTGGTGGAGTATTACAAGCAACGCAAGCTGCAGGAGGTCACGGTGGTTTCGCCCGATGCGGGCGGCGTGGAAAGGGCGCGCTCATTTGCCAAGAGACTCGATGCGCCGCTGGCCATCGTGGATAAGCGCCGCGTGGACGTGGACGTCAGTGAGGTGATGCACCTGATCGGCGATGTGCGTGGCCGGCCGGCGCTGATCATTGATGACATCATCGATACGGCGGGAACGCTGGTGAAGACTGCCGAAGCTTTGTTGAATGAAGGGGCCACCGAAGTTTTCGCGGCATGCACACATCCGGTGCTTTCGGGTCCCGCGGTGGAGCGCCTGTGCCGTTCGCCGATCTCTGAAATTGTGGTCACTGATTCGCTGCCGCTTTGTGAAGCCGCGCGCAAGCTGCGCAAGATCAAGGTCCTGAGCGTGGCGGAGTTGCTGGCGCGCGGGATTCGCTCCATTCACGAGGAGACATCCATCAGCGAGCTTTTTATCTAGAGTTACCAGTTTGAGAGGAAGAACATGGACCAAATTACTGTCGAAGCCAGGCCGCGCGATGATCGCGGCAAAAATGCGGCGCGGCGTCTGCGCCGCCAGGGCCAGGTGCCGGGTGTACTCTACGGTGGTGACGGCAAGTCGGTCACACTAGCCGTGAATACGAAACAGCTCGCCGCTATTCTGCGCTCGGAATCCGGCCACAACACCATCTTCAAGGTGAAGCTGCCCACTGGGGATCAACCGGCCATGCTGAAGGACTGGCAGGTCGATCCGCTGTTCGGTTCCCTTCTGCACGTGGATTTGTTGCGCGTGGCCATGGACGTACGCATGCACGTCATGGTGCCGGTGCATACGTTCGGCGAGCCGCAAGGCGTGAAGCTGCAGGGCGGCATCTTCGAGATGGTGACGCGCGAAGTGGAGGTCGAATGCCTGCCCTCGGATATCCCGGGGGAAATCCGCGTGGACGTGAGCGAATTGATGATTGGCAAACAATTGCGCGTGGGCGATCTGCCGATTGATGCCGCGAAAATCA
>Ga0209804_1000892_pt1 | contig 21229 bp, 19 predicted proteins | sample GraSoiAngelo_139_FD_185896 | JGI IMG/M metagenome (GOLD analysis project Ga0209804, IMG submission 185896) | Grasslands soil microbial communities from the Angelo Coastal Reserve, California, USA - 14_0929_12_20cm (SPAdes) (version 2) | ecosystem: Environmental > Terrestrial > Soil > Grasslands ... | reverse complement strand
GCCGCCCGAAGGCCTTTCGTGTCATCCACCCCGCTGGCGCGCAGCACGGTCTTGACATGGACGATGGGCACCGCGAGCGCGCGGCAGCGGCGGTGAAACGCGTTGATCGGCTCGACGATGGCGCGCGCCCGCGGCGCCGGGCAGGGGCAGTCCGGGCTGTCCTCCAGGTGCCCCCGGTGCATGTCGATCGAGACCGCGACGGAGACCCGCGGGTCCAGCCATTCCTCGAAGCCGTCGGGGATCCGTTTGCGCACGCCGTTAAAGTACGCGTCCATGACCGGCCACCTCGCTTCACTCTTCCCGGAAATAGGGCTGCGCCAGCGCCCCAGGCACGCGGGCCTGCCGCTGGATGACGGTGATCGCGAACAGCACCACGAGCGTGAACAGGTAGGGCAGCATGCGGAGCAGGATGGACGAGGTCTGCACGCCGAGCAGCTGCACGCGGAAGCCGAGCGCGTCGACCGCCCCGAACAGGTAGGCGCCGCCGAGGAGCCGCAGGGGGTTCCAGGTGGCGAAGATCACCAGCGCGATCGCGATCCAGCCGAGCCCTCCGGTCATGTTCTCGGTCCACGCCGGCGTGTAGGCCAAGGACAGATATCCCCCGGCCAGCCCGGCCAGCGCGCCCCCGCCGGCGACGGCGGCGTATCGGGTCAGGGCGACCCGAATGCCCATCGCATCCGCCGCCGCGGGGTCCTCCCCGCAGGCGCGCAGGTGCAGGCCCGCCCGGGTGCGGTAGATCCACCACCAGGCCGCGGCCGCGAGGCCGTAGCCGAGGTAGACGAGCAGATCCTGCCGGAAGAGCACGGGGCCGACCAGCGGCACCGCGGAGAGGCCCGGCACCGGCGCGGCGCGAAACGGCACCGGGTTCGGAATCCCGATGAAGGGCTTCCCGAGGAACGCGCTCAAGCCCCCGCCGAAGAGCGCCAGCGAGAGTCCCGCCGAGACCTGGTCCGCGCCCAGCGTGACGGCGAGGAACGCGTGCCCCGCCGCCATGCCGCCGCCGGCGACCACCGCGGCGGCGACGGCGAGCCAGGGGTCTCGGGTCACGGCCGCCACCGCAAACCCCGACACCGCGCCCACCAGCATCATCCCTTCCACGCCGAGGTTGAGCACCCCGCTCCGCTCGGCCAGCAGTTCCCCGAGCCCCGCGAAGACGAGCGGCGTGCCCGCGGTGACCGCGGCGGCCAGGAGGGCGGTCACCTGGTGGGTGGTCACGGCCGTGCCGCAAGCGCCAACCGCAGCGCGGCGGTGGCCCGCCGCCGGCGGAGCCGGCGCAGGAGATACTCGCTCGCCAGGACGAGGAAGAGGATCAACGCCTGGATCATGGCGGCGATCGCCGCGGGGACGCCGGTCGTCTGGATGACGAACCCGCCGTTCAGGAGCATCGCGAACAGCACCGCCACCACGATCACGGCCCAGGGTTGGAGCCGCGCCACCCAGGCAATGATGATGGCGGTGAACCCGTAGCCGGGCGAGAGGCCCTGCTGAATCCGGTGGATGACCCCGCCCACCTCGCCGGCGCCGGCGAGCCCCGACAGGGCCCCGCTGGCGGCCATGACCAGCAGGATGTTGCGCGCCACCGGCATCCCGGCGTAGCGCGCCGCGGCGGGGCTCTGGCCGATGGTCCGGATCTCGTACCCCCACGGCGTGGCGCGCAGCACCATCCACAGCACGGCCGCCGCGCACACCGCCAGCACCAGGCCGAGGTGCACGCCGCCGAACACTGTGGGGAGATGGGCGCTCTCCGGAAACGGCCGCGAGTAGGGGAAGCTGAACGCCGCGGGGTCGGCCCAGGCGCCAAAGACGAGATAGTCGACCCACAGGAGCGCCACGTAGTTGAGCATCAGGGTCGAAATGATCTCGTTCATACCGGCGAAGGCTCGCAGCGCCGCCGGAATCAGCGCCCACGCGGCCCCGCCGGCGAAGCCGAAGACGAGGAGGCCGGGCAGCATCAGGGGGCGCGGCAGGGACGGGACCGTCAGCGCCAGCCAGCTCGCGGCGAGCGCACCCACCGCCAGCTGCCCTTCCGCGCCGATGTTCCACAGCCCCATCGCGAACGCCAGGGTAACGCCGAGGCCCGTGAGCATCAGCGGGATGGCTTTGATCAGCGTCTGCTCGATCGCAAACGGCGAGCCGGCGGCGCCGGCGGCCATCACGCGGTACGCCGTCCAGGCGTCGTGACCGGTCGCGGCCATGAAGGCCGCCCCGGCCAGGAGGGCGGCCAGCACCGCGCCAATGCGGATCATCACCGCCTCCGCCCACTCCGGGATCGACGGGGCAGATGGCCGCGGGTGATCCAGGGCGGGCGCGGTCGCCGGCATCATGCCCCCGCGGCCCCGGCCATCATCAGGCCGATCTCTTCCCTCGCCGCCGCCTCCGCCGTCCGCTCGCCGACCATCCGGCCGCGGTGCATCACGGCCACCCGATCGGCCACGGCGAGGAGCTCATCGAGGCTTTCCGAGATCAGCACGATCGCGGTCCCCGCCTCTCGCAGCTCGAAGAGGACGTGGTGCACGGCCGCCGCGGCATCGACGTCGAGCCCCCGCGTGGGATGCGCGGCCACGAGCACCGACGGCCGTCCTCCTCGAACCCGGCCCGCGCCGGTCCAGGAGGCCTCACGGCCGACCAGCAGCCGCTGCTGATTGCCCCCGGACAGATTCCGGACGGGGGTGTCCAGGCTGGGGGCGCGGACCTGGAACCGCTCGACGATCGAGGCCGCGCCGGCCCGGGCGGCGGGCCAACGCATGAAGAGGCCGCGGCGGATGGGGGGGACCTGATACCGGCGCAGCACCGCGTTCTCGGTGAGGGTGAACGCGCCCACCAGACCCTCGGTCTGCCGGTCCTCGGGAATGTACGCGATGCCGCGGTTCCACCGCCGCCTGGGGCCCGTCCGGGTGATCTCGGCGCCGTCATGCCAGATCCGCCCGGCCGCCACCGGCCGCAGGCCGGCAATCGCCTCGGCGAGTTCCCGCTGGCCGTTGCCGGCCACCCCCGCGATCCCAAGGATCTCGCGCGCGCGCAGGCGGAGGGCGCAATCGCGCAGCACGGGGCGGCCGCCGGCGCCGCGCGCGCTGATCTCCTGCACGTCCAGCACCACCGGCCCGGGGTCGACCCGGGATTTTCCGCGCACCTCGACGTCGTGGCCGACCATCAGCCGCGCGAGCGCGCGGGGCGTCGTGTTCTTGGGCGCGGTCTCGCCGGCCACCCGTCCCGACTGGAGCACGACGATGCGGTCGGCGATCGCCAGCACCTCGTCCAGTTTGTGGGAGATGAACACGACGGCCCGTCCCCCCTCCGCCATCTTGCGGAGGGGGGAGAAGAGCTGCTGCACCTCCGGCGGGGTCAGCACCGCGGTCGGCTCATCGAGCACCACGACCCGCGCGTCGCGGTAGAGCATCTTGAGGATCTCGACACGCTGCCGCTCCCCCAGCGACAACTGCCAGACCCGCGCCCGGGGATCCACGGCCAATCCGTGTTCGCGGGCCAGCCGCTCCACCGGCGCCACCCCGGCCCGCGGACTCAGGAAGAAGCCCGGCTCGCGCCATCCCAGGATCACGTTCTCGGCCACGGTGAACGGCTCGATCAGCCGGAAATGCTGGTAGAGCATGCCGATGCCGCGGACGATCGCGTCCCGGGGAGAGCGCAGCTCCGCGCGCTCCCCATCGATCCACACCGCGCCGGCATCCGGGCGGTACAGGCCCGCCAGGATGCTCATCAATGTGGACTTGCCCGCGCCGTTCTCCCCGAGGAGCGCCAGGATTTCCCCCGGGTAGATCGGCAGGTCGATGCCCGCGTTGGCGACCACTCCGGGGAAGGTTTTGACGATGCCCCGGAGCTCGACCAGCGGCCTGGCCATCTGGGTTACTTGGCTTTGGGCGATTGCCCTTCGATGCCCTGGATCAGCCAGTCGAACGCCAGAACCTCTTTCAGGGTCATCGTCTTGCCGGCGGCGACCCGCGAGGCGCCGCTCTGGTCCTTGAGCGGGCCGCGGAAGATCTGAAACGTGCCGCCGGCAATCCCCTTCGCCCGATCCCGGACCATGCTGCGGACGCTGTCCGGCACCTTGTCATTGAAGGGACCGAGGCTGACCACCTTGTCGACCAGCCCGCCGTAGTAGTCCTCGGACGTGAAATGGCCGCTCATGACGCCCTTCACGATCGAGGCGTCCAGCTCGCGCCAGTCCCAGATTGTTCCGGTGAGATACGCGGCGGGGGCGAAGCGCTGCATGTTCGATTCGGAGCCGATCCCGAACCGCCCGCCCGCCGCGGCCGCCTGCAGCGCGCTCGGGGTGTCCTGGTGCTGGGCGATCACGTCGGCGCCCGCATCCACCAGGGTCTGCGCCGCCGACTTCTCCTTCGGCGGATCGTACCAGGTCCGGGTCCAGACCACTTTGATCTTCGCCGCGGGGTTCACCGACCAGACGCCCAGGGCGAACGCGTTCACCCCCGCCACCACCGTGGTGATGGGATGGGCGGCGACGAACCCGATGATGTTGGCCCTGGTCATCTTCCCCGCCACGATCCCGGTGAGATACCGCCCTTCCCAGATCCTGCCGTAGATGGTCTTGACGTTGGGCGCGAGCCCGATGGCGGGGCCGATCCCGATGATGTGCGCGTCCGGGTGCTTCTTCGCGGCCTCGAGGTTGAAGGTCTGATACCCGAACGCGGTGGCGAAGATGGTCTTGTACCCCTCGCTGATGAACTGCTCGAGGACCCTGGCCACCTCCGCGGTTTCCGGCACGGACTCAACGAATTTCGTCTCGGCGCCGAGCGTCTGCCCGAGATACTTTCGCGCCTGGTCGTGCTGAAACGTCCAGCCGGCGTCCCCGACCGGCCCGACATAGATGTAGGCCACCTTCGGCCTGTTCTGCGCGGTGATCGGTCCGACCGGTCCCCCGATCAGGCCGACCACCACCAGGGCGAGCAGAGGTATCCGGTGCCGTCGCATCTAGCCCTCCCTTGCGCGCCATGACGTTACCTTTGTCCTACTCCACGCTTCGATCGGCTTCTCGTCGGCTACACACTTTGTCCGCGTCCAGCCAAATCCTGCTTGGCGCCGCGGCCGGCGGAGCGCCACGTTTCCCAAGGCCAATCTTCACAAGTTTTTCATGAGATCTTCGAAAGTGGATGCTAGACTGCCCCTGGATCAAGGACGGTGGTGCGCGGCTCGGGTCGTTCGCGCAGAGAACGTGGACCCTCGAGCGGCGCGCACGGCGCCTATGCGAAACGAGCGGGAGGGACGAGCGATGCGAAAGGGGATCGCACTCGTGCTGGGAGCGCTGCTCCCCGTGCTGGGGCTCTCTGGGAGCGGCCAGGCGCAATCCTCCATCCAGGTCCAGGGAACGATTCAGGCGATCGACTGCCGGGCGCAGACCATCGTGTTGAACAGTCCGGGTGCGTCGAACACGATCGCGGCGGCTCCGTACACCGCGGTGCTGGTGAATTCCACGAGCGTCCCATTCTGCTCGCTGCAGCAGTACCTCGGCGCGCCGGCCTCAGCGTGGCTCGTGGCCAGCGGCAGCGAGTTCGTGGCCACGCGGATCGACGTCTCTGCCTACGCTTCGGCGCCGCCGCCGTACGCCCCGCCGCCTCCCCAGGTGGTCGTCGAGCCCCAACCCATCGCCGGGATTGTCCTGGGGACGATCTTCGTGGCAGGGCTGCTGTTCCTGTTGGTGCGGGATCACGACGGTCATTTCTATCGGTACCCGTACTACGGGCCATACTACCGGCATTACTACAGGCCGGAGTACCGGCCGTACCGCGGACCCGATCGCGATGCTCCCGTCCGCTGGGGGAATGGCGGCCGGGATGGCCGCGATCCTCGGGGTGATCGGGGCGGGCGCGATCTAGAGCGGCCCCAGGACCACGGGGCCGGCAATCGCGTTCCGGTCCGGCAGGGCGTCCTGCCCCAGTGGACGCCTCCGGTGCGGCGGGACACGCCGCCCACTTGGGCGCCTTCGGTCAGGCAGGACGGGCCCGCGCGCCGCGGTGCGAACTGGGATCCGCGAGGACGCCAGGATCAGCGCCGTGGGAATAAGCCCGACAATCGCGAACGCGACCGCCGGTGCGATGGTTCTGGAAATCACCAATGCGGTGATTGAACCAGGGAGTGTGGCGGCCCCGGCAGGCGTGATGCCGCATCGCCGGTCCGGATCGCGCGTCCGGCTACCGCTGGTCCGGGAGGAGCGCTGACCGGCCGGGCGGCTCCGGATCCCGCGCCGGCCACCGGCCGGACTCCGCCAGCGTCAGGAAGTCGAGGACCGCGCGGTTGAACGCCTCCGGTTCTTCCAGGTTGATCGTGTGGCCGGTGCGGGGGAGGATGAACAGCCCCGCCGCCGGGACCTGCTGCTTCATGAACACCCCCGGGGCGAGGCACGGAACGTCCTCATCGCCGGTGACAATCAGCGTGGGCACCGAGAGTTTTGGCAGCGCCTCCCGGAGGTCATAGACCGAGGGGCGCCGTCCCTGAACCCCGCGCATCGTGCCGGCTGACCCGCGCGCCGAGTGCTGCGCGAGCGCGTCGGCGAACACCTGCCACCCCTGCGGGTCCTTGCGCATGAACGGGACCCTGAAGGGGCCGCGGGCATAGGTCGCGGCGAAGGCGGCCATCCCCTCCTCCTCGATCCGGCGGCCCAGTTCCTCGGCGTCCCGGCGAAATTGCGCCTGGTCGTCGGAGCCGTACCCGCAGCCGGCGACGACCAGGGACCGGGCGAGCTCGGGATACCGAAGGCCGAGATGGAGTGTCGCGTAGCCGCCCATCGAGAGGCCGCAGACGTGCGCCGGGGCCAGCCGGAGGTGCAGGATCAGCCCCCGGAGATCTTCGACGGCGTGGTCCTGCGAATAGGCGCCGGTGTCGGTGGGAACATCGGATGGGGGATAGCCGCGGGCGTTGTATGTGATCACCTGATACCGGCGGGCGAAGAACCTGACCTGGGGATCCCAGCTTCGATGGTCCCCCGCGAACTCGTGGACGAACATCAGGGGGACTCCCTGTCCATACGACTCGTAGTGCAGGCGCACCCCGTTGATCAGCGCCGATGGCATCCGGCGCCTCCGATCGGCTCAGCGCGGCGGCTCATCCAGGGGCTTACGGCGTGAGCCATGACGCGCCCGCCCGGAGGGTGGCGTAGTCCACCTGCCAGTCCCCAGCGCGCCGGCGCAATTGGAGCCGCATCGGCGCGGACCGGCTTTGGCCGTCCCGGGTGGTGATGGTGGCGTTGAACGTCGCCGACGCTGCCTCTCCCGCAACCACGGTCTGCATCGGGGAGAGGGAGAACCCCGCAAGGTGGGCGCGCAGAAACGGGGCCGGCCAGTCCGCCGGACGATTGTACGTGAACCGCTCCACCCAGGCCTGGGCGCCCCGCGCCCCGGCATGGGCAAACGCGTCGTAAACCTGCGTGATCGAGATCTCGATCAATTCCCCCGACGCCGCGGGGTACCCGATCACGATCCCCGCGTCGCGGACCTGGATCAGGCTGTCGTACGCCCAATGCCAGGGGGGTACATCAGGGAATGAGGGCGCGGCCGCGCGGGCAGACCCGCCGGCCAGCGCCGTGCCGGCGATCAGGGCGAGGAGCAAGCCTGCGGCGAGGCGCCGCATGGGGGACCACCTCCAGACGTGCCGTCTGCCGTTGCCGTGCTGCGCATCCGCTACCGATAGTATAGACTACCGAAAGAAGAAGGAGGGAGGTTCCGTGAGGTCACGGTGCAGGGCCGCACGCGCAAGAACCCGAGTCGGAGCGGCTGTGGTTCTGGCCCTGTTGGGCACGCTGTGCGCCGCGCTCCCGCCGGCGCTGTCCGCCCAGGGGGAGGCGCCGGATGCCGTCAAGGTCACCCCCGCCTCGCCGGTCCAGGGGGATACGCTGATCGTCATTATCGCCGCGCCCCCTCCGGCGGCCGTCCGAGTCCGGTTCGACGGCGACGCGGTCCCCGTATTCTCCCTCCCCGATGGCCAGCGGCGGGCGCTGATCGGAACCACGCCCGATGTCGCCACCGGCGGTCACACGCTCGCGATCACCGTGACCGAGGGGACCAAGGCGCCGCAGCAGTATTCCCAGACGGTGCGGATCCGCTCGGGGCACTTCGGGGTCCGGAGCCTCACGCTTCCGCCCGGCACCATGGACCTCATCAGCACGAAGAACCTGGACACCGAGTGGCGGGCGCTCGGACCGGTGCTGGCGCGGCGCACGCCGGTGGCGTATTGGTCCGGCCCCTTTCAGGCGCCGTCAACGGCACCGATCGATTCGCCGTATGGCTTGGAGAGCGTGTACAACGGGCACCGTGAGTGGTGGCACCAGGGCGCCGATTTCGCGGGGGCGGAAGGCGATACCGTCGTCGCCGTCAACGCGGGAGTGGTCGCCCTCGCCCAAAACCTCCCCCTTGGAGGCAACACCGTGGTGATCGATCACGGCCAGGGGGTGCTCAGCGAGTTCATTCACCTCTCGTCGTTCACCGTTCACCCCGGGGACCGCGTCGCGCGCGGGGCCCTCATCGCCCGGATCGGGGCGACCGGCCTGGTGACCGGGCCGAGCCTGCACTGGGGGCTCTACGTGAACGGGCACTGGGTGAACCCGCTCTTCTGGCTCGACCCGCATCCCGGACTGACGGACTGACCGGGGGGCGCCCGGCTCGCGGCGGCCCATTCGAACGGGGCCGCTCACTCGATCACCACGTCGAGGAGCCGCGGCCCGCTGGTCCGCTCGGCCAGCGCGCCCCGAAGTTCATCCGGCCGCGTGATCAGGCGGGCCGGCACCCCGAACCCTTGGGCGACGCTCGGAATATCCACGACCGGCGCATCGAGATCCATGCCGACCAGCCGCTCCCGGGGAACGGCACTGCCTTTGTACGTGGCCATCCCGTCTTTCAGCACCTGATAGGCGCGGTTGTCCATCACCAGGACGGTCACCGGGATCCGGTACCGGGCCGCGGTCCACAAGGCCTGCACGGTGTACATGAGCGAGCCGTCGCCGATCGTGGCGACCACCCGCCGGTCGGGCCATGCCATCTGCGCCCCCAGGCTCGCCGGGAGGCCGAGGCCCAGGGAGCCGGCGGCGAGCCCGAGGTAGGCCTGCTCGGTGTGGAAAGGCAGGTACCGATCGACGATCCGCGCGGCCGTGATGGCCTCGTCCACCACGGTGACGCTGTCGTCGATCATCTCTCCAAGGGTCCGGTAGACAAACTCCTGGGTCATCCGCCTGCCGGGGGCCGGAGGTGATGCGGCCGCGCGCCATTCCTCTTCGCGCCGGCTCCGTTCCCGCCGCACTTCCACCGCCCGGGCCGCCGCGGCCTGCCGCCGCTCCGGCGTCATCCGTTCCGCAAGCCGCGCGGCGATGCCCGGCAGGATGGCGGCGAGATCCCCGACGACGCCGAACGTGACGGGGATGTTCTTGCCGATCTCCCAGGGATCAGTATCGAGGTGGATCACCGTCATGTGGGGCGGGAGCTGCACAGCGGGGGTGTAGAGTAGCGAGGCGAACTTGCGGGCGCCGGCGATGAGCACCACGTCCGCGCCCCCCAGTTCCGCGCGCAGCTGTGACAACGACAACAGCATTCCCACGTATTGGGGGTGGTCGGTCGGGAACACCGACCGCACCGGCAGCCGTTCCCCGTACACCCGCGCCCCGGTCGCTTCCGCGATCTGGACCAGCGCCGTCCTGGCCGCGGGCGTCGCCGCGCCCGGGCCCGCGATGAGGATGGGGGCGCGCGAGCCCGCGAGCGCATCGGCGATCCGGTCGAGGACGGCCGGGGCGGGGGAGCCGCCGTCCGCGATCTCGGTCCAGGGCGCCGGGCCGCCGGCCTCCTCGTCGAGGCAGTCCATCGGGAAGGACAGGAACACCGGGCCCGCCGGCGGGGCGGCGGCGATCTTGAACGCCCTCGCCAGCGCCAGCGGGATATCCGCGCCGGTGCGGACTTCGTACGCCCATTTCGTGAACGGAGAGGCGAGGCGCACGAGGTCGCTCCACAAGGTGGGTTCCTGCAGCATCATCCGGCGGTCCACCTGGCCGGCGGTCACGACGAGCGGCGTCTTGGCCTTGTAGGCGTTGAAGATGTTGCCGAGCCCGTTGGCCACCCCCGGGGTGATGTGCAGGTTGACGAACGCCGGGACGCCGGTTGCCTGCGCGTAGCCGTACGCCATCCCAACGGGAATCGCGTCCTGCAGCCCCAGGATGTACGTGACGTCGGGGAAGTCGGCGAACATCTCCATGAAGTTGAGCTCGGTCGTGCCGGGATTGCCGAAGACATACCGGATCCCGCGGTCGCGGAGCATCTCGAAGAGCGCGACCTTCGCCAGCATGGAGCCGGTCACCGCAGCGTCTTGAACAAGTCCTCGAGCCCCCGCCGAGAGAACCCCGGGCTCTGGCAGAAGGTGATGATCTGGCGTTCCACAGCCTCCACCTTCTCCACGCCCTCGGCGATCCGCCCCGCGATCTCCAACGGAACGTTGATGACCCCGTGCTGGTCGCCGTGCAGGAGGTCACCGGGCCGCACCGTCAGGCCGCCCACCCGCACCGGCACGCCGATATCGACCAGGTGGACGTAGGCGTGGGAGACCGAAACGCTCCCGGCGAAGAAATGAAACTTGAGCTTGCGGACCTCGTCCAGGTCGCGGACCGAGCCGTTGGTGATCGTGCCGATGCATCCGAGCGCGCGGTGGATGTTGCTCTGCACATCGCCCCAGAACGCGCCGGCCCCCGGCGGATCGTCGAGGTCCTGGATCACCATGACCCGGGGAGAGGGGATCTCTTCCAGGCCCCGCCACGCGGCGGGGCGCCGCGCGGCCGCCTCGGGCGGCGGCTGCTGGCTCGCCCGGATGGTCGCCGTAAACGCGTACCCCACCATCGCCCCGAGCTCCGGGAAGATGCAGCGGATCTGGCTGGACATGAACCCGGCCGTTCGGGGCCGGAGGTTAAAGGTCTCGATGGCGTTGGCGACCGTGGGGGTCGTGTACTGCCGGAGCGCCGCGAGACGGTCGAGGGGGAGCCGGGTGGCCATTGAACGCCTCCGTTGGACGTGCCGTGGACGCACGCGTGAGATTCTCGCGGGCCGGAGGCGACCCCTCCCGGTTTCGCCGGCCTCCCGGGCAGCCTGATGCCGCAGTGGCAGCGGAACGTCTACGCGATCTGGGTGGCGCAGTTTCTCGCCATGGTGGGCCTCACGCTGATCGTGCCGTTTCTCCCTTTCTATCTCCGGACGCTCGGTGTGGCGACGACCGAAGACGTGGAGCGGTGGAGCGGGTTCCTGTTCGCGGCGCCCTTCCTCGTGCAGACCCTCGCCGCGCCGCTCTGGGGCGTGCTCGGCGATCGGTACGGCCGGAAGATGATGGTGCTGCGGGCGATGCTCGGCATCGGCCTGACCAACATGCTGTCCGCCGCGGTGGGAAACCCAGGCCAGCTGGTGGCCCTCCGCGCCGTCCAGGGCGGGGTGAGCGGGTTCGTGGCGGCGGGCAACGCGCTCGTGACCGCGACGATCCCCCCGGACCGGATGGGCGCCGCGCTGGGGCTGCTCCAGACCTCGCTCACCGGTGGGGGGATCATCGGCCCCCTCGTGGGGGGCGCGCTCGCCGACCTCGTCGGCTACCGGGCGGTGTTCGTGATCACCGGCGCCATGTGCTGGATCGCCGCCGTGGTCGTCCTGCGCGGCGCGCGCGAGGAGGTCCCCGCCGCGCGCGCGCGCCGCGGCGGGCCCGGGGTGCTGGCGAACCTCGTCTACTTCGTCCGTTCCCCCGCACTCCGCACGACCGGACTGCTGCTGTGCACGAGCCAGATCGCGGTCATGAGCGTCGAGCCGATCTTTGCCGTCTACGTGAGCACGCTGGGCGTGCCCCCCGAGCGGGCGGCGACCGTGGCCGGCGTCCTCTTCTCCGTCACGGGGCTGGCCTCGATGCTGGGCGCCCCGCTGTGGGGGCGGACGGCCGACAGGAGCGGGGAGCGCCGGGTGCTGATGCTCACCCTCTGGGGCTCGGCGGTGGCGTACGCCGCGCAGGCGGGGGCCACCTCGCCGGCGCAGCTGTTCGTGTTCCGCGCCGCCCTCGGGTTCTTTCAGGGCGGGATGCTGCTCCCGCTGTATGCGATCGTCGCCCGCACGTGCCCCTCGGACCGCCTCGGCGGGATCATGGGGCTGACGAGCAGCTCGATCATGCTGGGCAGCGTGATCGGCCCGCTCCTGGGCGGGCTCCTCTCTGCGGAGATCGGCATCCGGTGGATCTTCGGGATCGCCGCCGTGGTGATGGGCATCTCGGCGCTTGGGACCCGGCGCCTGGCTTCGGCGATCGAGAACGCGCAGGCGGCCCCCGCTCCATAAGGCCAATCCGCGCGCCTATCTCACGACGGCTTTTCCGAGCAGGCTCCGCAGCGTCATCATCTTGCCGATGTGGTACCCGCGGTGGTAGCTGGCGTACATGAGCATCTCGCCGACGGTCTTGTAGGCCAGCCCGTCGACCGGCGCTTGGTAATCGGCGCCCCCGGCGCGGTCGATCAGCGCACGGTGGGTGGTGCCGAAGACGTTCCAGACCTCCGGGAGCGGCGGGTAGTCCTGTTCTCCTCCGCTCCCCTGTTTGAAGAGTTCGGCGTAGCGCGCCGGCACCGGGGAGTCCCCGCCGGCGCGCCGCACGTAGATTCCGTCGACCAGCGCAAGATGTCCCACCTGCCAGATGATCGGCGTCAGCCTCCCGGCCAGCACCCGCCGGGCATCCGTCTCGGAGACGCCGTCGACGGCTTCACGCAGCCGATCGTGAGAGACGCCGAGCATGTATGTGACGAACGTTCTCGCGTCCATGCGCCCGTCCTTTTGCCGCGTCGAGTTCGGCCGAGTGTATCCCGGCCGCGCGGCATGATGTCATTCATGGATCGTGTGCAGACTCTCGTTTGGAGATCTGCGCAAACAGCTTTTGGATCCCGCCCAACGCTTCGATTCTCTCTACAAGTGCGCGCTGCGGTTCTGGCGGCACTCCGTAGCATTTGATGTTCACCCGCCTGCTCTCGTGGCGCAGGAACACGTCAAGGAAGGCCAGGTCGGTCGACCCGCCGACAAGGGCGTCGGTCAGGCGCCACCAAGCCAATGGTTCCAGCGAGGCCCAAAACGCGGACAACTTCTTGGCCGACAGGCGACGCTTTCGCTTCGCAGACCGCTTTCGACCGTACTCCCCAACTGAACCACCCTCCAGAACTGACACTTCCGCGGCCACCGCTGCGCCGCCGTCTTCGGCCTCGCGCACGACCACATGCCAGTAGGTATTCACCATGCCACTGGCGGCCCGCAGCTCCACGATGACATTCGAGTGATCGGGGGGCTCGGGGACGACGCGGTACCCGAGGGAACCGTCCCAGATCGCGGCCTCCACGAAGCCCGGGTCGCCGCGGTTCACTTTCTCGAGGCCGTCCCATTGTATGGTCGCGTCGCTGTCGTCGAACATAGTGGCATCGCTGCCGCTGACCCACCTCCAGAGGGACTTCTGGGCGAGCCGGCGGTCCAGCTCCTTCTGCAACTCGGGGATGTCCGCGACCACGCGCGGTTCGCCCTTGTCCGGCTCGATGACGCGGCCGACCAACTTGTCGCCCTTGTAGATCGCCCAGCTAATGCGTCGCCCTCATTATAAGGAGCGGTTTATGTCCGGACGTTCCGGCCTTCGTTCTTGGCGCCGTCGACCACCGCGCGCACCGTTCCGTCCTCCCGGCGCGCGTTCGCGTTCGAGCGGCGGTTGAGGTGGGACTGCGTTTCCCGCGTCTTGGGGAGGGGACCGGCGACCGTGTAGTGGTGCGCGCCGGCGACGAGCAGCTCTTCCGCCGGAAGCCGGGTAATGACTTCGCACCCGTCCTTCGTGACCACCAGCTGCTCCTCGATCCGGGCCGCCGACCAACCGTCCTTCGCCGGCCAGAACGTCTCGAGAGCGAACACCATCCCCTCCTGGATGACTTCAGGATGGTCGAGCGAGACCAGGCGGCTGAAGATGGGCTTCTCCCAAATGGAGAGCCCCACGCCGTGGCCGAACTGCAGCGCGAAGGCCGCTTCCTCGTCGGGGAAGCCGAACTCCTGCGCCTTGGGCCAGGTTTTCACGACGTCAGCGGTGGTGACCCCGGGCCGGATCAGGCCGATGGCGGCGTCCAGGTAGTCGCGGCACCGCGTGTAGGCGTCGACCATGGCCGGGGACGCGCTGCCGATCGCGAAGGTGCGGTAGTAGCAGGTCCGGTAGCCGTTGTAGCTGTGCAGGATGTCGAAGTACGCCGGGTCGCCCGGGCGCAGCGCGCGATCGGTGTAGACGTGCGGGTGGGGGCTGCACCGCTCCCCCGAGATGGCGTTGACGCCTTCGACGTGCTCCGAGCCGAGGTCGTAGAGGACCTTGGCCACGAGGCCGACGCACTCGTTCTCGCGCATGCCCGGCTTCATCGCCCGGTAGAGTTTGTCGTAGGCGGCGTCCACCATCATGCAGGCCGTGTTGAGCAGGGTGATCTCGTCCTGGGTCTTGATCAGCCGGGCCTGCTGCATCACCTGCTGGCCGTCGACGACCTCGATGCCCGCGGCCTGGAGGGCGAACAGGACCGGCAATTCGACGACGTCCACGCCGACCGGCTCCCGGTGGAGGCCCCGAGCCTCCAACTCCCGTTTGATCTTCTTCGCCACGTCCTCCGCCCGCCCCGACGCGGGGGACATCGCGCCCCGGAGGGTGGAGATGCCGGCCGGAGCGCGCCCGTCCAGCCACGGGCAGTAGATCTGATGGTGCCGCGCCGCCGATCCAAAGTCCCACACGATCGGCTCGGCGTCCCTGGGGAGCAGGGAGAAGCGCACCAACTTGTCCATCGCCCACGTGCCGATGTGGGTGGCCGTGATGTAGCGGATGTTGTTCATGTCGAAGCAGAGCAGGGCGCCCAGCCCCGACCGCGCGAGTTCCCGCTTGGCCCGCTCGAGGCGCTCTTTCCGGAGCCGATCGTAGTTGACCCGCTCCTCCCAATCGACGCCCATGAGGCCAAACGTCTTCAGTCCCATGTCACTCCCTCCCGCACAGGGCCTTCGCCGCCGCCGCCACCGAGTCCGCGGTGGGGACGGTCTGGTCCTCCAGAACCGGCGAGAACGGCACCGGGACGTTCATCGCCCCGATGCGCTTGACCGGGGCGTCCAGGTAGTCGAAGGCCCCGTCGGCGATCACCGCGGCGATCTCCGCGGTCGCCCCGAACTGCTGGTACCCCTCGTCCACCACGATCGCCCGGCCGGTCTTCTGCGCCGACGCGATGAGTGTCTCCGCGTCCAGGGGCGCCAGGGTGCGGGGATCGATCACTTCCGCGCTGATCCCCGCCCCCTCCAGCGCTTTTGCCGCCTCCAGCGCCACGTGCACCATGCTGCTGGTGGCGACGATGGTGATGTCGGTCCCCGGCCGCTTGATGTCGGCGACCCCGAAGGGGATGGCGTACTCGCCCTCCGGGACGGGGCCCTTGAGCCCATACATCATCTTGTCCTCGAAGAAGACGACCGGGTTGTCGTCGCGGATCGCGGTCACGAGCAGACCCTTGGCGTCGGCCGGTGTGGAGGGAAGCGCGACCCTGAGCCCCGGGACGTGGGCGGGCCACACGTGCAGGCTCTGGCTGTGCTGCGCCGCGGACCGCCGCGTCGCGCCCATCGTCGTGCGGATGACCATGGGCACCCGCAGCTTCCCGCCCGACATGTAGTGCACCTTGGCCGCCTGGTTCACGATCTGGTCCATCGCCAGGGTGATGAAGTCGCCGAACATGATGTCGACCACCGGGCGCATCCCGGTCATCGCGGCCCCGACCCCGATCCCGGTGATGCCGGCCTCCGAGATCGGCGAGTCGAGCACCCGCTTGGCCCCGAACTCCTCGACGAGCCCGGCCAGCACCTTGAACACCGTGCCCGCCTCGGCCACGTCCTCGCCGATGATGAACACCCGTGGATCGCGCCGCATCTCCTCCGCCAGCGCTTCCTTGATCGCCTGGCCGAAGGTCAGGTCCCGCGTCGCCGCCCGTCCGCCCTCGGCCGGCTCCGCCCTAAGCATAGACATCTTCGGTCACCTCGCTCGGGTCGGGGTACGGCGCCTCGAGCGCGAACTGCAGGCCGGCCGCGATCTCGGCGCGGACGCCCTGCTCGACCCGCTCGAGTTCCGCGGCGTCCGCCATGCGCTGCCGGATCAGCCACAGGCCGAGCAGGCGGATCGGATCCCGCTCGCGCGACCAGGCCGCCTCCTCCTGCTGCGAGCGGTAGTAGGCGCGGTTGATGTCGCCCACGTGGTGGCCCCGGAACCGGTAGGTATGGCAGAGGAGGAACCCCGGCCCGTCCCCCGCGCGGCCGCGCTGCACATGCCCCAGCGCCGCGGCGTAGACCGCCCGGACGTCCTGACCGTCCACCTCGTCCGTGCGCACCCCCCACGCGGCTGGGCGGGCCTTCACGTCGCCGGCCGTGACTTCGTCGGACGGCGTGTACTCGCCGTACCGGTTGTGCTCGCAGACGTAGAGCACCGGGAGCTTCCAGAGGGATGCCATGTTCATGGCCTCGTAGAGCAGGCCCTGGTTCAGCGCGCCGTCGCCGAGGAAGCACACCGCCACCTGGTCGGTCCCCCGCATCCTGGCGGAGAGGGCGGCGCCCGCGGCGATCCCGGTGCTGCCGCCCACGATCGCGTTGGCGCCGAGGTTCCCGGTCTCCGGGTCCGCGATGTGCATCGAGCCGCCCTTGCCCCGGCAGTAGCCCGCGCCTTTGCCCAGCAGTTCGGCAAACATCCGGTCGACCGACGCGCCCTTGGCCAGGCAGTGCCCGTGGCCGCGGTGCGTGCTCGTGATGTAGTCGTCGCGCCGCAGCGCCGAGCAGACCCCCACGGCGACCGCTTCCTCGCCGATGTAGAGGTGGGCGAGCCCCGGCATCTTGCCGCCGGTGTACAATTCGTTGACCTGCTCCTCGAAGAACCGGATCCGGACCATCTGCGAGTACATCTGGAGCCACTGCTCCCGGGTCGCGATCGCGGAGATGCCGCGTCCGTGTGCGCCGGGCTCCATGGTCAGTTCCTCCCGTCGCCCGCCACCACGCGCCCGGCGTGGTTCAGCGCGGCGACCACCCGGTTCATGCCCCGCAAGAGGGACGTCTGGACCACCCGCGCCTCGTGCGAGCCCGCCGGAAGCCGCGCCAGCCCCGTCGCCGGCGCGAGGTCGGGAAGAGGCGGGATCGGCACCGCCGGATCGTGCCGGAACCGGCCCTCCCGCGTGAAGTTCAGCGGCACGAGGATGCGCGCCAGCCGGCGGATCGCCGCGCAGGCGCTCTGGACGGCCGGGTCGCGAACGGGCCGCCGCGTCAGCTCCTGGACCTGCCCGTAGAACGCCTCGAGGTCGCTCTCCAGCCGGCCCAGCGCCGCGCGCGCCGGACCGAAGTCGAACGCCGGTCCGGCCTGCTGCTGATAGCCGTCGAGGGTGCGGCCGAGCTCCCGGGCCACCAGCCGGAAGTCGAACGGATGCACCGGCGCGTTGAGGACCCGCAGGAGCGAGACCACGTAGACCCGGAGGTCGTTCATAAGGATATCGTAATCCACCAATTCCATCGTGTCATCCTCGGTGTGCCACTGGATGTTGGCGCCGCAGCCGCCGACGGCGTAGTAGCCCTTGTCCTTGCGGAGCGCCTCCGGCATCGTCGAGAGCAGCATGTAGAAGCTCGTGATGCCGATGTTGTTGAACGAGTAGTCGCCGGCCTGGTGGGGTCGTTCCCCCGATGCGTCCGCTCCCGTGGCGTCGAGGATCGCGGTCTTGCAGAAGGCGTCCGCTTCGCTCATCCACGAGATCCCGGTGTACTCGGTCGCCCACCGGCAGCCCGGCGAGTCGATGTCGACCTGCGCGACGCACCGCTCGTCGAGCTCCTGCGCGAACGTGTCGGCGTACCAGGTCGAGCCCGCGTACCGGCCCGTGGAGTGGCCGGGCCACCAGGCGATGCGCACGGTGCGCCTGAGGCGCCCGCGGTGCTGCCAGAAGACCCGCGCCAGCTCCATCAGGCTCGCGTCGCCCGTCGCGTTGTCCCCGATGCCCTGGTGCCACGAATCGATGTGGCCGTGCACCAGCACGAACCGCTCGGGGTCCTCCGTGCCCGGGATCTCCGCCACGAGCACCGGGCACCGCTTCCACCCTTCGTCCAGCTTGGTCTTGATCGCCACCTCGACCGGACCCGCGTCTACCTGGGCCTTGAGCGCCTGCCCGTCGGGGCGGTTGATCGCGACGACCGGGATCGCCGGTTTCCGGCCCATCGAGTCGAGATCCGGCGCCCCCCAGATCGTGGTGCAGATGCCTTCGTGGATCGCCTGCCCCGGGTTCATGAAGATGAGCGCCCGCGCCCCCAGCGCCGCGAGATCGGCCACCTTCTTCGGCGTCGCCAGCCCTTCGGTGAGGGCGATCTTGCCCTGGATCTCCTTTCGGCCCGCCCCTCCGTTCCCTCCCGCGGCGATGGGCGAGTCGAACAGCGACCCCACGCCTTCGGCGTACCCGGTGGGGACGTAGACGACCCGGCCCCGGACGGACCCCCGGCCGGTCGAGGCCGAGAAGGCGGGCGTCTTGGCGCGGATGGTGCGCGGGGCGGGAGTCCGGATCTCGAGCGACGCCGCTTTCGGGACGCTCAGGAAGAGGTCGGGGTCGTGCAGCGTATGCGGCACGCCCCAGGATTTCAGGCGGGCGGCGATCCACCGCGCGGCGGTCCATTCGTCGCGGCCGCCCGACTCCCGGACGAGGGTGCTGAACCGATCGAGGAGCGCCCGCGCGTCGTCCAGGGAGAGCGACTGCAGCACCTGCTGCTCGATCTCGTGATCTGACACCGCGTCAACCCGCATCTGCGTCCTCCTTACCTTTGTCCTACTCCTCGCTTCGATCGACCTTCTTCTTGGCCGTCAGTGCGGCCCGTAGAGATGGCAGGCGGCCTGCTGCTTCGGTCCGACAAAGACGAGCGGCGGCGGAACGGTCCGGCACACCGGCATCACCTGCGGGCACCGGTCCTGGAAGGGGCACCCGATCCCCGGCCCGATGGGCGTCGGGACCTGCTCGGGCGCGGTGATCTCGGGCAGGGGGCGGCCGGGATCCGGGACGGGCGCCGCGGCCAGCAGGAGCTGCGTGTACGGGTGCTTGGGGGAGGCCAGCACCGCGTCCGTGGGGCCGAGCTCCGCGACCGTGCCGAGGTACATGATCATCGTGGTCTCGCAGACGTAGCGCACCAGCGACAGGTCGTGCGAGATGTACACCGTGGTGAGATGCCGCGCCCGGGCGATCGCCTTCATGAGGTTCAGCACCCCCGCCCGCACCGAGACGTCCAGCATGGACACGGGTTCGTCGGCGACGAGGAAGATCGGGTCGACCATCAGCGCGCGCGCCAGCCCGACGCGCTGCAATTGGCCCCCCGAGAGCTGGTGGGGGTACTTGTCGAGAAACGCGTCCGCCGGGCGGAGGTTCACCTGGGCGAGCGCCGTGATCACCCGGTCCAGCCGGTCCTCGCGCGTGCCGATGCCGTGGATGACGAGCGGCTCGGCCAGCGCCTGCTCCATGGTGAAGCGCGGGTTGATCGCCTCGTAGGGATTCTGGACCATCAACTGCGCCCGGCGGCGGAAGGCAAGAAGCGCGGGGCCGTCGAGCGTGCTCAGGTCCACCCCGTCGAAAAGGATGCGGCCCGCCGTGGGGGTGATCAGGCGCAGCAGCAGGCGGGCCAGGGTGGTCTTGCCGCATCCGCTCTCGCCGGCGATCCCAAGCGACGATCCCCGCGGGATGGCGAACGAGACCCCGTCGATGCCGCGGAGATACTCCCCCGGGGCCGCGCGGGCGAAGAGCCCCCGGCGGAGCGGGAAGTACTTCCGGACCGCCTCGGCCGCGACCAGCGGTCCGTTGGCGGCGGCCGCCTCAGCCGGTGCGCGGGTCATGGGACCGGGACGCGCCACCGCTCGGCCTCCTGTGACTGGATCCGGAGCGCCCCGGCCTCCTCGGCGCGGTGGCACGCCGCCCACCGGCCGGGTTCGAGCTCGCGCAGGGCCGGGCTGTCGACGAGGCACCGGTCGATCGCGAAGGGGCAGCGCGGGGCGAACCGGCAGCCCGGCGGCGGATGGAGCAGGTCCGGGGGGACGCCCTCGATGGGGATCAGGGTCTCCTGGGGCCGCAGGAGATTGGGGAACGAGTTCTCGAGGCCCATCGTGTACGGGTGGCGGGGCCGCGCGAAGACGTCCGGGGTGGGGCCGGCTTCGACGATGTGGCCCGCGTACATCACCGCCATCCGGTCGCAGGTCTGGGCGACGACGGAGATGTCGTGGGTGACGAGGATCACGCTCAGCGAGAGCTCCGCCGTGAGCGTGCGCAGCGTCTTCAGAATGCGGTGCTGCACCACGACGTCGAGCGCGGTCACGGGCTCGTCCGCCAGCAGCAGACGCGGCCGCAGCGCGAGGGCCAGGGCGATCGCGGCCCGCTGCTTCATGCCGCCCGAGAGCTCGTGCGGGTAGCTCGACAGCCGCCGCCGGTCCAGCCCGACGAGGTTGCAGAGGTCGAGCGACCGCCGGCGCGCGTCGATCCGGTTGAGGGCGCCGGTGACCATCAGCACCTCGGTGAACTGATCGCCGAGCCGGTACACCGGGTCGAGCGAGTCCATCGCCGCCTGGGGGACCATCGCGATCGATCGCCAGCGGTACCGGCGCATCTCGGCCTCCGGCAGCGCCGCCAGGTCGACGCCGTCGAAGACGATCTTGCCGCCGGCGATGCGCGCGTTCCTGGGCAGCACCCGGATGATCGCCCGGCCGAGCGTCGTCTTCCCGCAGCCGCTCTCGCCCACGAGGCCGAGGACCTCGCCTTCCCCCACCTCGAGCGTGACGCCATCCACGGCGCCGATCGTGCCCCGCGCCGTCCGGTACTCCACCCGCAGGTCCTCCAGCGCGAGGAGCGCCACTACCGCCGCCTCAGGCGGGGAAAGAGCAGTTCCTCGTAGCCGCGGCTGATGAAGTAGCCGGCCATGACCACGAGCATGATGCAGACGCCGGGCGGGATGAACCAGTTGTACGCGCCGCCGGACAGCGCCTGCGAGATGTAGGCGTCCTGGAGCATGTATCCCCATGAGATCCGCGCCGGGTCCCCGAACCCGAGGAAACTGACCGACGCCTCGGTCAGGATCGCCCAGCCGACCGCGAGCGAGCCATAGAGCAGCGCGATCGGCAGGACGTTCGGCGCGAGATGCACGAGCATGAGCCGGCGGGGAGAGCTGCCCAGCACGCGCGCGGCTTCGACGAAGCCCCGCTCGCG
>Ga0209804_1000891_pt1 | contig 21229 bp, 30 predicted proteins | sample GraSoiAngelo_139_FD_185896 | JGI IMG/M metagenome (GOLD analysis project Ga0209804, IMG submission 185896) | Grasslands soil microbial communities from the Angelo Coastal Reserve, California, USA - 14_0929_12_20cm (SPAdes) (version 2) | ecosystem: Environmental > Terrestrial > Soil > Grasslands ... | reverse complement strand
CCAATCGGATTATTACCGACACCCTCGGCACCACCGCCATTACCGCGCAAGGGCAGGGAACCCCTTCGAGCCCGGTCACGTTTCAGTACACCAATGCGGCGGGCACGACTTCGACGGTAACGGTGAATTACACCGCCTACACTGTGCAAACGAATTTTGGTTGCAGCGGCATCACCGAGTACGGGCCAGCTTCCGGGAATCTTATCAGCGAAATCGACCTCCCAGACGGCACGAAATACACTTTTTCTTACGAACTCACGCCTGGTTCTTCAACCAATGTCACAGGGCGCCTGGCCTCTGTCACGCTGCCTACGGGAGGAACGATTTCCTACGGCTATACCGGCGGAAGCAACGGCATCATATGCGCGGACGGGACGGCGGCTGGTCTGACCCGCACCACGCCGGATGGCACGTGGACCTACACGCGCTCCGGCTCCGACCCCAGTTGGGGCACCACCATGACCGATCCACAAGCGAATCAAACCGTGCTGAATTTCCAAGGGCCGTACGAGACCGAGCGGCAGGCCTATAAGGGTTCGTCGGGCACCGGAACTCTCCTCGACACCGTTTACACCTGCTACAACGGCGCGGCTTATCCTTGCAACACCACCGCAATTACGCTGCCCATCACGCAAATCACAAATACCAATTCCTGGGCTAGCGGACAAACTTCGCAAACAGTCACAACCCTAAATACCCACGCGCTGCCGACGGAAGTGGACGAATATGGCTACGGCAGCGGCGTGCCTGGCGGCCTCGTGCGCAAGACCGTGACCAGCTACGCCTCGCTGGGAAACAATATCAACGACCGGCCCGCCAGCGTTTCAGTCTACGCCTCGGGAGGAGCCAACCCGACCTCTCAAACCAGCTATACGTACGACCAAGGAACGGTGACAGCCACGAGCGGAACCCCGCAGCACATTTCTGTCTCCGGCTCTCGCGGCAATGCAACAACCACAACCTATTTGGTTTCGGGAACCACCACGTTGAGTTCGACCGCCACCTATTACGACACCGGGACCATGAACACTTCGACGGATTCCAACAACAACACTACGACATACACCTATGGAACATCGAGTTGCGGCAACTCCTTTCCCACAACGATTAGCATGCCGCTGAGCCTATCGCGCTCTCAGACCTGGAACTGCAACGGTGGGTTGACCGCGTCTCAGACCGACGAGAATGGCCTAACCATGAACGTCAGCTATGACTTGATGAATCGTCCAACGCAAACGAACTTCCCGGACGGTGGCTGGAAATTGAGAAGCTATACCGGTGCGAACCAACAGGATACTTACACCGGTATAACTGACGCGACCCCGTCGACTTCTTGCACGGGTTGTCAACATAACCAGCAGAACCTCGATAGTTTGGGGCGCGACTCCAACGAAGTCCTCATCAGTGACCCTGAAGGCCAAACAACCACCTCCACAGTTTACGACTCACGTGGGCGGGTGCAGAAAACCGCCAATCTCTACCGCAGCACCAGCGATCCAACCTATGGCTTCTACACAAACTCGTACGATGCGCTTGACCGCTTGACTGGCCTCACACTTCCCGACGGAAATGTTGACTTCGACTATTTCGGAGCAGACGTGAGCACGCACGGAGGCGCGAGCGCACAATTGTGCGCTTCGGGAACATATGGTCTTGGTTATCCTGAGCTTAAGGTAGATGAAGCAGGCGTGAAACGGCAAACCTGGTCCGATGCTCTGGGCAGGATTATTGAAGCCGACGAGCCGGACTCCGGCAACAATATGACGCTTGCTACCTGCCATCTCTACGACGTCCTAAACAACTTGACGCAAACTGTCCAAGGAAGCCAGACACGGACCTACACCTTTGACGGGCTCTCCCGGAAGGCTTCCGAAACCCTCCCAGAAGCAGGAACGACAAATCTCTATTACACAACGTCTGGCGGTGCGCTTTGCAGCGGCGATCCCAACGCTGTATGCCGCCGCACAGATGCACGCAGCATAACCACAACGTATTCTTATGACGCAATGAATCGGCTCACTTCGAGAACCTATTCTGATTCGACTCCAACTGCGAATTTCTATTATGACGAGTCAAGCGTAACCGTTTCGGGAACAGCTTACACTCTGACCAACACCAAGGGCCGCCTGAGCCATACATCGGGGGCCACCGGGACAGCCATTACGATCCATAGCTACGACACAGGAGGACGTCCGCAAGACTTCTGGCAGTGCACACCATACAATTGTTCGAGTGCTTCGATCTGGAAAACCCATTATACGTACGATCTAGCAGGCGACTTAACTTCGTGGCAGCACCCCAACGGCGAAAGCATTACGCAAACCTTTTCGAATGCTCGCCGGATCACGCAGATTACGAGTTCACTTAACGACTCCACCCACCCCGGCACCCTCACGCAGAACATCCATTACTCTCCGCAAGGCCGAGTCAGCACGTTGCAAAACGGCTGCGCTGGAACGGGCTGCACCCAAAAGCAGGAAACTTACGATTACAACAACCGCTTGCAGCAGGTTCGCATGCAATTAGGGACTTCTGCGAGCCCAAACGCGAACGCTTGCACGGTGTATAATTACTACTCGGCGGTGGCGAACCCCACGACCTGCTCGATTCCCTCCCAGGCCGCAACGGGCAACAATAGAAATGAGGTGGGGCATTATTTCCAGGACACCACGAACCCTTCCCTAGGTCACACAGCTACGATGACCTATGACAATGTGAATCGCCTGACGACTTCCGTGGCTACGGGTTCTGCCACCCACAACTTGACGTTCTCTTACGACCGCTACGGCAACATGACTTGCGTTATGAACCAGCAAACGAACGGCCTCTGCTCGAATTACACATTTAATGCGTCCACTAATCAAATCAGTAATTCGGGCTATACATACGACGCTGCAGGTAACTTAACGGTGGACGGAACAGGCACGGGCTCGCATACCTATCAGTGGGACGCCGAAAATCGCATGAAATCGATTGATAACGGCTCAACCGCAAGCTACATCTACAACGCCTTTGGCCTGCGTGTTGAAAAGCTGGTGGGAACCACCTATACAGAATATGCCTATCAGGCATCGGAAGAGTCCTTGGGCGAGCACAATCGGACGAACTGGACCCTTCGGGTCGTTCCCTTCAGGGGCACCCACCTGGCCCATTACCAGGGCAGCCCCGAGGCGACCTATTTCATGCATTCAACTAAAATTGGTTCAACCTCTCAAGCTACCGATTACACGGGCGCCGTGGCCCAGGATCAGCTTTATTACCCTTGGGGCCAGGGATGGAATATGGTCGGCACTCCGCAGGAGAAACGGTTCGCCACTCTAGGCCATCGAGATGAAACGGAAACTGGTCTGGATCCGACTCGCTTTAGGATGTTCTCCTCGACTCAGGGTCGTTGGTTGGCAAAGGATCCGCACTCTGGATTCACCCGCGCTCCACAAACCTTAAATCGCTACGCTTATGCCCTCAATAGTCCGTCAAAGTATACAGACCGGGATGGAGACCAACTTTGCTACCCGATCGTCGGCCCTTACTGCTACGGTTGCGATCCCGGCACCGGCGAATGTGGCTGTGCTCCTGAATATTACTGGGATGGATATGGCTGTGTACCCATCGTGCCCATTTTCCCTCCGCCTATACATCTACCCGACATATGTTTTGCTCTTTTGTTCTCGAGACCAGATAGACTTTTTCCCATAACCTTGACAGGGGCCACTCATGCTTGGTGGCTCGTAGGTACTAGCCATGGGGGCTATACCCTCGACGGACAAGCCGCCCCTTCGGCCGTGCTTCCGAGATGGTTAAATCTTTGTGATGGAAGCAACTGCCCGACCCTTTATTTTGACAAGCCACAATATGCCACGTGGTCATGGTTGACTCCCTGTCTTTGCTATCAAACGAATCAGATGCAATACTTCACCCATAACTTCCCACAAAACAAAGTCCGCTATACTGCATTCGATACGAGCAACACAGCGGCTAAATGGATTGGTCAGGCCGGCTATCTTTTCCCACCGAGGCCGCCGGGGGCCTATGGCTGGTAGAGAGCGGTCTCTGAAAGGCATCGTCTTTCTAAGAACATTCCAGTCGTAGAGGACATACTGCCCTGCCAGGAAGCCAAGAAGGTGGAAACGCCAGGGCGCTTCGTATAAAATCCTATGTCTTCAATGCAACACACGAGTTTACTGGCGCGCTTCTCTAGACGGAAACTTACGTTGCTCGTGGCTATCTCCGGTTTGGTTTTGTTCCTTGGAGGATATCTGTTGCAAGGACAATCGGTCCGAGCGGAGCTAGCACGGCTACAAGGCCAAACTGGACTGTCATTGATCACAGTCGAAAACAGATCCATCCTCGTTGTGGATTTCTCGCGGCGGTCCGTAGTCAAAGTTAGAAACCTGACTGGCGGAATCGGAGCCATATCTCCAGACGGAACGATGATAGCGTTTGTGGCAGATTCCCCGGCGATGTCGGATAACCTTGCCGTTTCTGGAATAGAGGGAAGCGACTTTCGAGTGTACCGAAATGTCCGAATGCCAGCGAATAATTGTATCTGCTGGTCCCCCGATAACTCCAAGATGGTGATAGGCTCAATGAACATTGGGTTTCAAGGCGAAACTCTAAGACTTCTCGAAGTCAGTTCAGGTGCTGTCGCGGAAATAGCGAAGGGTGGGCGAGTCACTTCGCAATGTTGGTCGCCAGATAGCAAGCATTTCGTCTATGAAGATGACGGACAGCTGCGAGTATATGACACAGAAGAGAACCGTTCGCAGAACCTTAAGACTAAGGGAGATCAAGCCACGTGGTCTCCGAATGGCAAGCGGATCGCCTTTCTCGATAGCGATACGTATTACGCGATGGACCCAACAGGGATTGGGGGAAGACAGGCGCTCTTTAAGAAGTGGCAAGCTCAATCTGGCTTATGGTGGTCGCCCGACTCTCGCTTCGTCGCCTATGTAAGCCAAGCTGGCTGGCTGGAAGGAGGACTGCTTGTGCCGGACTCAGAAGTTTATTGGCTGAGGGTAAGGCGGCTTCAAGACAATTCGGAAACCAAAGTCGCAGGCGCTACGGCCCAAAACTATGAATGGGTGACAAAAGAAGACTTGTTAAGGAACGCGCCCTTAAACTTACAACACTAAGCCCGTCGCTTGCTGTTACAAATGAAAATTCATCTTTGTTACCAGAGACATCCTACTCCTCAGTCGGGATTGACTCTTCTGGAAATAATTATTGCATCAGCTATTCTTCTCATTCTCGCCTCCGCGTCACTTCCCGTCTTTCGCTACACGGTGGTCCGGCACAAAGAGTTTGAGTTGCGCCGCGACTTGCGCCAGATGCGCGACGCGATTGACCGCTACAAGGACTATTCGGACCGGGGGCTGATTCGTGTCGAGGCTGGCAGCGAGGGCTATCCGCCGGACCTGGATACGCTCGTCAAGGGTGTTAACATCGGTGCCGGGACTGAACAGAAGATGCGTTTCCTGCGGCATATCCCGAAAGACCCCATGACCGGCCTAAGAGACTGGGACCTCCGCGCCGTCCAGGACGATCCCGACGCCAGCTCCTCCTGGGGCGGCAACAACGTTTTCGACGTGCATTCCAAGTCCCAGGCCACCGCCCTCGATGGGACAAAGTACGCCGATTGGTAAGATGTCAATCCAACGAGAACCTCCGGGCGTATCGATCTCGATTATAACGGCTTTCGCTTCACCTATTTCGCCGTCTTCCCCTCTAGGAATGTCGAGATAGTCGTAAGGCTCGCCAGGGATTGCTCCAGGGTCGGTTGTCCATCTCATTGCGACACCTACGCGGTTTTCTTCGCCGCATGAATTTTCGCCCATCTTTTTCGCTGCGCCTTGGCGATACGTGCTTTTGCGGAAGCAGACATATGCCGCTTTCTCTTCTTTCGGCCATTAGCAGAATCAGCAGCTAGAGTACTACCAAAAGCTTTCACAGCCGCACTGATTGCATTCAACTGCCCTTCGAGGCTAGCTTTCGCCTTTGTGAGTTTTTGTGCTTCTTTTTGCAATGCTGCTAGTAGTTTCATTCGGACCCTCCCGGCGACACCCTACGCTAAGTAGCCCAAAAAGAAAAGCCGAAGGTTTCTTCCTTCGGGTGTTGTCCACTGGTTTGGTTCAGTTTTCGACATCTTCATCCAGCTTTCGTGCCGCAATGATGAGCGGTCGGTATTTCTCGCGGATTTCGGCAATTACGGCTGATATACAGGTGCGCATAACTAAAGGGACATTACGGTCACAAAAAAGGAAGTATCGACGGACGAATGAGTTCCGGATATGTCTGCATTTCTCCGAAAACTCGTGTCAGAGTATTCGACAGCTGGCCTTCATCTTCAAAGTATCGATCATGGGTTCCGTTCTTCCGAGTGTATTGCCAGAGTCGTTCCGTGGGATTCAGTTCCGGAGAATACTTGGGCAAGTGCTGTACTTCCAGCCAGTGTCCATTGGCCTCCACCCAGCTCTGCACGAGCGGCTTCTTATGATAGGAGGCGTTATCGTGAACGAGAATTGCACCCTGCCGCCGATAGCATCGGGCCAATCTCTGCAGAAAGACCAAGTAGGTTTCTGCATTGAATACGCAGTCCCGCTGATAATGAAACCGCGCTTTCCACAGCTCGATGGCACCGAGGATCTTGATGCTCTTGCGTGCCCCGGTTACGGGAATCTCCGGAGGATGTCCGACTCGGCTCCAGGTGGCGTGCAAGGTAGAATCCTGACGGAAGCTGGCTTCATCGGTAAAGATTAACGCCCAGTTTTTTTCTTGGGCTTTTTTTTTAATCGGGGATAGATGTAGCGATGCCAGCGGTCCTGCTCGGTGGGATTGGCCCGAATCAGGACTCGATGGGGGCGTTGCACAGAAAAATGCAACTCATGCAGCAGCTTGCGCACATGTCCGGGATGATAATCCACCCCGAACTCCTCCTCGATGATCCAAGCGATCATGGGCGAAGTCCAGATTCCGGTGTCCAACCCATAAGCCACCGGCCGCTATCCAGAATATCGCTCAACCGTTCACGTTGTTGCCCACTTAAGCTTCTGGGACGGCCGGATCGATAGCCTTCGAGCAGACCCTGAACTCCGTGGACTTCAAAGCGAGCGAGCCACTCGGAAACTTTTGATCGCGGAGCTTGAAGAATGTCAGCTAGTTCACCGCTGGTGCGTCCCTGTGAGTTTAAGACGACCGCTCTCAGTCGTTTGGCAACGCGGTAAGCACCGTCCCTTTCGGCCTTCTTACTCAATCGGATCAAACGACGAGAAGTACTCGGATGCAAGTGCAGGAATCGCGGCAGCATGGCATTCCTCCGATAAAAGTATGACACACCGCGATAGGATATGTCCCTTTATTTATGCGCACCTGTATAGTTCCTCAAAAGTCGGCATCTTCCCTTCACGAATTAGGCGTTGTGCCTCTGCTTCCAACTCTGACGGTTTGATTTTCTTCATAAGTATCCTCTGTAGATTGAATATGGTCAGTTCACCACGGGTTTCGATTCTCGTTCAGATTTCGGAACAACGAGTGGTTTGTCCCAAAACGCATCCGCGCCAAACAGTTCTTCGAGCACGATACATTGATGTGAAAACATGCCGATATAATTCCGATGGCCGATGAGAAGCTGAAGAAGGTTCAAAAGCTGGAATACGGATTTATCCCTCAGCATCTCGTCGGTAAAGTTGAAATTCTTCAAGCGTTCGTACATCGCTTTTCGCACCTCTTGAAGAGCAAGCTGCTGATCTTTGGTCAGTTCCATTACGACACCTCCAGTCCATCTGCGATCATTCCTACAGCCAAATCTCGGGCATAGCGGGTCTCTACGATCAGGGCATCACCAAAGAACTGTGCGTCCCGCTGAACGTTTTCAGCGACCCACTGGACGGCTGCCGGGCTGTTCATTCGGAACAAGAAAATACTTCCGTGATTTTCGATGGAAAAATCAGCTTGGTTTGATTTCATTTAGGTTTCCTTTTTAGGGCGTATCAGCCTTTCGGCTTTCGCACCGTTTTCCTCGTTGCGAGGCTACGGTTGCGGCGTCCTTTCGGACGGCTCTTGATACTGGTGATTAGTATAACAGAAAACCTTGCTTTAGCCTTTGTCGTTGTTTCAGAGGCAGACGTTGCGAGGCTCGGTTATGGACTGATAAGACAGCAGGCGTGGGGCGTCGATTCCACCTTAGCGCGGAGATTCAACGTGCCCTGGAATGCAGGATTCGTCGGTGTGCATCTTGCTATCGCAGGATACCCGAATTCGCCCCTCCGTGTCCTTGCTGGTCCAGGCACAGGAAAAACATACGCATTGATGAGGCAGAGGAAGCGAACCAAGAAACAACCGGAGAAGTCGTTTGCCGGGACACGGTGTTTTAAGGGTCTGGATTTCGGAGACGGTACCGCCTACGTCGATGCCCTGAGACGACTCCTGGCGGAGAAGCGGCTGGAGAGGCAGCAGAAGGCTGCGGGGAAGCCCAACTGACCGGGGCGGGTATATAAGGATGTCGGTGGGCGGATCGGCCCGCACGGTCTGTCGCGCCTCTCGGTCGAGTCACGCCTGCAACCTTACTTAGGCCCGGGGTATCCTAACCTAAAGAACATGAGTCTAGCTGCCCATTCCGGTGTTGTATTGCAACATGCATTGCAACACCTCCAGACAGACGACCTGGACTTCCAGGTTCGCTCCAGCTTGGAGGCACTCAGCCTTCTTGGGCGAAAAGCGTCTTCAATGGGCACCCGTTCCGCCGGTTTTCAGAATCACATATATTTGCAGTCGCATGGCGGGATAACATTTTTCTTGACACGGTTTCAAGTTTGTGCTTGACAAACGCTGCCGACTAAGGTTATAGTAGTCCTAGACCGCCGAAGCACGACCACATCGGCGGTAAATTTTTGGAAACCGACACCGTCAACAACTCTGTTGGCGTGGGGTAGGGCGTAGTTCAAAGCCCCGTACCTTTGTGCCGGAATTTAAAATCCGTAGGATTCGTGAGTTTGGAGTTGTACACCGACTGGCGCAGTCAGGCCAGCGGAGGTCGGGGTGCGCCTCGACAGAAAAGAGGTGTAGCTATGGCTAGTAGGAAGAAGATGTCTAGTAGGAAGAAGAACATCCAGTTCATCGGAGAGGCTGATGGTGTAGGCGGGTTAATCATCCCTGATGAAGCGGTAGAACAATTAAAGAAAAAAGACGGCGTCTTCGAAGGTGTTCTGGTCGATGGCATTCCGTATCCTTTCGTTGTGTATAAACGTAAGAAATATCCAATCGTCCCAACTCCACAAGGATGGACGATTGGTGGCGAAGTTGCAGAAAAACAACATGCCAAGAACGTAGCAGAAGCAAGACAGACAGCGTAACTTCAGCCGCTCGCCGTCTGCGACCTATGGGATATGACGGCACCAAAATTACGCAGCACCGGCTGGACGTGAATCCGTAACGGCGGCATAACAACGGACTAAACATTAACCTCAGCCGCTCCAGCCGTGAGCGGGAACCTGCGAAAGCAGAAGACGGCAACCAAATTCCTTATCAGAGGGCATCGTGGGACAGGCTAAAGTACGGAAGAAAAACGGAACGTATCCGACCAAACAGCAGATAGCTGCGATGGAGGAAGAACAACGCCGATGGGATACCAAAGTGTGGTATCCGACAGCGAATGATCTGCCACTTCTGCATGTTCCAGAAGATGTTCGCCCAATCCTTCGCAAACGATTGGAGCCGTGGCTGCAGAACCTGACACATGCCGATGCACTACAGCCAGAGTATTGCGAGCCTCGACGCATCGGTGTTCAGGGTGGAAAGTGCTGGGAAGTGGCACAAGCGTTAGTTACCACTGCCAAAGACCCAAATGTCACGTTGGTGGAAGGGGTATGGATTCGTCCATACGAACTCAATGAAGGTGAACAGCCTGCACCTCACACCTGGGCAATGGTCGATGGCTATCGTATCGACCTGGTTGGTGAGTTCTACTGCTGGCGTGGCGACTGCGAATGGTTGTACGAACCGTTGGCGGAATACAGTTATGCCGATGTTCGCAAGATATTCGGAAATGGCCCGAATGATGATGGCCTCTTCCCGGAAGGATTCGATATAAGCGAAATTTTCTGGTGGAAACAGCACGGAGATGATGAGTCGTTCTTCCCTGAACATTTGCGCAGCGAACGCGGACCGAGTCCAAAAGATTACGGGCAGCCGACAGGTAATTACGACACTAACCAAAAAGAATTCGACCGCTGGCTAGAATCCGAAGACTACGACCGCTGGCACGATGTGTCTCGCAAGTGGACGAAGGAACGCAATAATGTTATCAACAGCATCGTGTTCAAGCCTGCCATAGATCGTATGATTGCGCAGTCACGGATAGCGGCATGAACCTACGCGAACGAGTCCTGATGCTCCACCGGATGTATACCCCGCATCTGCCGGAGCCACGGTTTACCTGCTCGTGGAGCTACACCGGTAGAAGTGCGGATGGCAAGCATGAAGTTTTTAAATGTACGGCATGCGGGGATGTGCAGGTGGTGAATGATTTGTTAGGGCAGATGGAAACCAGGACTTGCAAAGGTTCGCAATGAGACTATCAGCGCAACAAGCTCTCATTTTAAAAATCCTGAGACTTGAAAAGAAACCTGTGTCGGTCGCTCGACTTGTCAAGAGCCGGTTGAAGAAACTGCGTATGGGTCCGAGTAAATACAGTAGAGACCCGTACCTTCGCAAAATTGTACGACACCGTGAACAGATGGCTGCGTATGCATCCATTAGTCGTTCACTTCGAAAGTTGGAAAAAGCTGGACTCATCTCCATGGAGTATTACCGTCCTCCTACCGACAAAGATGATCCGAAGAATGTTCGTCCAGCGGGTGATGCTCTGCCGGAGAGAGTGTACACAGGAAACAGGTGGGTCCGGCTAAGTCCGATTTAACCGACTAATGGGTTTAGCGGTTTGTTGTCAATCACTTAACAAATCGTGAGGCTATTGACGCTACTAGTGAAGCCCCTGGGAAGAAAATTGTCAGTCCTTTGGTGCTACTAATGGAAGCCCGGGAACGACCTGGGATCGAGATTCCCCATGTATACATGGGGCTAGCCTTCGGGTGATTTACTAGAGCATCTAAGAAGGCGTTGGAAGCTCAAAGTTCCGCCAAGAACAAGTTTCTTGCTTCCTTTGCTGAATGCGAAGAGGCCATCCTTCACGGGGTGGTTAGATTCGTGAACACCACCGAGTCCATTCAGCTTAAATTTTAAATGCAGTGATTCAGCCTTTAGGCGACTGGGGTTATGGCGTCACTAAGGCGGGAAACATAGAACCTTTAGGCTGCTTGAGTGATGGCGTCAATAAGGTTTCGGACGGTAGCTTTAATCTTCGGATCGAAGCTGCCGTCATTTTTCCGCGTTGAACACAAAATCGAAGAACTTTTTTCTATTCTTGTAGGAGTTAGGATGCTCGCAACACTATCAGCAGAAGCTCAGGTTAACAGAATCTTGAATGATATCGGCTGCGCTCCAAGTAACTTTAGCGACATTGCTGCTCGTCATGCGAACTCAAGAGTACTCCAAGCGCTTAGAGGCACAAATGATTTCGATCCGAATGACGCCGAGTATTATTTGAGTGTTGCGCGGCAGATGGAATCGCTAGCTAAAGACTTCCCGGTTCCGATCAGTTGGAAAGAGACGCAAAAGATTAAAGAACTTCTTACCAGACGTAGTCAGGGTCCTCCGACTCCGTTTGCGGTAGTGGTGGTTGACAACGAACTATTCAGACGAGTCACAGCAGGCGTGGTCGAAACTACAAATAATCTCGGAGAATGCGCGGCATTCAAGAAACAAGAGATAGCATTCACAGTTGCCGAAGTTCTACGGAACCTAGGTCAGGGTGGAATTCGAGTCACAACAATTACAAATCAACGTCGTGCTCCGGAAACGTTCACCAACGCGCTGGTAGAAATTGGATTTACACAAACTGGAATTCCTCACTGACTTTAGTTGGAATCAATTAACGAACGGAGAAACTAAAATGGAAATACCATCAAGCAAGAAGTATCGTGGGGTGTTGTCGCTGTACAATGATGCAAAACAGTTTGGAATGATTGCGTGCCTGGAAAAGTTACCATTCGACGCGAAGACTATATTCGCCCATCGAACAAACTTCGTGGTGGGAACCAGGACCGATCAGCTTGTACCAGGCGTGATTTGCGAATTCGAAATTGGGGTTCCGTACAAGATCGGTCGTAACCCACAGGCTGTCCGGGTAAGAGTTTTAAACATTCAGGATGTTGGGGCTGCTGAGTTGCGGCAGGCTGCTGATGTCGTCCGGTTGCTTGGCGGTGCGGCATGAAACCGCGCAATCTAACAACTGACGCAGAACCTAACACCGAAACAACCAAGAAGATCGGTATGAAAATTTTCAGTCTAGGTGGTCTCCATGGGGCTAACCGCCGAGAGTTATTTAAAGTCATCCGAAGACTGCCGGATCGAGACGCCTCTTACGCCTGGATGATACAGCGCAACCTGATAAGCGAACACCCCCTGGACCCGAATAAGGGGTATAACACTCCGTTTGTTGTCGAGCTAACAGACGCCGGTCGGGTGTTTATTGAGCGAAATCCTGGAGCTAACCTCAGGCTTCCTCCGGTTGCCTACCAGGTTGACCGGGAGTTGTACGCGAAGATCGCGGTAATGGCTGTCATGAGGGACCAGGAACCAGAAGAACTGCTCACCCAGGTGCTGACCGAGGCAACAAAGGACCTGAACACCATTTTATTCGACGCGGCGAAGAAGAACCGCCCGGAACTTTTCTAGTTTTGGCGAAGAAGAAGCGAATGTTTTTTCTTCGATTTCAGGACGCCGACATTTGTCGGCATCTAGATGGGTACAAGACGCCGACAGGACGCCGACATTTGTCGGCATCCCAGGACGCCGACATTTGTCGGCATCCGGTATTCCTCATGTCGGCATCTGTTGGCATCCGGGAAATCGACCTTATCTCTAGTTTTATGTACGAGATACAGATTTCACCAAAAATTGTGTCGCCAGAATTGTGTCGCCACGGAGAGAGAGACACAAACACACACACAAATTGGTCGAAATGCACACATTGAAAGTGAAAGTGGAAAGTGGAAAGTGGGAACCCAAACACCCGTAACTTGTTGAGACGATAGCGGTCTAACCATTGGTTTTTTAAAAAAAAATGGGTCTTCGTAATAGAGAAAAGACTGACGACTCTTCTCTCTCTCTCCGTGGTGACGGAATCCTGGCGACACAATCGTAAAACTTATCCGTGATTCACCTCATGGGCGAATACATGGTGAAACTATTTTCGAGCGATTTTAAGGTTTGGCGGTGAGCAGGAAATTCTGTCTGTCACCAAATGGGATCGGATCGGGTTCCGACCGGGGATTACCGCAGGGTAACCGGTGCCGTGCTCGACGCAATGGGTGCCGACCTGGTGAGGGTATCTGATCGGTACTTTGGGAGCATGGATCGACGGTGTACCTGGGCGCGTTGTGTTCCAATCCGAATTTAAGATGGGTTTTATTTCTGTCTCGACAGAACACACTGAAATCTCATGGAGTTCAAGTTGTCGAGGTGGCAGAAAAACCATCGATTAAACCCATCGCCATGAAGTACATGGACATTATGGGCCGACTTCACCCGGACAAGCCAGTTCGCTACATCGGCACCTGGTTCAATTCTTCGGCGCTAATGCGATCCCGGGAAAGTGCCAGCGCAAGAACTAGCCCTTCTGATGACTGTGTTTAGAATCATTAAGTTAGCTTTGCGCAGGGTTGGATTGTTGCCAGTTTGATGCCGTGGACGAAAATAGGCAATCTCGCAACCGGCTGATCCTGCAACAATTTGCAACGTTTTTGCAACCGGACCGACTCGATCCACAACCGCAGGAAATCTTGACTCCGTCCCCGGCGGAATTAAGTTCGTAGTCTGATGATTCTAAACGGGTTAGATCGTCCTGGTTCCCGGGCGACGGTGGTCAAGTCTCAAATTGAGCCAGGGCGGGAACGCCCCACCGGAGGGTCGAGGTCGCCGTCGAGCGTCGATGGTAAATCACTGATTACATTGAGTTTACTAGCGACACGACACAACGACAAAAAAAAGGGGTGGTAGGTCAGAAAACACCACCCCGGCATCGGCAAATCAGGAACCGGAGAAAAGGGTGGTACCACCTTTCGGAACCCACCGGGGACATCCGCAACCCGGATGGTACCAAACAAAGACCGGTAGCAAGGAGTAAACAGCATGGACGATCAGGAAATGAATCAGGACCCGCAGGACATCCCCCAGGACGCACCACCGACCGATATCCGGGGCGTAGCGCAGCCGGAGGTAAGTCAGGGTGCGAAGCCGAAGAAATCGACCTACACCAGGAAGCCATGGGTAAAGCCTGAAGTGAGTGCGCAGAAGAGCGCGGCAAACAAGAAAAGCCGAGAAGCAGCGGAGTACAACAAAAGGGAAAGACCGAAGATGCTACAGGCTCGACGGGTCCTAGAGACAAAAGAATTGGACGAGCAGATGGCCGAGCTTCGTAAGCACGTCCAGGAACATCCGGAATCCAATCCCGGTGAAGAGTTCTTTTCCTGGTGTTACAGGATTCTCCTGGCGCACATTTGGGACAAGGAACCCGTAGATAAAATCAATCCTAATACCCTGGAGATGTTTCTCGAAGATCAAGAGGAACTTCCATACGAGGAACAGGAGTACGCAGACTTCTACATTGCAGAAGCGTGCTCAAAGGTATCCGGATTAAGTCACCAGGTCCATCTTACACCGGAGTTAGCTAAGTTTCTAATCAAGGTCCTTCAGGTTGCGAAGAAAGAATTCTTCTTGAAGAATCCCGAAGGAATGACGCCACACAACATGACATACGCTCTACAAGAGCTACAACTCCGGAAAGAGAATGTGGACACATACCATCCATGGCCGGAACTCCCGAAACACAATATACACGGAATCGATATCTCGAAGTTCCCGGACGATCTAAAGCATGCTTTGTTGACCGAAGCTAAGTTGAACCCCGATCAACTCCGACTCTACCTGGTCCTATCACTGGAGCAGCCAAATCTGCCGGAGCAGACTAGGAAGGATTACGAAGACGGTCTTAGGAAGCCGCCGCAGGTAGACAAGCAACCAGACCCAACTCTGGACCCTGTCATTCCACGTAACGAGTTTCTATACGAGGGCACAAGCCCGGCAGCCCTGGACTACTTACTCCATGGCAGACGCGGGTAAAGGAAACTACTATGACGATAACATACCGTTGCACCATCTGTAACTGGACGGGACCGATCCCCGAAAACGCCGAGCTTCTCACCGCAGGTAAGGGAAGAGGCCATCACGTTATGACGTATCGTTTCGATGGTTCCGTTCACCCACTGAAGAGGGTGAGACTGACAGCATTCACACAGATACAGCACCAGCACCTCCACCAGAAACGGCCAAACATTAAATGTCAACACTGTTATCCACCGATACGATCAATCGAGGACCAACTCAATGATTTCAAGAAACCACCGCAGTCATTCGCCGTTCCACAAACGCCTGCAAGCTCTGAACAAGCTAATCAGGAACAAGATAATCACGAAAGCAGAGTCAACCCAGTTGTTCCGGCTGTACGTCCTCCAGCGACAACACCGGACGAAGCTGACATAGAAGTTCTGGCAGCACGGTTGAGAAAGCGATTTTTGAATGAACAATTAGACGAGTCCGAATGGACCGAGGACTCAATCTCAAAGATTTGAAGGAGCAAAAATGAATAGACAAGAACTAATAGAGGGCCTAATTCCAACTCTGGAACAAGCTTATCCAAATTGGAGCAGACAAGGTATCCGAGATCATCTGGGGACCTGTGCTGTAGGATTGTTACAACAGAAGTACGACCAAGCTGTTCAGAACGGGCATATCACCCCGCCGAAGGATGAACTTGCTGAGGCTCGTGACATCGCTCGTAGAGTGAAACAAGACCACCTGCGCCGAGAGAACCGACAGCTAGTCGATCAAGTAAATCAGTCGCAGTTGGGCATTCTGACGGACAAACTGTTCCAGCCGCACGCTATCTTTCCTAACAAAGTGTTGGTCGATTCACAAGCAACCCGGCAGGAGCTGATCGACCTCATCAATCCGGGTGAGCAGATCGATAACCCGGTTAAATGGCTGCGACAGGTGCTGAAGGATAATCCTGCACTTGTCCAGACTCTACCGTTCACAGACTTCGAAACAAAGAAGGAACTCCAACAGCAGGCGCAGGAGCAAGAGAAGCTTGACGACCAAACCTGGTACGAATTTTGCCGTGACACAGAAATGTGTTCCCCGAAAGACGCCAACAAGAATGTAGCAATTTCAGTGCTTGGCAGGCCCCTGGGCAGGCACCAATTACAAACCAGTGTAGTTCAGCTACCTGACGGCGTAGTCGTCATCAGTGAGGACGGCCACACCCACTATCTGATATCCATCAGCACGACGGAGAGTGAGCAATTCCAACAAGAGAAGGAAGAACTACGAAAAGAACATCTTAGAGAGCTTTCACGAACTAACAATATAGGCGAATTGAGGCGAATAGCGGCGCAGGAGCATACCCAGAATGCGAAGACTTCCTACCAGCTTCAGTTCGAATATGGTCTTTTGAAGTCCTGGGGTGAGCGCGAATCTACGTTTCCGAAATTACCAGACACCTGGTTGGGACAGCCGCTCGATCCAAGCTTCATTAGAAAGGCCAGCCCAGACACCTTGAGAAGTATCATGAGGAAACACGGTCGCTGCCAACTAGACGCACGTCTACACCAACTCGCCCCAGACTTCTTTGAGAATTGGGCAACCAAGTTGTATGAAATCGAGAAACAGATTCAGACTCAATCAGGAATTCGTAGTTACTAGGAGAAATCAAGAATGAGAACTTCAAATACGCTCTCGCAGCAAGAAATCAACGACTTTACCGATTTCTGCATCTCGCGGGGAATCCAGATGCAGGGTGAAGTAGGTGTTAAGAACGGCGAAGAGATTAGTCAGATTATCATCAATCGACTAAATGACTATATAACCCCCGACACCCTCCAGGCTGCGGCAGCATTTCTCGGAAACAAGATCACATATCTTACCCCGGTCGAAGCGGAGTTCAACCGCATGAAGTACAGATTGACGGACGAGGAAAGTTCCTTGGTCCTGCGCTTCATTCCGTTCTATAGTCTGTCAACTCAAGGTCAGGACGAGATGGTCAACTTCTCAAGTATCGTTGAGTGGTTTACTGGGCGTAACCAGCCCATCACATGGGACAACCTGAATCGTCTGATAGGCAACGTCTCCAACCAGCCTGTTTCAAAACTTCGATTTCAGCGAAGACTTCAGGACTCGGAGAAGGAAGCGTTGCGCCTGAAGACGGAAGACAAGATCAGGCATGAGCGGTATCTCAAGGAGCACCCGCCATCAGCCGAAAAACGCAATCCGAGTTTCACTGATCCTACCTTGGAGAGCCATAAGGCCATGATGCAAAGACCTGCGGAGACGATTAAGGCACAGCAGGGAGATCAGGGAGCTTACTGGCACGGCAGATGTCAACAAGCAGTCGCATCCGTTCAAAGTAACCTCGACCGAGCGGAGGTTCAGGGTTACATCACAGAAGCTTCAAAGTCACTGAGTTTCAACGGATCAGGAACTTGGGAAACCTGCTACAAGAAAATCATGTTCCGAATCGAACAGCGTAAGCTGGAGCGATCAATGGCAGGAAGGATGTAGATATGGCCGAAACCTATTTCATGGCAGCCCGTCGAGACAACTCTGGGCTGCCTATATACTACGTGCGACGCGGACAACACGCTCCACAATATACGATTGCTCCGCATCGGGGCGCGTTCATGACCGAGGAAGTAGCGCAGAACATTTGTAAACGTTACGGTCTGACCTTAGAGAAAGAAACCGGCTATGGAGTCAACTACGCTACATTTGAGGAACTGGGCGAACAAGAAAGCCCGAGATTGCTATCGGCAGCGGTGAAAACGGCATTGGCGGATGGGTTGAGCAGCGAACAAATCCTCCAGATCGTCAACACAGCCCTGGAGTCAAACCATGACACTTAATGAAGACCTGACAAAACTCTCGCTCCTACTGGCTAATAACCGCATCGAGAAACATCGTGTCGAACTGGAGGCCAAACACCCTAAGACCGCAGTGCCGAAGCTGCAAACTAAAATCTTAGTCGGGTACCGTGTATGTCGTGTCCAGCGATATGTCAGCGGCTTGAACGGCGCAGGTTGGTATTTCACTCTGCCTGCGGACAACTTCATGTTCAAGACACAACAGCAGGCCACAGATCATTTGCGAACCCACCATGCTCTTCGGAGTGCGGATTCGTTCTTCGCGGTTCAGGCTGTCTATAACGACGGCACGGTTCAGGAACAACCTGATTCGGAATTCGAACCGCAATCAACTCCACTTCCATCATCTCACCAGGATCAGATTAAGCAGGAGAAGTTGGATGATTGGAAGAAGAGACGCGCATGAGACTCGGTACAGTCACGGGTTCCTCGTTGATAAAGAAAGTCGGCTTCTTAGGTTCTCAAGCCTCTCAAGGAACCCTACGGATCGAATTTTACGATACCACTCTGGACTTCCAAAAAGTTCCTTATCAGATTTTGCGGGGTTTGGTAACAGCGAAGGATAAGTCCGCGTATTACTTCAAGCACATCTACGGGAAGTTCGACTACAAAGAGATTTGAAGGCGTGCAGCCAAGCAGCCGACAAAGTGCCGAAGGGTGCCTTGAATCATCCCTCGACACACATTCAAGGAGCAGTAAACACATGGCAGATAAGAAGAAAGAGAAAGTGAGGGTTAGTGGTCAGCCAACGTTCGACACCGATGCTGATGCTAGTCCACAACCTCAACCGAGTAGTTTTCCAGAAAGTCACTATGGAAAGGCTAAAACTACCAGAGACAACGATCACGTAGACCAACGTATTGGTAATACCCCGCACACTTCTCACCCGGAGTCCGGAACCCCGCAGCGTAAGGCTGTCCCGAGGGTTCAGGTTGAAGATGCGCAACCGAGGAAAAGTAAGCTGAGAGAAGTAACCAAGAAGCAGCAAGGCGAGAACCCAAGAGGGCAACGCTAGAACTAAGTTTCGGGGCAACACCGCTTCGTCCAGGCCCTGAGCAGGATTCCAAGGAACCCTGCCGCAAACTGGCGCAGCACTGGGACGGCATTGGGAGATGTCGTCCCTTTCATTTTTGAGTTTAAGTTTTGAACGGCGGCAACGATCCGCCAAAAGGAGTTGTATGTCTACATTATTCGACGCCGGTCTTCCGGTCGAACTTCGATTGGAAAAACTGGAGAGATATTTAACGGATCAGCGTCTGCATCACGATTCTAGACGTGGAGCCGAGGGCGCGAAAGGCGAGAAGGGTGAACCCGGTGAGCAGGGTCTACAGGGCGTACCTGCTGACCCTAACGAGGTAGCAGAAGTGGCAAAGGGTCTTTTAAAGAGGGATACTGAACTCGCTTTGAAAACCTTGACTGAGCACTTCGACAGCGAGCACAACATTCTTGTGCAAACCATCCGCCACGAACTCATTAAAGCGGGTGTTATAGGCGAAAACCTCAAAGCCATTTTGGTCCCGGGTCCGGTTGGACCGCCAAGCACAGTTCCTGGGCCGAAAGGCGACCAAGGCGATAAGGGTGATAAGGGTGATCGTGGCGACCGTGGATTCGGTGTTCAAGGCGAGCAGGGCGTTCCAGGGCCGGTTGGAGCAACTGGTGTTCAGGGTCCGAAAGGCGAAACCGGTGCAACCGGCGCAGCAAGCACGGTGCCGGGGCCGAAAGGCGATTCAGGTTTGACTCGTAACGAAGTTGCCGCGCTGTTTATCGACATGAAGAATCGTGGTTCATTGGGGCACGAACTGATCCCGCGTCCTGGAAGCGAGTCTGCTGGCATAACCAAGCAGGACTTGAAGGATTTGCTGACCGAACTCAAGGCTCACCAGGTGGTGCCTAAGAGGGGTTGGTTTGCTAGGTTATTCGGACGGTAAGCACCAACATATATGGACAGCACTCTCAATTTATACAACTCGCTAAATACACGCTTGAACCAGCTTGATGCTGAGTTTAAGGCCCTCGGTCGAAACGAATTCGGCGGGAAGCGGGTGTTGCAGGGCGAGTCAGGTTCAATAACTCAGGCTGTTGAAGCTTCGATCAAGGCCCTCCGGAATGACAGGTGATTCCGTTTTGCGACCGGGGTCAAATCGGTCTGGTGGGTCAGTTTGAAAATTTGCCGAAGGGCTCGCCGCAGTAGTGACAGCGAGCAATCCGGTCGGCTAGGGGAGCATTACTAAGGGCTTGCCGTAGGCCCACGGGCTGGCCACACCTCTGACATCGGAGACCGTCTTGACTGCCCGACCCTTTACTATGAAAGTATGTGCCAGCCCCCCGCGCAACTAATAGCAAGATGAATCCGACAGCGGCTAAAACTAGTTTGGAAAGCCATAATGCAATGAACATCATGGCAAATGAAGCGAGTGCGACCCACATGAAAAAACGGACGACAGGGTAGTTGGAGCCTTTGACGCGGATTTGCGCGGTCTGATTCATGCAAGTGCGCTGTCTGTCTCCTTCTTCGATAATCTTATCAATTCATTTAGGCCTCAAAATGTGATCTGCAAGCCGGGTTTCCAGGGCGGGAGCAACGCTCATCCCGCGACCGACGGCCCGCTTCGCATCGAGAGGTAAATCCTGATTAGTGGTTACCGGACAAGTCCGTTTTGTAGGGCCGAGCCTTCTAGACCTCTCGGCTAGGTTCTTCAAAAACCCTCTTCCACATCCGCGCTCCGAACCAGTAGCCCCCTCCCGTCCAGATAACCAACTCGAAAAACATCTCAAAGTACAATTCTCCGTGAGAAGGGACATGCCAGCCGTGGTCGTACCATCGCCAGAGTGTCGTGACCAGAAACACAGGTATGCCCCAGCCCAGTATGCCCCGGGTGAAAATGAAATATTGACGACCCTTGGCCCGTACCCGTTCACGACGCTCAATTTGCTTGGGAGACAGTGCAGCGGGCTTGAACAAGTTCATGTGAGAGTCTCTCAAGATTGCAGTCTATCACCACTTGCCCGGTTACCTGCCACATGTCACCGTTAAAACCGAAGAGTTGCGGACCCATGGGCCGCAGCACATTGAGTCCGTGCCACTTAGCCGGTGAAGCATTGCGCCTTCGGGAGGTCGGTTGTACATTACCAGTCGATTG
>Ga0209804_1000890_pt1 | contig 21229 bp, 20 predicted proteins | sample GraSoiAngelo_139_FD_185896 | JGI IMG/M metagenome (GOLD analysis project Ga0209804, IMG submission 185896) | Grasslands soil microbial communities from the Angelo Coastal Reserve, California, USA - 14_0929_12_20cm (SPAdes) (version 2) | ecosystem: Environmental > Terrestrial > Soil > Grasslands ... | reverse complement strand
GATCGTGCAGTACGTCGTGCAGCTGGGTCAGATCGCCCGCGACAAGGCGCTCGGGAGGCTCAGGTGAAGATTGCCGACCTCGACGTCCGTCCGGCGACGCTGGACGATGCGGCAGTTGTCGCGGATCTCGAGACGACCGTGCATCCCGACGACGCCGTCGATCCGAAGCTCCTTCGTCACTGGTGGTCGATGGTGAGCGAGGGCGTGACCGAGCGTTTCGTGGGAGTCCGCGACCGCGCGGTGGTGGCATACGCATACCGGATGCATCCGTCGTGGGACAAGGTCCCCGAACATTTCTGCCGGATCGGCACCGAGGTCCGAGCGGATCTTCGGACGGAGGAGCGCCTGGGCGCGCTCATCGCGATGCTCGAGGATCGCTCGCGCGCCGACGATTCGAAGAAGCTGTCCATCTGGGCGTGGGAGCGCGATCGGCTGCGCCGCGACGTCGTGGAGGCGCGCGGCTACAACGAGATCCGCCGACAGCGTTTCTGGGAGCTGGACCTGCTCGCGAACCACGACAAGCTCGAGCGGATGGCGCGCGAGTCACGCGCGCAGATGAAGAAGGAGGGCATCCGACTGCTCACGCTCGCGGAGGACCGCGACCCCGCCAGGTTCGACAAGCTCAAGCGGATGAGCGACGAGGCCGAGGCAGACGTGCCGACAACTGTCCCGTTCGTGCAGATTCCCATGGATGAGTTCATGAAGTGGTTCAGCTCGCCCGGGCTTCGTCCGGACCGCATCTGGATCGCGCGCGAGGACGACGACATCGTGGGCATCTCGATGCTCTCCTATCCGCCGATGCGCGGCGTCGTGGTCACCGACTGGACCGGGACGGCACGGAAGGTCCGCGGGCGCGGAGTCGCTCGCGCGCTCAAGTGCGAGACGGTGATGCAGGCGATCGCGCTCGGCGTGGGCCGCGTGCGGACCGACAACGACAGCCAGAACGCACCGATCCTGCACATCAACGAGACGATGGGCTACCACGTCCGCGCCGAGATGGTGCAGTACCTGAAGGAGATCTAGGCCGACGTAGCGAACGGCGCGATGTGGAAGCGGCGAGGGCCTTCGCCGTCGAGGACCTCGAAGTCGCCTTCGTCCACCTTGCGGTAGGCGGCGCGGAGCGCCGGAACGACCTCCCAGCCCTCGGGCATCTCGTTGATGCGCTGCAAGACCTCGATCGGCCGTTCGGTGAGCAGGAGGATGCTGACCTCGCCCGATGCTGTTTGACGTCCGTCGACGATGGCGAGACCGCCAAGAGCGACCCCGACTCGTCGCTCTATCTGGAGGACCTCGTCGTAGGACCGCATCGAGAAGCCGGGCAGCTGGAGTACGAGCAGGTACTCCACGGATGCTGAGGCTAGGAGGGTTCCCTCACGTCACGGGTTACGAAGTGGGAACAAGGGAGGCCCGCAGCGATGCGGCGATGACGTCAGGCTCCTTCCCATCTGTCATCGCCGCGAACAACCTCACTTCGGTAGCGCAAAGCTGAAGAGTGCTCCCTCATTCGGGAGCTGATCCTGCGTGTAGACGATCTTGTTCGTCTCGTCGAAGGCCACGCCGTGGCTCCCGACGGCGGTCTCGACGCTCGTAAGGAACTTCACCGGGTTCCCGGAGAAGATCGCCATGACCGCCCCGCGGTTGAAATTCGATGCCGCGAAGAGGAATCGGTCCGCAGACGCGCTGTAGAGCACCGCGTCGCCTGCCCCGGCCTGCTCGAAGCTCGAGATGACCTTGCCACCGGCAATGTCCCAGAGAATCGCGTTGTTCGCCGAACGGCTGCTGCAGCCCAGCAGCGCCTGCTGGGTCGTCGGATTGATCGCGATGCCGTTCGGGTCGCACTTCGCCCCGACGTCGAACTTCTTCACCATCACGTCCTTCGTCGGGTCGAACTGGAAGACGGCGTTCTGGCCGGAGCTCGTGAGGTAGATCATCCCGTCCTTGCTGTCATAACGAGGCTGCTCGAGCGCATCGCCCATGTTGTCGAACTTCTTGAGGATCTTGTTCGACGTCGCGTCAATGACCGTCACGATCCCGTCGTCGCTGTTGGCCACGTAGACCTTCTTGTCGGTCGGGTCGTAGTCGAGCTCGTCGGCGCGCTTCTTCCCGCCGGTGTTGAGCTTCGCGATCACCGTGTTGAGCGTGGAGGAGCCCGTGGCGATGTCGATGATCGCGACGTTGCTGTCGTTGAGGGCCGCGAAGACCTTGTTCACGTTCTTCGCGACGACGACGCCGTTCGGCCCTGAACCGACGTCGACGGTCTTCACGTACTTCGCGGTCGGGCTCGCGACGTCGAAGATGTCGATGCCGTTGTCGCCGCGGTCGGTCACGTACATCAGGTGGGCCTGCTGGTCGATGTCGATGATGTCGATCGACGCGGTCTTCCCGGCGATCGGCGGGATCGGGATCTTGGACACGGTCACGCAGCCGTTGGTGTTCTCCGGGATCAGCGGCAGAAGGGTCGGAGCGGCGGTGCCTGCGCCGGGCGCCACGGTTGGCGCGACGGTCGGTGCGGGACAGCTCGTAGCGGCGGCGGTCGGCGCCGCGACCGTGGGTGCGCTGGTGGTCGGCGCGGCCGCGGGTCCCGCGCAGGCAGAGGTCACGGCCACGACGGCAGAGAGAGCGAGGAAGGATACGAACGAAGGACGCGCAGACATGGAGACCTCCCACCGAGATGAGAATGCGGTCGCCAATCTACGACCGGGCAGGCAAGCAAGTCCGAGGGCACCGGTCAGGCCGCGGCGAGCTCCTCACGCAAGGCGTCGATGACGTACGTCTGTTCCTCATCTGTCATCGCCGCGAACAACGGGATCAGCATCGTCGTGCGCGCCTTCTCCTCGGTCACGGGCAACGAGACCGTACCGATGCGGTCGAGATAGACCTTCTCGAGATGCGAGGCCATGACCCCGCGGCGCGTCGCGATCCCACGGCGCAAGAGGCTCGTCATCAGCGCCTCGCGGTCGACTGACGGATCGAGGTCGACGCAGTAGGACTGATAGGTGTGCTTCGCGTACGGCGGCGTGTATGGCGTGCGCAGCTTCTTGATCGCGCCGAGCTCGGTGCTGTAGCGCGCCGCCTTCGCGATGCGGATCCGCAGCAGCTCGTCGAGCCGGCGGATCTGCACGAGCCCGATCGACGCCTGGATGTCGGTCATCCGGTAGTTAAAGCCGAGCTCGTGGTACTCCTCGAGGACCGGATGGTCCGCCCTGTGACGCTCGAGGTCGGACACGCTCATCGCGTGCGCTCGCAGCTTACGCGCGCGATCGGCGAGCGCTGTGTCGTCGGTCGTGATCATCCCGCCTTCGCCGGTCGTGATGACCTTCCGCGGGTGGAAGCTGAACACGGTCTGGTGCGCGTTGGCGCCGACCTTGCGGCCCTTGTACTCGGCGCCGATCGCCGGGGCGGCGTCCTCTACGACGTCGAGACCGTGACGCTTCGCGATCTCGTTGATCGCGCCGATATCGCAGGCGAGGCCGATCTGGTCGACAGGCATGATGGCCTTCGTTCGCCTCGTGATCTTGCGCTCGACGTCCGCCGGGTCGACGTTGAAGGTGCGGGGGTCGATGTCCGCGAACACCACCGTCGCGCCCGTGTACAGGATCGCGTTCGCGGACGCGATGAACGTGAACGATGGAACGATGACCTCGTCGCCGGGACCGACCTCGATCGAGGCGAGCGCGAGGTGCAAGCCGGTCGTGCAGGAGGTCGTGGCGATGCCGTGCTTGGCTCCGACGTATGCGGCGACCGCTTTTTCGAAATCCGCGACCCTGGGCCCCTGAGTGACCCACCCGGCCTTGATCGAGTCGAACGGCGCGCGCGCTTCTTCCTCGCCGAGCGCCGGCTTGGTGATGGGCACGATCATCTTCTTCTTCGTTTCGACCGCCATGTCCTCTCCTTTACGCCGTGCGGGCGGCGCTCGCGGCCAGTGCCTGCCGGCGCCAGGCGATGAGCTGTTTCGTGCCCTCGCGCAGGTCCGTCTGGGCGACGAAGCCGAGCGCTTCCTTCGCCCTCCGCGGGTCTCCGTACCGCCGTGCCGGTAGCGCACCGGCCGGCTGTGGACGGCGCTCGACACCGACCGTGCTTCCGGTGAGCTCGAGCAGCAGTGACGCGAGGTCGCTCATCCGGGTCTCCACGCCGGTGCAGACGTTGACGATAGCGTCGCCGGTCTTCGTGTCGCACGCGAGCAGATTCGCGCGGACGACGTCGTCGACGTACACGAAGTCGGCCGATGCGGATCCGTCACCGAAGAGCACGAGCGGCTTCTGCTGATCGATCAGATCGAGCCAGCGGACCATGACCTCGACGTACTTTGAACGGATGTCCATGCGCGGCCCGTATACGTTGAAATAGCGGAGCGCGGTCACGCGCAGGTCGCGCAGATGCGCGAAGGCGCGGGCGAGCTGCTCGTTCGCGACCTTGGCGGCGCCGTAGACGGTCGTTCCATTAAGGGGATGGTCCTCATCGATGGGCAGATGCACCGGCTCGCCATAGACCACGGCCGAAGATGCGAGCACCACGCGTGCCACTTTCGCCTCCGCCGCGGCCTCGAGCACGTTGAACGTGCCACCGACCATCACCTCCTGGCACTCGCGCGGGCGCTCCTGGCAGCGGGTCCAGCGAAGGGCCGCTTGGTGGAAGACGAAGTCCGCGCCCGCGATGTTCGCCCGCACGGCCTCGCGGTCGCGGATGTCGAGCTCGACGAGCCGCGCGCGCCCGGTCGCGAGCGCGCCGGTGAGGTTCTCGGGAACGCCGCGCACGAGCGCATCGAGCGCGACGACTTCTTTGGCGCCGGCCGCGATCGCCCCATCGACGATGCGCGATCCCACCGTGCCCGCGCCGCCGGTCACGACAACGCGCGCGCCGTCGAGCGCGCTCAGGTCTTCTTCTCGACGCGGTTCACGTTCATCGTGAGATGCGCGAATCCGCGATCCTGTGCACCGAGGGGAGCGGCCACGTTTGCGAACCGCTCGTGCTGCGTCGCGCCCTGGACGCCCGGTTGGGCCGCCTCGTCGAACACGACGAGCCAGCCGCTCGCGTCTTTGGTGATCCGCGCGGCGGTGTCGCCGTCGACGAGCCGCTCGATGGCGCTGAGCGCGCTATCGACCGTCGCGAAGAGGAACGTGTGCTCGACGCGGCTTCCCGATTTGAAGAGTCCTTCCACTGGCGGCTCGGCCTCGCCCTGCTCGTACGGCGCAATCGTGAACTTCGTCGGGTCCATGCCGGACCTGCGGATGGCTTCGGCGACCGCGGGATCGAGCGGCGTCGTGTCGCCGGGCGCGCGCGGCACGAGCCGCATCTTCCTGGTCTGCTTGCTGCCGCCGAAGAGGCTCACCGCCGGAGAGCCTGCGGGGAAGAGAATCCCTCAGTCAAGCCCGAGGGAGTATCGAAGCGCGTCGTCGACCTCGGCAGCCTTGCTCGGGCGAAGGACCGAGAGTCGCTGCCGAAGCTGAGAGCGATGGACGGTGCTCAAGGAATCGCAATTGATCGCATCCTCACGATCAAGGCCTTCGTCGCGACCGACCGGAACGTGCGAGGCGATCATGCGTACACGGTCCGCTCCAACTCCCGAGAGAGGGCGTCAGGAAGACTGCTCTGGCTCCTTGCGATAGCGCAGGATCTTCGCCGGCACCCCCGCGACGATCGCGTAGTCGGGAACGTCGTGCGTCACGACCGCGCCGGCCCCGACGATCGCCCCTTTGCCGATCGTGACGCCGGGGAGCAGCACCGCGTTCACCCCGATATCCGCCCAGTCGTGCACGCACACCGGCTTGATCAGGAGATCGGTCTGGATGATAGGCACGTCGATCGGGTCACCGGTGTGCTCGCTGCCGAGCACCTTCGCGCCGGGCCCCCATCCGACGTACTCGCCGAGCTCGAGGTCGCGGCAATCGAAATAGCTCTGCGGACCGATCCAGGTGTGCGCGCCGATGACCGTGCGCCCGTCGTGGCGCCCCTGCAGGAAGGTCTGGTTCCCGACGAACACAGCGTCTCCGATCGCGAAGGTGTGCGGATGAAGCACGAGCACGCCGACACCGATGCGCACGCCGTGACCGAACGACTTGCAGAGCGCGCGCAGCAGCACACGCCGCTGGCGCGCGCCGTCGGCGCTATCGAGGTAGGCCGCGGCCGCGTAGCTCTCGAGGAGGGCCTCGCGCGACTCGCGCTCGCGCAGGCGGGCCGACTCCGCGACCTCGTCGGCCGGATCGGGCGCGACCTGTTGGACGCCGTGGACCGCCTTGACCGTTCGCGTCGTCAATGGCTCTTGGCGAACTCGCGGATCGAGGTCGTCACGCGATCGATCTGCTCGTCGGTGAGCTCCGGATACATGGGGATCGAGAGCACCTCGTCGGCGAAGCGCTCGGTAATGGGCAGGTCGCCCTTGCGGTACCCGAGGAACTCCGCCGACTGCTGCAGGTGGATCGGCACGGGGTAGTGGATCTGGGTTCCGATTCCGCGGTCGGCGAGAAAACCGCGCAGCGCGTCGCGGCGGCCACCGGGCACGCGGATGCAATAGACGTAGAAGACGTGGCGCTCGCCGGGCGGGATCTGTGGCACACGGATACCGGTCCCCTGCAGCAGACGGTCGTAGATGCGCGCGATCTCCCGCCGCCGCGCGTTCCACTCGGGAAGCTTGCGCAGCTTGATCCGCAGGATCGCGGCCTGGATCTCGTCGAGCCGTGCGTTGTATCCGACCACCGGGTGGTAGTAGCGGGTGGACTGCCCGTGCTCGCGCAGCGCGCGAAGCTCTTCGGCGAGGCGATCGTCGTTGGTCGTGATGCTGCCGGCCTCCCCGTAGGCGCCGAGGTTCTTCGAGCAGTAGAACGAGAAGCAGTTCACGCGTCCGCCGTTGCCCGCCTTCTTGCCGTCGTCGAGGAGCGCGCCGTGCGCTTGTGCGGCGTCCTCGATGATCGTGATGTTGCGATCCTGAGCGATCTGGCGGAGTGGCCGCAGGTCGACGGTCCGTCCGTAGAGGTGGACCGGAATGATCGCCTTGGTGCGCGGCGTGATCGCCGCCGCGACCGCTGACGTATCCATGAGCATCGTCTCCTCGTCGATCTCGACGAGGATCGGTCGCGCGTTCGCGTAGAGGATCGCTTCGACCGTCGCGAAGAACGTGAACGAGACCGTGATCACCTCGTCGCCGCTCGAAACGCCGCACGCGCGTATCGCGAGCTGGAGCGCGTCCGTCCCGCTCCCGACGCCGACGGCGTGCTTGGCGCCGATGTACCGCGCGAACTCCTCATCGAACGCGCGGACGTTTGGACCGATGGTGAGCTGCATGCTTTCGAGCACCTCGTCGATCGCTTTCCGCACCTCGTCGCGGATCGTCGCGTACTGGGCGCGGAGGTCGACGAGCGGTACGTCCTGCGTGATGACTGCGGTCATGTGCTGACGGCTCCTTCTTCGAATGTGATCACGTTCCCACCTTCTCGCGCGCGGGCAGGTCCTCGAGCCATGAGTACGCGTGCGGGTAGATGCCGGCGAAGCACGTGAGGTCGCGAAGGTCGCGCTTGATCTCCACTGCGGGATTGCCCGCCCAGACGGTACGCGCCGGGACGCGCTGGCGCACCACGCTGCCAGCGCCGACGAGCGCGTCCTCGCCGATCTCGACGCCGGGCAGGATCGTGCTGTTCGCCCCGATGCGGGCGCGCCGCCGCACCACGCCACCCTTGACGCAATCGAGGTACGCCGGGCACTGCGGATGTGGGTCGTCGGTGAACACCACATGCGGGCCGAGGAACACGTCGTCCTCGATATAGGTGAGCTCGAGGAAGCAGCCGGTATGGATGCGTACGCGTGAGCCGACGCGGTTCCCGAACTCGAGCGACGCATGGGTTCCGACAGACACGTCGTCGCCGAGCTGGTTGTCCTCGCGGATCGAGGCGCCCTGTCCGGTCTGCAGACGCGCTCCGATCCGCGCGCCGGCGTAGATCGTGGTGAATGGGCGGATCACCGCTCCAGGGCCGATGAACAGTGGAAGCTCGCCCTCCCGCTTGCCGCGCGGCGCGCGACCGAGCACCACGTACTCGCCGACGACGCTCTCTTCGCCCAAATGCACGTTTGGCGCGACGATCGCGGTCGGATGGACGCCTGGGGGATTGGGGGGCATAGCCCCCCAACGGTTCATGCCCGGACGGCGTCCGGTCGGTAGGCCACACGAGCGCCGCCGGTGCGGAGCGACCGCATCCCGGCTTCGAGGGCGCGAACCACGCGCAGACCGGCCTCGCCGTCGCTGCGCGGCTTCTTCCCGTCGCGAACGCACTCGATGAAATGCCGCATCTCGATCTGGAGCGCTTCAGTCACCGGGATGCGCGGGCTGTGGATGTCGCCGGCGCGATAGCTGCGCCGCAGCTCTTCGCCCGAGAGCTTTTCGACGCCCTGGTCGTAGATCTTCACCTTTTCGACCGTCTGGACGTCATCGTAGAGGACCATCTTCTTCGATCCGATCACCGTCATCGTGCGGAGCTTGGTTGGCGCGAGCCAAGAAAGGTGCGCGTGCGCGATCGCTCCCGACGGGAATCCGATCATCAGGAAGACGACGTCCTCGATCTCTGGTTGGACGAAGCACGCACCGGTGGCCTGTATCCACGCGGGCTCCTCGCCGAGCCAATAGAGGGTGATCGAGACGTCATGCGGCCCGAGATCCCAGAGCACGTTGATGTCGAATTGGTGCAGACCGAGATTTACGCGCTGGCTGTCGATGTACTGGACTCGGCCCACGCCGTCGGCGTCGAGGATCCGCTTCACCTCGACGACCGCCGGGTTGTACACGAAGGTGTGCCCGACCATGAGCGTCTTTCCCGCGCGCTCGGCGGCTCGCACGATCGCCTCCGCGTCGCTGACGGTGCCGGCGAGCGGCTTCTCGACGAAAACGTGCTTCCCGGCGGCGAACGCCTCCTCGGCGAGCTTGCGGTGGGTTCCGACCGGAGTCGCGATGCACACCGCGTCGATCGCGCGATCGTCGAAGAGCTCGTGATGGGCGGTCGTCGTGCGCACCGCCGGGAAGCGCTTGCGTATGGCCTCGAGCCGCTCCTCGGAGAGATCCGCGACCGCGACCGGCTCGGCCCCGGGCACCTCGCTCAGGTTGCGGACGAGGTTCGGTCCCCAGTAACCCGCACCGATGACTCCGACGCGCAGCGATTTATTCAAGCGAACACCCGGTCCTCGTACGGGACCTTGCCGATCGCTTCCGCTTTGCTTTTTCCCGAAAGGAAGTGATCAGCCATCGCGAGCCCCATCTCGGAGGCGATGTCCATGTCGACGTACTTATACAGCCCCTGCCGCCCACCAGTGACAAGATTGTCGAACCGCATTAATTCCTTCATGAGCGTCTCTATCGCTCGCTCGTAGCCGACCATGTAGACGGGATAGCCAAATGTTGAGCGGAGGACGACCGACTCCGCGAGCTCGCTCACTTTCATGAAGCCTTCCTCGGCGAGCTCTTGCGCGCAGATCTTCCCGAGCTCCTCCGCGGACGCGTTCCAGATCCGGTCGCCGATGTCGCAGGTGATGTCGCAGAGCAGCACCGTCTCGTCCTCGGCGCACACGTCGCTGCCCCCGTAATTGCGCGTCTCGGATAGTCGGTTGAAAGTCTTGCTGGTGAAGTAGATCGACTGGGCGGGGAGGGCCCGCGGCCGCTTCACGCGCAGGCCGACGATCGTGAGCGCGCGGAAGCGCAGGAATCTGGCCGCGGCCTTGGCCTCGGCCGAGGCCGCGTCGCCCAGGAGCGCGATGAGCGCCGCCCGCGCTCGCGAACGGGTTCCCGACCTCGGTCCCGCTCGCGAGCACGCAGAGCTGGCCGTCGAGGTTCGTCGGTGGCACGTCGCGGTAGCGCACGCCGACGAGGCGGTCGCCTTCGACATCGATCCCCGTCGCGAGCGCGCCCGTGCAGATCTCGTTCTGTGGGCCCGCGTTCTTGATTCGTTCGGCCATGCGCTGCGAGATGAGACCCGCGCCCTTCGGTGGATAGAAGAGCTCGATGACCAGCGGCGCGTAGCGATGCTCGGTGCCGGTGATCTTTGCGCTGCCTTTGCGCAGGCTCGACACGATCACCTTCGCGAGCGAGATGTGCGGGATCCGGTGCTGCGCGAACGAGGCCGCGAGCTGCGCAGGCGGGATGCCCCACACCTTCGTGGTGTACGGGCCGAAGAAGAGCCCGTAGAGCGTCCGGCCCATTGCCTGTACGACCCAGTCCTCGGCCGACACGAGCTCGCGCGGGCGCACGCGGCGGCGCAGCGACTCGATGGCGTAGTCGGCGAACGCACGGGCGGCGAGCACGGGCGACATCGACTTCGCGATGTCGAGCGCCTCGAGCGGGTACTTGTAGTAGTTGCCGCGGAACTTTATGCGCACGTTCTTCGCCTGCGAGGGGAAGCCGTCGGACGCGATCTCCTTGAACATGTCGAGGACCCGCTGATTGCGGGCGTGGTACGCGTGCGGTCCGAAGTCGTAGCCCGCGCCGGTCTCGCCGCGCAGTGTCGTCGCGAGACCGCCGAGGAAGTGCTGGGCTTCGAGCAGCGTGACCCGCTCACCGTGCTCCGCGAGTGAGAACCCGGCGGCAAGGCCACAGATGCCCCCACCAAGGACGACCGTGTGGCTCAAGGAATTTCGAGTCTAGGGTTCGCGTGCCGAGGGCGTCGGCAAGATCGACCTACATCGCGTCATCTGAGGTCAGATTCGCTCGCAAGCGCCATGCCCGGTGCTGAACCGACAACGCTCAGTCGGCAGCGTCTCGCATTCGGCGGATGATCGTGGCCGGTCGCTCCCGCGCAGGAACCTTCAACGGGGGTAACCGGCGTAGCCGCTCGCGCACTTCTCCGGGCGTCGGCCTCGCTGCGATGAGAGCAAGTTCCGCGCGAAGGTAATCCGAGAGCGAGATCCCCAATCGCGCCGCGCGGGCCTTGAGGGTCCGATGGATGTCTTCCGGTACGTCCCGGACCTGGATGAACTTGCCCATTCGATCTGCATTTTAGGTTTGCGTGCGGGCTCAGACCGATCGCACTCGCGCGTTCAAGAGACCAATCCCGCACGCCACGATCGCGCCGACGTACACGTAGTACGGCTGCGTCGTCCAGCGCGCGAGCAGGAGCGGCACCAGTCGCGCCGGATGCCGCGAGCGCCGCCGCGCCCAGGGTCGGGATGGACCAGCGCACCGCGATCGCCAGGACCGCGAACGTGAGGAGAAGCTCGAGCACGAAGAAGATCGGGAGGAGCAGCGTTGGATCGCCGAAGCGTGCCGCCACCGCGAGCAGGTTGGCGCCCCAGGTCTCTTGATGGAACGTGAATAGCGCGAGCTGCTGCTCGAGGAACGCGCCCGGATCCATGATGAGAAACGGCAGGACGAGCGCGGCGGTCGTTCCGATCGCGGCGAGCGCATAGCGACGCCACGACGCTCCAGCGACGGCGAGATGCCGGAGCAGCGGCGGAAGCGCGAGGACGGCGAACTGCTTGAACGCCATCGCCCAGCCAAAAACCAATGCCGAGGCGAAGAACGCGGATCGTCCGCCGCGACTCGGCGCTGCGAAGACCGCGAGCGCCAGCGCGAGGACGAGCACGAACGAGGCGGAGACGTCGTTCGAGCCGTCGATCGCATGGAACCCCGCGGCGCCCCACGACGCATAGAGCATCGCGGGGAGCGCGACGGCGTCGAAGCTGATGCGGACGCCGGCGACGACGATCAGCGCGACGATCGCGACGCCGGCCCAGGTGTCGACGCGGTTGATGTCGCCGAAGACGAGCTTGAACGGCAGGTAGAAGAGGAACTCGCCCGGCGGGTACACGAACGGCGATCCCGGCGGGACGGTGCTCTGAAGGACATGCGCGTAGGGATCACCGCCCGAGAGGAAAACGTCGAGCGACTCGTTCGTCGCGCGAAGCACGTCGCTGCCGTCGAGGATCACCTCGCGGCTGGCGCGCTCCGAGATCGCCACGACCACCGCGTAGGAGCCGGTCAGGAACGCGGTCGGCGATCCGCGCAGCGTCGCCCACAGCAGGGCGGCGCCGGTGATGAGGAGCACGACACGATCGATCTGCGGCGCGTTGAGGTCGATCCCAGCGACGCACCAGTACAGGCCAAGGACCAACGCCGCGGCCACGACCGCGGACTGGGGGGCAGCGCCCCCCAAGCTCGTGCTATTGACCCGTGGCGGCACGAAGCTTGGCGAGATCGTCCTGCAGGAGGCCTATCTGGCGGCCGTACTCCGCGAAGTCACCGGTTTTGAGCGCTGCCTGCGCCGCGTCGTAGTGGTCGGATGCGGACTTCACGAGCTGCGCGACGGTCTGTGCGGGCCCGGGTGAACCTGACGGCGCCGGGGTCGCGGAGGCGCGTGGCGTCGCGCTCGGCGAAGGCGATGGGCTCGGTGACGGACTGGGCGACGCGGCGACGGTGCCCTGTCCGAAGAGCGCCTCGAGCGACTTCGTGAACGAGTCGGTCATCACGACCTTGTCCTGCGTCGCGAGGATCACGCGCTGCAGCTCCGGGATGCTGCTCTGCTGCGACTGCACGTAGATCGGCTCGACGTACACGAAGCTGTTTCCCACCGGGAGCACGAGCAGGTTGCCGCGGATGCAGCTGGCGCCACCGCCACCGCAGAGCAGCGTGAACTGCTGGCGGATCGTGGAGTCGGCATCGACGCGCGCCTCGATCTGCGACGGACCGAAGATGGTGCGGTCGCGCGGGAACGTGAGGACGCGGAGCTTGCCGTAGTCGGGCGCGTCGGCGCGACCCGCGATCCAGGCGACCATGTTGTCGCGCTGGCCGCCCGCCGGCGTCATCGGCACGAAGAGCACGAACTCGGGTCGATTCGATCCGGGGAGCCGCGTCGTCACGTAGTAGGGCTCGATGGGCTGGCGCGGACCGCCCTGCACGAGGATCTCGTTCGCGATCTTCCACGCGTCGGTCCGCTTGTAATAGTCGTCGGGGTTCGTCATGTGGTAGAGGGCGAAGACCTGGGCCTGGATGCTGAAGAGCGACTCGGGATAGCGGATGTGGTCCTTGAGGACCTGCGGCATGTCGCCGATGGACTTGAAGAGCTTGGGGTAGATAGCGCGGAGATTGCGGACGACGGGGTCCTTCTCGTCGATGACGTAGTAGCTGATCGAGCCGTCGTACGCGTCAGTCACGACCTTCACGCTGTTGCGGATGTAGTTGAGGCGGCCGCCCGCGAGCGAGGTCGAGCCGAGGCCCAGCGCGGCGAAGTTCTCGCTGTAGGGATAGCGGTCGCCCGTCGTGAACGCGTCGTTGATCCAGTACAGCTTCCCATTCGCGATGACGAGATAGGGGTCAGGGTCGTACTCGAGGAACGGGGCGATCGTTCGCTCGCGCGCGACGATCGAGCGGCGGAACAGGATCTTGCTCTCCGAATTGATTTGGTTCGTCACGAGGAGGTTGGGGAAATCGCCGAACCGGAGCGTGAATAGGATGCGGTCCCAGAGCGAACCGATGCCGACTCCGCCCGCACCGTTGTACCGCGTCGTGAGGTCGCCCTGGTCCGTCGTGTAGTCGAACTCGTCCTGTGCGGTGTCGACGATTACGTAGTCGCTCGTGAGCTCGCCGTAGTAGATGCGCGGCTGATCGATCTTGGGCTCGCCGACGGGCGGGATGTCGCGCACGGCGAAGAGCGGACGGCCCTCGTTGCCGATGCCGCCAAACGTCGAAGCGACCGCGCCGAAGCCATGCGTGAACACGAGGTGACGGTTCAGCCAGTTCTGCTGCGGCAGGCTGTTCGACGAAAGCTCGCGGGCCGATAGGAAGAGCGGGTGCTCCTGGCCACCGATCTGGTAGCGGTCGATATCGACATCACTGAACTGGTAGTACTGGCGGAGTCCCTGCAGCTGCGAATAAGCGGCGAGCAGTGGGCGGTAATCCCAAAGGCGCACCGTGTCCGTGTCAGACAGATCGGTGCGGACGTCGGCTTGCGTCGGCGCATCTCCCACGTTGAACGCCGATTCGTCGATCGTATCGAGTGAGTACGCGGCGCGCGTGGCCTGGATGTTCCGCGTGATGTAGGGCCGCTCCTTGTTGAGTGGATCGGGCTGCACGATGAAGTTCTGGATCAGGCCGGGGTAGACGTTGCCGACGAGGATGGTCGCCGCGAACCACACGACGATCGCGCCGCCCAGGATCCAGAGCGTGCCGCGGATGGCGTTCGCGAAGCACGCCAGAGCGGCCACGCCGACGATCACCGTGAGGATGGTCAGCGCCGGGATGCGCGCGTTGATGCTCGTGAAGCCCGCGCCGGTGAGCACCGTCTCCTGCCGGAGCAGGAGGTCGAACTGATCGAGCAGATAGCCGGCCGCGATCAGCGCCAGGAACAGTCCGCCGAGGATCGAGAGATGCGCGCGGGCGGGACGGGCAAGCGCGAGCGCGGTGCGGCCGGCGACGCGGATGTCGGCGCTCGCGAGCGTGCCGGTCGCGACGCCGATCACGCCCCGTGTGAGGTAGAGCGTCACGACGCCGATCGCGATGACCACGACCGCCACGAGCAGCCACCCGCGCACGAACTCCAGGATCGGAAGCGTGAAGAAGTAGAAGCCGATGTCGCGACCGAAGACCGGATCGGTCTGTCCGAACGGGACCTGGTTCAGCCAGCGAAGCAGCGGATCCCACTCATCGCCGCCGGCGATCCCGAAGAAGAACGCCGGAATGAGCAGGAGCCACATGACGCGCAGGGTCGTCGTCAGAGCTCCGCGGCGACGGCGGTCGGTCTCGACGACGACGCGTGGGACCTGCGGTCGAAGCGCGAAGTACAGGTTCGGGAGCGCGAGAACGAAGAAGATGCCCGAGAAGGCGAGGAACGCCCAGAACGCGGCGGTGAAGCGCCGCAGGTACACGTCCTCGAGCCCGAGGCTTCGGAACCAAAGCAGATCGGTGAGGAAGCCGACGAGCGGGCCGGCGAACAGCGGGAGGAGGAGCAGAAGAACGACGACGACCGAGATGACGATCACCCGCCGGGACGGGCCGCTCACTCTGCCGCCGCGACCGAAGCCAGAGAGGTCGAGGTTCGACCAATCGATGCTTCCCCAGTCCCGGCCGCCGCCGTCCCCGCCCCGCCCGCGGTCGCGCATCGGTCTCAGCATATGGCTGCGCGGCTGACGCACGGTTGACCGGGGATCAATGTGACCATCGCGCGGATCGGAACCGGACGAATTACCTAGCCCGATGAATCTCGAGCCGTCGTACGTTAAGGCACTCTGGAGGGACGGATGTATCGGCGCTTTCTTCCCCTTATAGCGACCCTCGTGGTGCTCGCGTGTGTGAGCGCGATCGTCGCGTTCGCCGCGTCGCGCGGTAACGACCATTCCGCGGGCGCCGTCGAAGCCTCGCCGAGCGCGACCGCGCTCGCCCGCGGCACGGACGCGCCGGCTGCCAGCGAGCTCGCGAGCGCGACGCCCGACCCGACCGTCGAGCCGACTCCAGAGCCGACCGTCGCGCCGACCGAGGCTCCTCCACCTCCGCCGCCGACGCGCGCCCCAACGCCTCGCCCGACCGCGACACCAAACCCCAACGCGCTTTCGATCAGTGGTCGCGTAAGCGACCAGGCGGGCGCGGCTTACGGCGGGGTGTGCGTCACGATCGGGCCGCCGATCCGCTGCGCGACGACGAGCGCCGCGAACGGCACCTACTACGTGTCGCTCGATAGCGCGCCTCCCGGGATCGCGTGGGACGTCCGCTATTTGGTGGGCGGCGTCGTGAAGGTCGAGCGCCTCGGCGTCATCGTGAGCGGCCCCGTGGTCCTCAACGTCGTCGTCCCGCGCTAGGGGAAGATTCGTTCTCGCGCGGTAGTTATCCGGGCGGAAATGCTCCGCTCCGTGGTGCGCATTGTCGCCGTTCTTGTTCTGCTCTCGGGCACGCTCTTCTTCTTCCAAGGGATCGGTGTCGTCCCTGGCTCGTTCATGACCGGACGTAGCGAATGGGCGTTCATCGGCGCCGCGATGGTCGGCGTCGCGGGGCTGGCGCTCTGGCTTTCCCGCGCACAGGGCCGCGCCGGCTAGGGCGTCGCTCGTCTCGGACTTCGCGTAGGGCTGAAAGGTTCTCGACCTCGATTCGGTCCTTCACCCGGCCCGCTGCGCGCTTCATCTGAATAAGGTCGTCGAGCGAGGCGACCTTGACCGGTACCCCGGCAATCTCGTAGACGTCGGCATTCGGCTTGAGGCGATCGAACGTGAAGTTTCCGGATGCCTCGCCGAGACAATCGAGTGGACCAAGTCGCGTGTTGAACGTGAAGTTCAGACCTCGATGCAGCGTTTCTGCGTCAAGACGGAACGGCAGTCCGGGATCGGCGCCTCGCAGGGTCGCACCGAGGTGCCCAAGCACGCTCAACCTTTGCGTCGGTCAGGACTTTGAGGATCGTTCGCGCGTCGAGTTCAGCTGACGCGTCGGGCACTTAGCACCGTCTTGAGCCAGCGCGTGCCCTGCGCGCCCTGGATGAGGCGCTCATCAGGTGTGAGCCGCAGGGTTTCGATGAATTGCGTCCGATCCACGCCGCCGCCGGCATGAGGGACGAAGTCGACTTCGTGGTCGACCGCCGCCAAGATCCGCTCGAGCGTGCTGTAACGCGGATCCTGAAGCCCTCGCTCGATCAAGGAGATCATCGGTTGAGGAATACGGCTACGCCTTGCAAGCTCGCGCTGGGTAATGCCTTGCCGAAGACGCGCCGTGCGGACGAGGGTTCCGGCCTTCATATATGGAAAAGCATATCAAGCCGCAAGACGCGCGCGCACCTCATCGAAGAGCCGGATGTACGTCTCGACCACGCGGAGCCAGGTGTACGTGCTCGCGACGAACGCCGAGCCGGCCGCGCCCAGACGGTCGCCGAGACCCGGATCGCCGATCAGCAGCTCGCAGATCTCGGCGAACTCCGCGGGGTTCGAGTACGCGAGGCCCGCGCGCGAACGGCGCGCCATGCCGGCGAGCACCGGCGAACGCGCGCTCACGATCACTGGCCTTCCGCCGGCCCACGCTTCGAGCGTGACCAGCGAGAGCGACTCGAGCAGGCTCGGCATCACGAAGGCCGAGCACCCGGCGAGCGCGTCCCACTTGTCCTGTTCGCTCAAGCGCCCGAGATGCCGGATGCCCGCATCCTTCGGCACCCGCATCTCGGCGTCTCCGATGAGCACGAGCGTCGCGTCGTGCGCGGGATCGCTCCGCCGCAACAGCGCGAAGCTCGCGAAGAGCTCGCCGCAGTTCTTGCTCTCGACGATGCGGCCGACGTAGAGCAGGTACGGGCCGTCGATGCCGTGCTTCTCACGGAAGCGCTCGGCGTCGCGATCCGCGGGCACATCGATGCCGACGCCGACGACCTCGTTGGGGATCCGCTGATTGCGGAAGCGCCGCCAGACCATGCCGCGCTCTTCCTCGGTGTTGTATGCGATCGCGCGCGGCGCGGCGAACACCGGCTTGTAAATGTCGAGACCGATCGCGGGCTCCTCGTGGGCGGTCGGGACCAGCACGGCGCGTTCCGGCACGAGCGGCAGCCCGAGCACGGTCGGGTAATAGATGTACTGGAAGAACAGCGCATGGTCGTAGTCGCGGCCGCGCCGGAACAGGAACTCGAGCAGGTCGGGCGCGTACGGGCCCTGCGCGTCGATGAACGCGCGCTCGTCCTCAAGGGTGTGCCCGCCGCTGAACGCGCGCCGCTCGCGCAGCTTGAAGTCGATCGTTCGCGGGCGCTCGACCGGAAAGCGGCGCACGGCAACGCCGTCGACGGCGTCGATCCCCGCAGTGAGCTCGCTGTTCCAGGTTCGATAGTCGGTGGCGGTGGTCGTGGCGACCTCGATCGCGAAGTGCGGCGCGAGATGCCGGACGACCGAGCGCGCGTGCGCCTCCGCGCCGCCCGGCACGTCGCCGTAGCGCGAAACGACCACGAGCAGGCTCGGCCGACCGTTCACGCCGCCACCAGGTCCACGAGCTGCTCGAGACGCGCATCAAACGCCGGCCAGGTGCATTCGGCTGCGACGTACGCCTTGCCCGCGGTGCCGAGCTCGTCCCGACGCGCAAGCAGCCGCGCGAGCGCGTCAGCGAACTCGTCCCGCGCGTACGCCAACCCGCCGTTTGCGCGCGCGGCCTGCCCGCTGGTGACGGCGTTCTTCGCCGAGACGAGACACGGCGTCCCGACTTGCCAGGCCTCGAGCAGCACGATGCCCAGGCTCTCGAGATGCGATGGCAGCACGAGCGCGTCAGCAGCCGCGAGCAGCGCGTACTTGTCCTCCTCGCTCACGCGCCCCAGCGAAACGACATCCTCGCGCTCCGGCAGGGTCATGCGCTGCGTGCCCGCGAGCGCGAGCGTCCCGCCGCCACCGGCCTCGCGGTAGGCGATCCAGTCGGCGATCAGCTCGTCCACGGCTTTCCCCTCGCTCACCTGGCCGAGATAGACGACGAGCGGTCCGCGCGGCGCGTAGCGCTCGCGGAAGGGCGACGGGTCGTGCCACGGCGGCGGGTCGAGCCCGATGCCGAGCACCTCGCCTGGGATGTGCTCGTTGTGGAAGCGCGAACGCACCAGAGCCTGCTCTTCGATCGTGAGGAAGCCGAACGCCCGTGGAAGCTGGAACAGCGAGCGGTACGGCAGCAGCTTCAGCGGCTCTTCGTCGTGCGCCGTCGACACGAGACCGGCGCGCTCCGCGACGAGCGGCAGGCCAGCGGCGGTCGGCTCGTAGATGTACGTGTAGAAGAGGATCGCGTCGTACGCCCTGCCCTCGCGATGAAGGAACTCGAGCAGGGCCGGCGCGTGCGGGCCCTGCGCCGCGAGCCAGGCGCGCTCTTCGTCGAGCGTATGCGGCTCGAACAAAAGGTGCCGCTCGACATCCTTGAACGTCGCGCTGCGTCCCGCGGCGACGGGGAAGCGTCGCACGCGCACCGGGCCGTCGAGCGAGTCGCCCGCGGCGAAGTGCGGCGCCCACGTCCAGTAGTCGAGCGCCGTCGTCGTCGCGACCTCGACATCGTTCAGCTTTGCGAGCCGCTGGGCGACGACGCGCGCGTGCGATTCGGAGCCGCCCACCACCTCGGCCCCGAATCGCTGGACGACAACCAGAATCTTCAAGGCGCGGCGATACTGCGCCCGCCCTCGAGCCGAGCTACTTCGTCTTTACGACATACGTTCCCGCGATCTTGTCGTGCCAGCCCTGCTTGTCCGAATCGAACGCCACCCAGATGACACCGATGAAGATGACGATGAAGGACAGGAACAGACCGACCCAGCGGATCACGCCCTGGACTATTGAGAGGTCCGATCCATCGGTGCGGATAACCTTGAGATTCAAGATGCGCATGCCAAGAGTCTGACCGCCACCGGTGCTCGACCAAAGAACGGCGAAATAGACGAGATTGATCAAGAGGCCGAGACCGTTCCCGCTGGTCGCTGGATCGAGCCTGAGGATGCCCACGAGGACTCCGGTCACGATCCCGACGATGATGGCATCGATGATGTACGCAAGTGTTCTGATCCAGAATCCCGCCTTCGCACCCATCGCGACTGCCGCCGCGCCCGCCATTGCCATGCCAGCCACCTCCCATCGCTCTTTCGGCGCGCAGGATACCCACCGCTCCTAGACGCCGGCGAGATAGCGCTCGGCGTTCCGCTCCGGCGACAGCAGCCGCCGCAGGATGCCCACCCCGCGCGCGTAGCTCGCGTACGTCTCGGGATCCTGGATATCGCGCATCGCGCGCGCGAGATCGTCGACGCTCCGAACGACCGGGCCGGCGGCGTGATAGGGCGCGAAGCCTTCGGCCGGCGAGAAGATGCACGGCAGCCCCGCCCAGACCGCCTGCGTGACAACGGCGCTTTGGAAGACATCTTCGTAGAAAAGGACGACGCAGTCGGATGCCGCGACGTACTGGCCCATGGTGTCGTACTCGGTGTTGATGACCACGTTCTTCTTGCGCTTCGCGGCCTCCATCACCTCGTCGAAGTAGCGGGGCTCCCAATCGGAACGCGTCCCCGACAGGACGAGGACCGCGTCCTCGGGAAGCGCATCGATGACCTCGATGTAGCGCTTGCGCGCGAAGAAGAACCCCGGCGAGATGAAGATGAACTTGTCGGTCGGAAGACCGAATTTCGCGCGCAGCCGGCGCTTCTCGTCCGCGTCGTGCGGCAGAACCGTGCTCTCGAGCGGCATGATCGGCAGTGGGAAGCGCTCGCGCTTGGTCTCGTCGCCGGTGAGAAGCTCCAGCCATCGCTCGCTGCGCGGCGAGTGCACGACCAGCTTTCGCGGCAGCGAGCCCATGAGCGTGAGGATCACGCGGTACCGGAAGAACCAGTTCGCGAGTCGCAGGCCGACCCACGGGATGCGCAGCATCTCGAGCGGCCAGGCGTACCGCGGACGGTAGTGAAGCGCCGCGGAGAGCCGCCGGTAATGGTGGAACTTCTCGGGCTCGAGCTCGTGCATCGAGAGAACGACCGGCAAGCGCCGGCGCCACAGCGAGAGGAGCGCACGGACGAAGGGCACGTCGCGGAAGATCCCGGCTTCGTGCTCGATGAGGACCACATCGGTCCGACGACCGATGTAGCGCAGCTTCTTGTTGAGGTCCGCAGTGTCGAGATGACGCACGCCGACGAACGTCACCTGATGGCCTCGCTCGCGCAGGCCCTCGCTGACCGCGAGCGAGTAGTGGTGGATGCCGCAGCGCTGATCGCTCGAGAGGACGACGACGCGCTTCGAGCGCGGAGTCGGCAGGTCCCAACCGCCCTGCGCGAGGGCCAGCTTGAGCCGGCCGGCGACCTTCTCGCGCGAGAACTCGTCCACACGCCGGTGGCCCTTCTCGAGGAGATCCTTGCGCACAGCCTGATCGCGCACGACGCGCTCGAGCGCTGCCGCGACCGCAGATGGCGACTTCTCCTCGAGCAGCACGCCAGCGTCGCCGAGCGTCTCCGGGATCGCACCGGCCGCATGGGCGACGATCGGCAGGTCGCTGCGCATGGCCTCGAGGAGTGGGACGCAGAACCCCTCGTGATCGGAGAGCGTGAGGAATGCGGTCGCGCCGCGGTAGTAGGCAACCAGCTGCTCGATGGTCACGCTGCCCGCGAAGGTCACGGCATCGTCGAGGCCGAGCTTCGCGATCTGCTGCTGGAGCTGCGCGAGGTAGTGGCCGGACATGGCGGTCGATCCGACGAGGTAGAGCCGCGCACCCTGATCCGACGTGCGGTACGCGGCGAAGGAAGCGATGACGTCGTGGATCGCCTTTTGCGGGAGGATCTGCCCGACCGCGAGGATCGCCGTGCGCTCGTCGGCCAGCGCG
>Ga0209804_1000885_pt1 | contig 21307 bp, 19 predicted proteins | sample GraSoiAngelo_139_FD_185896 | JGI IMG/M metagenome (GOLD analysis project Ga0209804, IMG submission 185896) | Grasslands soil microbial communities from the Angelo Coastal Reserve, California, USA - 14_0929_12_20cm (SPAdes) (version 2) | ecosystem: Environmental > Terrestrial > Soil > Grasslands ... | reverse complement strand
ATAACTGCGAACCTGGCCATCACGCACTTCGCCGATGCGGGTAGGGCCGGTGATGGTAATTTCGTCCAGACCGTCAGCCCCGTGCACGACCAGTGCCCGGCGCGCGCCGAGCATGCTCAGCGCCTCTGCTAATTTCTCTACCAGATCGGCCGAGTAAACTCCGACCACCTGCGCGGACGCGCGCGCCGGATTAGTCAACGGGCCAAGCAAATTGAAAACAGTGCGCAGCCGTAGTTCGCGGCGGGCCGTCTGCACGTGCTTCATCGCCGAGTGCATTGCCGGAGCAAATAGGAAGGCAATGCCAACTTCCTCCAAACAGGTAGCCAGTTGGGCGGGTGGCAGCGTGATGTTTACACCCAGCGCCTCCATTACATCCGCCGAGCCACATTTTGAAGTGACACTGCGATTGCCATGCTTGGCAACGCGGACACCCGCCCCTGCCACCACCAAAGCCGTAGCGGTTGAAATGTTGAACGTACCGCTGGCGTCTCCGCCGGTGCCGCAAGTGTCAACCAGTGCATCGCGCCCGGTGCCGCTTACGTCAAGGGTGGAATTGCGCGAAAGTTCGAGGGGAACGGCAGCGGCACGGATGGCCTCGGCGAAGCCCACGATCTCTTCCACGGTCTCGCCCTTCATGTGTAGTGCGACGAGCAGGGCTGCGATTTGAGCGTCCGTGCATTTTCCAGACAGTATTTCAGACATGACGCTGCGCGCCTCTTCCCGCGACAGCGACTGGCGTTGATTGGCAATACAGTGGAGAACGTCAGTGATCATGCGCCGTACAGATTAGCATCGTTTTGCGGCAGGGACGTGGCGCAATGGAAGCGCAGGTTTGCCCAATATCAGTCCCTTCTATAAAATCAAAGGTTTGCTGCCTGCAATTGAAGCTGCAAGCTGAGCCCTGCCCAATTTATTGGTAGTTAGAATCGTTATGAAAATTCACGAATACCAGGCCAAAGGAATCCTGAAGAAATATGGTGTGGCAGTACCGCGCGGCGAGATGGCCACGACCCGCGAGGAAGCAGAGCGCACTGCCGGGAATTTGTTCAGTGCGGGCGCGAGTGGAGTGGTAGTCAAAGCTCAGATCCATGCGGGCGGACGCGGCAAGGGCGGAGGAGTGAAAATCGCCAAATCAGTGGAGGAAGCAGTTGAACTCGCTGGGAAAATGCTGGGTATGCGGCTGGTGACACATCAGACGGGACCCGAAGGCCGCATCGTGCAACGTTTGCTCATCGAAGAGACTTTGCCCATTGAAAAAGAGCTATACATTGGAATCCTTGTCGACCGCGAAGAAGGCAAGCCAGTCTTCATGGCGTCGGCCGCAGGCGGTATGGAAATCGAGCAAGTTGCCGCACAGAATCCGCAGGCCATATTGAAGGAATACATCGATCCCGGCATGGGACTGGAGCCCTTTCAGGCGCGCAAGCTGGCGTTTCAACTTGGGCTCAAGCCGCAACAGGTCAACCAGGCCGTGCAATTCATGACAGGGCTCTACAAGGCATTCGAGGATACGGACGCTTCGCTTCTGGAGATTAATCCTTTCATCACTACCACGGATGGGCGGCTGTTCGCGCTCGATGCCAAGATCAATTTCGATGACAATGCGTTGTTTCGGCATCCAGACATTCGCGAACTGCGCGACGTTGACGAGGAAGATCCGCTCGAAGTCGAAGCCTCTAAATACAACCTCAATTACATCAAGCTCGACGGGAACGTTGGCTGCATGGTCAACGGCGCGGGGTTGGCGATGGCGACCATGGACATCGTCAAATACGCTGGTGGCATGCCGGCAAACTTTCTTGACGTGGGTGGCGGCGCCAATGCTGAGCAGGTGACGCATGCTTTTGAAATCCTGCTCAGTGATAAAAGCGTAAAGGCCGTCCTGATTAATATTTTTGGTGGCATTCTGCGAGTAGACACGCTGGCTACTGGCGTGGTCGAAGCCGCGCGAAAGACCAACATTCAGTTACCCATCGTGCTTCGTCTCGAAGGTACCAATGTGGAGGAAGGCCGCGAGATACTCAAACAATCGGGGCTGAACTTCATTGTGGCTGAAACCATGAAGGATGCAGCTGAGCAGGTCGTGGCTGCGGCGAACGCCGCGTAGGGCATCGAAGAGGGCGTCATTAAGTTATGGCAATTTTGGTCGATAAACGAACGCGAGTAATTGTGCAAGGCCTGACCGGGCGCGAGGGCACCTTTCACGCCAAAGCTTGCGCCGAGTATGGCACCAGGATCGTCGGTGGGGTGACCCCGGGCAAGGGTGGCACCACACACGAGGGTTGGCCGATTTTCAATACCGTGCAGGAGGCGGTGGATAAGACCGACGCCGACGCTTCGGTTATTTTTGTCCCGCCACCATTCGCTGCCGACGCCATCATGGAAGCGGCCGACGCGGAGGTGGAGTTGATTGTCTGCATCACGGAAGGAATTCCGACTCTCGACATGGTTCGGGCCTGGGAGTTCCTGCAGAATCGCCGCTCGCGCCTGATTGGCCCGAATTGTCCGGGCATTATTTCACCGAGCAAGTGCAAAATCGGCATCATGCCGGGCCGTATCCACAAAGAAGGGCCAGTCGGGATTGTGTCGCGCTCCGGGACGTTGACCTACGAAGCTGTGTATCAACTCACCACCCGCGGCATTGGTCAGTCCACCGCGATCGGAATAGGTGGGGACCCGATCATTGGAACCAATTTTGTGGATGCGCTTGAGTTGTTCAATAGAGATCCACAGACTGAAGCGGTAGTAATGATCGGCGAAATTGGCGGCAACGCGGAGGAAAGCGCGGCCGAGTATGTGAAGAATCACATGCGAAAGCCGGTGGTCGGCTTCATTGCCGGACAAACCGCCCCTCCGGGACGCCGCATGGGACACGCCGGAGCGATCATTTCGGGCGGCAAGGGCACAGCGGTTGAGAAGATCAAAGTCATGCAGGCTGCCGGTATTAAGATCGCCACTTCGCCGGCGGCGATTGGCGAAACGCTGCTTTCGGTGTTGCCTGCGGTTGCCAAGGCCTAGCGCCAGAGTACGTCAGAGTCTGCGGCAAGATAAACACTAAAGCGGAGATCAAACAACTTCATACATGAAAACCCTGCAACGCACCCTCACCATCGTCAAACCCGATGCAGTTCGTAAGAATGCGATCGGAGATATTATTGAACAGTTTGAGAAAAACAATTTCCGAATTCTCTGCCTGAAGATGCTGGAGATTTCCAAGCACCAGGCAGAGCAGTTTTACGCGGTACACGCGGCCAAGCCTTTTTACAATTCGCTGACGGACTTTATGTCCAGCGGCCCTATCGTCGCGCTGGCTTTAGAAAAAGAAAATGCAATTGCTGACCTGCGAAAGCTGATGGGCGCGACGAACCCTGCCAATGCCGAGGAAGGAACCATCCGCAAGAAATGGGGTGCTAGCATCGAGCACAATGCGATTCACGGATCTGACGCCGAGGATACCGCCGGTTTCGAGTTGAGCTTTTTTTTCGCAGGATACGAGCTGGCAAAATAAAGTTGGACAGGTTTCAAGCTGAGTAGCCAGGAGCGAACTACCATGCCGATGGTTCAAATCACAATGCTCGAAGGCCGCAGCGCCGAGCAGAAACGAAAAATGGCGCAGCGCATCACCGATGTTTTGGTTGAAGAAGCAGCCGCACGTCGCGAAGCAATTGTGGTGGCTTTTCACGAAGTGTCGAAGGAAAGTTACGCCTCAGGCGGCGTCCTGATGGTTGATAAGGGAAAATAGCTTCCCTATTTACGGCTTCGAAGCCTCGTCGAGAGGGACAAACAGATGGCCGTCCACTCTGTCGGCGATTTTGGTCAGGGCCTTGCGAGCATATTGAAGAAAGTGCGGGGCGGCACGATGGGCCTCAAGCGCAGCATCGTCCTTGTACTGCTCGTATATGAAGAAGCGGCGCGGTTCGGTCTTGTGGCGATGCACTTGGTACAGGAGGCATCCAGACTCTTTGCGAGATTCCTCTGTCAGCTTACCGAAAATTTCCGAGACTTCGGCTTCATGTCCTTGCTTCGCCATCCACGTTACCGCCAAAACAACCATCTTCCGCTCCGTTTCTTTCTACTGAACTCGAGCCTTCGCCTGTCTGCCCTTTCCAGCCGCACCGTTTAGCCAAATGAGGAATTCATCCACGAAAATGGTCTGTTCCCGTCCTGGCCCCGTGGAAACCATACCGATCCTTGCTCCACTCTCGCGCTCAACGAATGCGAGGTATTCACGCGCTGGCTTGGGCAACTTGTCCATACTGGTGATTCCTAACGTAGAAGTGCGCCAGCCCGGCCAGTTCTTGTAAATGCATTCAATCTTGCGGTAACCACTGTCCTGTGCGGGTATAGTCCCCATCCTTTTGCCGTCAATCTTGTACCCAACACAGACGGGGATTTCAGGAAGTTCATCCAGCACATCCAGCTTCGTGACCACGAGCCATGAGATGCCGTTAATCATGCCTGCGTAGCGGAGAAGTGGCAAATCGAGCCAGCCGCAGCGACGCGGGCGGCCAGTGACAGCGCCATATTCGTTTCCGCGGGCGCGCAACAAGTCACCATTTGGACCCTCAACTTCACTTGGAAACGGCCCGCCACCCACTCGCGTGCAATACGCCTTGGTCACGCCAATCACCAAGTCAATCGCCGTGGGCGCCACGCCGGTCCCTGTAACCGCACCGCCCGAAGTAGCGCTTGAGGAAGTCACGAAGGGATAGGTGCCATGGTCGATATCGAGCATAGTACCTTGAGCGCCTTCGAAAACAATGGATTCGCCATTCACCAGTGCCTGGTTGAGCAGGACTGCAGTATCACAGACGAACGGCGAAATCTTTTCGGCAGCATCGGCATACTCGTGGTACATCTTGTCGGCATCGAGCGGCTCCGAGTTGAACAACGCGTGCGCGATCATATTTTTCTCGCGGCAGGCGTTCTCGATGTGAGTCTTGAGCAACTTCAGGTCGAGCAGGTCAGCGACGCGCAGCCCGCGACGACCCATCTTATCTTCATACGCTGGTCCAATTCCGCGCGAGGTTGTTCCAATCTTGACCCGCCCAGGCGCGTTTTCCGCGGCCAATTCGATCATGCGGTGGTAAGGCAGGATGACATGGGCACGGTTGCTCACAGAAATCGTGCCGTCCACTTTGACGCCGGCATCGCGCAGGGCAGCAACCTCCTTGAGGAAAGCCATGGGATCAAGCACTACCCCGTTTCCGATGACGCTTCGGCAGCCAGAGCGCAGCACTCCGCACGGAACCAATTGCAGAATGAACTTTTTGTTGTTGATGATGACGGTGTGCCCCGCATTGTGTCCGCCGGCATAGCGCGCCACTATGGAGAAATTTTCGGAGAGGACGTCAACTATTTTGCCCTTGCCTTCATCGCCCCATTGCGCACCTACGATGATCGCCGTCTTGCCCTTTTTCAAATTCCACCCCATGGGAGTAAGTCGCGCAGCCGCCCCGGCCGCATTGCGGGGTCGCACACACTTGTCGCACCCACGTGGGAAGTGCTAGCGCTGAATTCTTGGAATGTAGGGCGAGCAGGTGTGTACTGAACATGATACATTGCCGTGCTCGGGATGGGCAATTGGAACTTCCTCCTGGAGAATCCAATCACACCGTATCCGCAATTACCCGTTGACGCAAAAGCGAGAAAGGAGGACGGAGCGGCTGTCGCGCCATTCGGCCACCTGACGACTAACTGCCAGCAACGGTAGACTGTTTTAATGCCTGAGCTTCCGGAAGTCGAAACCATTGCGCGAGGGCTGGCAAGTCGAGTCACGGGCGACCTTATTGAGTCTGTCTGGCTGGGCTCAAAGCCAGAACCTCTGAAGTCTCCAGCGGCGGCTATCGTGGACACTCTGGAGGGCAAGCGGATCGCGGGTGTACGACGAGTAGGGAAGCATATTGTTGTTGATCTGGCAACAGATCGACGGCGCTCAAGGCCCTCTCGATCGTCCCGCAAGAGACATAGCGCATTTGTCGATCAGGGTCGTTCCACACAGACAGAGTCTCAGTGGATCGTGCACCTCGGGATGACGGGGCAGTTCGTCGTCTGTTCCGCCGCGGCGGAGATCGCCAAGCATACTCATGCTATTGTGAAACTGGCGTCGGGCAGGGAATTGCGTTTCGTCGATCCACGCCGGTTTGGACGTTTGAGCGTATCAGCGGGCCGCGAGTTCGCCGCAGCGGGTTCTGAGCCGTTGGAAGTTGTACTCGAGCGTTTCCTCGATCTTTTCCGCGGACGCAAGACTCCAATCAAAAGTGCTTTGCTGAACCAGAGGCTCCTGAGCGGGGTCGGTAACATTTACGCGGATGAGTCGCTGTTTCGCGCTGGCATTCGGCCGCGACGGCGAGTGGCGTCACTCTCGCGTGACCAATTGCGTCGTTTATATCGATCTGTCCAGCAAGTGCTGAACCAGGCGATTTCACTGGGTGGCTCGTCTATCTCCGACTATGTGGATGCGGACGGTGCCGAGGGCTTTTTTCAGCTGCAACATCGGGTGTATGGCCGTGAAGGCGAACCCTGCCTCGTATGCCGGACTCCGGTCAAGCGCGTAGTCATCGCTGGGCGAAGCAGCCACTACTGCCCTAAATGCCAGAAATGAAGTGTCACTGGCCATTTGCCCTCGCTCCGCTTGAATCGGACGCAGCAGATTGGTAATCGAAAATCCCGAATGATACTCTGATTCGCGAACATGCCTAACTTTTCAATCGGTGTTGATCTCGGGGGGACCAACCTTCGCATCGCGGCGGTTGAGGAACAGGGTTCCTTGTTGGAAAAGATCAGCTTGGGCACACGAGTGACGCTTGGCCGCGACCACGTCATCAATGATATGTGCGATGCCGTCCAGCACTTGACTGCAAAGTATAAGGACTTGGCCACATTAGAGGGCATCGGCATTGGTGTGCCGGGGATCATTGACATGCGGACCGGAATGATTCGCGAATCTCCGAATTTGCCTGGATGGGCTGATTCTCCGGTGCGGTCGGAGATTGAAAAACGATTGGGCACGCGGGTCATCCTGGATAACGATGCGAATGTCGCAGCCTTTGGCGAGAAGTGGTTGGGAGCGGCACGCAACTTTGATGACGTAGCCATGTTGACTCTGGGTACCGGCGTTGGTGGGGGAATCGTGCTCGACGGGCGCATTTGGCACGGCATGGTTGGAATGGCCGGCGAATTCGGACATATTACGGTAGAGCCCGAAGGTCAGCTCTGCGGATGTGGCAACCGCGGTTGCCTGGAGCAATACGCCTCTGCGACCGCTGTCGTACGAATGGCGCACGAAGCAATTGCCAATGGCGAGGCTGTCGAGTTGGCGGCTGCGGCCAGTAATAATCCTGAATTCAGCGCTAAGGCCGTGTACAACCTTGCCATTCAAGGGGACGAATCCGCACGCCGAATTTTCCGCCACGTCGGACGGTCTCTGGGAATCGTTCTCGCTGCTCTGGTGAACTCGCTGAACCTGCCCATTTACGTGATAGGAGGCGGCGTTTCGAGCGCGTGGGATGCATTCTCCCCCAGCATCTTTGAAGAACTGCGGCAGCGATCAATGGTGTACGCGGCCACCGCGCCCTCTGATCCGCTGAGTGACGCAACCGGCGCGTCGGCAAAAGTCGATCCGGGCGCGGGAAGAAAGACAATCATTACTCGGGCTTTGTTAGGGAGCGATGCGGGATTATATGGCGCGGCGCGATTGCCCATGGTTGCTAGATAATATCCAACCCCGGATATAGATAAAATTTAGCCTCACGCCATGAAAGATTGACCAAAACAATCCGATAAAGTGGATTACCTGACCGGCGTGCCGTCCATCACTTTCTTGAAAGCCTTCAGAAAAATCTGATTTTGGTCCGGCGTCCCGACTGTGACACGAATCGCTGTCGGTGCGCCCCACGCCCCCAGCGGCCTGATAATTACTCCTTCCACCTGTAGGGCCGAGGCGATCGCACCTGCGTCCCCGCCGAGCTCGCAATAAAGAAAATTTCCCCAGGTTGTAGATACGTGATATCCCATCGAGAAAATGGCATTGCTCAGCAGCGCCGACTGCTCCGCATTGTTTTCCAATGCTTGTTGAATGTGGCCTGCGTCTTCAAGGGCGGCCGACGCGGCTGCCTGCGCCATTACCGACACCGAGAACGTGGTCCGCATACGCCTGAAATATCCGATCAGTTCGGCTGGACCCAACCCGTACCCTACCCGCACTCCCGCCAAGCCATGTGCTTTCGAGAAGGTACGCAAGACCACTACATTGCGGCCTTGGCGGACATATTCGAGTGCGCGCGAATATTCCACGCCGCGAGCCACAGCAAAGTATTGTGCAAAGTCGTAATAAGCCTCGTCCAATACAACGATGACATGATCTGGGATACGAGTCAGGAAACGGTCGAGAGCGTCCGGACCCACAATTGTGCCCGTTGGATTATTTGGATTGGCCACGAAAATAATTCGCGTGTTCTGATCGATCGCGTCGGCAATGGCGTCAAGATCGAAGCCATCGTGGCGCATCGGCACCTCGATTAAACGCCCCCCGGCGGCCTTAGTGGCGATGGAATATACGATGAAGGAACGTTCGCTGCTGACTGCATTGCGACCTGGCGAAAGTAAAGTGCGCGCAATGATGCCAAGAAGTGACGTAGAACCCGCCGTGACCAGGACGCTCTCAATCGCCAGCAGGTGACGCTCCGCAATTTTCCGGCGTAACTCAGCAACGTTATTGTCGGGGTAAAAGTTAGATTCCTCCGCCACGGCCTGCATAGCTTCGATGGCCAGCGGAGATGGGCCAAAGGGGTTTTCATTGGAGGCCATTCTGATGCAGTTCAGAGCGCCATCCCGTTCCGCGTAGCGCTTAGGTTTGCCGGGGGCGCCTCTTCCCAAAGTTCGCACATGTTCCGTAACCAGATCGTAGAATCGGCTCATGTTCGATGCCTATGATGACAGGCTGCGATGGCTTCGTACTAGGGGGCAACCCGTCTGCGACAGGGATTTTAGTTTGGCGATTTCTTGCAGCGTGAGCAGACGAAATTTTCCAGGTTCGACGTCCAGTTCCAAGGGACCATAACGCACACGCCTGATCTTCTCTACGTGATGCCCAATCTCTTCGAACATGCGCCGGATTTGTCGGTTGCGGCCCTCAATCAATGTAATTTCATACCACGGATTCGGCGCGTCGCGCACCAGACGGATTCTCGCGGGCGAGGTCTTGACTCGTTTCTGCTGATCCGTACCGATCGAAAGTCCCGCCCGCAGGCGCACAAGTTTCTCCTCCGCCGGTTTGCCGCTCACTTTGACGACGTAGGTCTTGGCGACGTGCGATGCTGCCTTCATTAGCCGATGAGCCAGGTCTCCGTCATTGGTAAGTAATAGCAAGCCTTCGCTAGCGTAATCCAGGCGGCCGACCGGGTACACTCTGCTGCCCACACCGCGTACCAAATCCATGACCGTGGGCCGTCGCTCGGGGTCGCTCATCGTCGTCACGAAACCCTTGGGCTTGTTCAATAAAAGATAGACAGGGCGCTGGGAACCATGTAGAAGCTTGCCATCCACTCGGATGTGATCATGCTCCGGGTCGGCTTTTGAACCGAGCTCGGTCACCACGTTTCCGTTAACTACCACACGACCCGCGGTGATGAGTTCTTCAGCCTTGCGACGAGAAGCGACTCCGGCAGCGGCAATTATTTTTTGGAGGCGTTCCGCAGGCATTAGCGGCTACTCCTGCGAGCGGCTGGTGGACGTTTCAGCCTGGTGCACAGATTCATTGTCGCGGTCGCCCTGGCTGGCATCGTCTTCTCGTTCGCCGTGTTGCGGTTCCACGGCCCCGTTGTCCGGTACACCGGTTGCATCAGAAACGCCCTCTAGGGCGGCAGGCAGGTCTGCTTCAAAAGATTGCGCCACTAGTTTCTCAAATTCTTCCATGCTGGGTAGTTCGCCAACGTCCTTCAAACCGAAACGAAGCAAGAATTCCTTACTGGTTTTGTAGAGGATGGGGCGCCCAATGACTGCTTTTCGTCCGGCGGTCGTAATCAGCTTGCGATCCAGCAGGGTGGCAATCACGCCACTGGAATCGACCCCGCGAATTTCGCTGATTTCAGGGACCGTGACCGGCTGCTTGTAAGCGATTACCGCCAGAGTTTCAAGCGCCGGAAGTGAAAGTCGGATTGGCGGTTTCAAGCTCTTGGCAAATGCCCGCACCACGTCATGGTGCTCAGGCTTCGTAGACATGCGGTATCCGCCGGCGATCTGGCGGATCTCAACCCCGTGATCGGGAGAGCTGTAGTCGGCTATCAACCCTTCGATAGCATCACGAACCTGGAGCTTGATCCCAGCATCATCGGCGGGGGCAGTCTCGTTCGCAACAGAATCGTTCACCAACTGGACCATGTGATCCAAAGTAATCGGCGTTTCCGCTGCATAGATGATGGCTTCAAGTTTGGCTTTAAGACTCATGTGAGGATTGTCATTTCAATTATTGCGCCGCTCTACGCGTCCGGCCGTAACCTGACCACTTTCTGTCGCGCTACCGCCAATCGTCCCGCACCGCGGCCTGCTCTGCCATAATAGCCTCGAATCCGGTGTGCTTGCGCAGGAGGACTTCGCCGAACAAGCGATCCTGCCGCAGTTGAATCGCTTGCAGCCTAACCATTTCGAGTAGCGCGAGGAACATGCACACCAGTGTCTGCCGCGAGTTAACATTGCGCAGCAATTGCTTCAGCCGAACCGGACGGTCTTCCAACATAAGCCGCCGCCGCAAATAGTCGATCATCTGGCCGACCGTCACTCCTTCCTCATCTATCTGGAGAATCGGACGCGACCGCGCTCGATCCAGGATCTGTTGGAATGTCTTGACCAGATCAATTACATCGGCTGCCATCTCAGGGTCGGTGCCCTCCGCATCCATGAACTCCTTGATGGCCGGGTTAGACCAAACCGCGTTCTCAATCTGTTGCTTCTGAAAGAGCATTTGAGCGGCGGATTTGAATTTCTCATGTTCCAGCAGGCGGTTCACTAGTTCGTTCCGCGGATCCTCTTCGCTCTCCGCTGACGCAAACGGATCGCGTGGCAGAAGCATCTTCGATTTGATATGGATGAGCACGGCGGCCATGTAGATAAAATCCGCAGCCACGTTCACATCCAGCTCCTGCAACTTTTCCACATAGGCCAGGTACTGCGCGGTGATCTCGGCGATGGGGATATCGTAAATATCGATATCCTGTTTGCGGATCAGATCGAGCAGCAGATCGAGTGGACCTTCATACACCGCGCCGACGCTGACCGCGAACGGTGACTCACCCTGGTCATCCCCGGCTTTTTCGGTGCCCGGCGGATTTACGGGCGAAGAAACAGGTCTCGCGGGATCGGGCCTTCTCGAAACAATCTTCAAAGGTTCAGGCATTTTTCCTAGTGCGTTCGAACGGTTTATTTAGCGAGCGCGTCGGGGCGCTCGTACTGCAATGAGATGCCCATGGCCTCACGCACTTCATCCATGGTGTTGCCGGCCACTTTCCGTGCCCGGGATGAACCTGCTTCAAGAATATCCCATGCCAGCCGCGGATTCTCCTCGTATTTTCTCCGGCGTTCCTGCATAGGCGTGAGGATGTTCACTAAGGCGTCTGCCGCCCAGCTTTTGCACTCGATACAGCCGATTCCAGCCGAGCGGCAACCCTCATCAACCTTGGCGATAGTTGAGCGGTCGCTAAAAATCTTGTGCAGATCGCCCACCGGGCACACATCCGGATTACCTGGATCGGTGCGGCGCACCCGTGCTGGGTCGGTGACCATGGTCTTGAGTTTCTGCCGAACCACTGGCTCCGGATCGGTCAGTAGAATCGTGTTTCCATAGGATTTCGACATCTTGCGGCCATCGGTGCCCGGCAGCTTTGCGGCAGGTGTCAGCAGCGGCTGTGGCTCAGGAAAAACACAGTAAAGACGGTTGGCCTCCTCAGGGTTGATGCCAAAAGCTTCGTGACCGCGGTTCCGGCGGGGATAAAACATGTTAAAACGGCGGGCGATTTCCCGTGTCAACTCCACATGCGGCACTTGGTCTTCGCCGACCGGAACGAAGTCGCCTTTGTAGATCAGAATGTCCGCCGCTTGCAGAACTGGGTAACCGAGAAATCCGTAAGTTCCCAGATCCTTCTCCGCAATGTTTTCTCTTTGCTCCTTGTAGCTAGGTACACGCTCCAGCCAACCTAACGGTGTGATCATCGAGAACAATAGGTGCAATTCGGCGTGTGCGGGAACGTGTGACTGAATGAACATGGTACAACGCTCCGGATCGAGTCCGGCAGCCAGCCAGTCGAGGAGTACCTCCAGCGAATTCTCCTTTATGCGCGAGGTATCAGCGTAGTCGGTGGTGAGAGCGTGCCAATCTGCGACAAAGAAGAAGCACTCGTACTGATCCTGCATGCGCACCCAGTTGTCGAGCGCGCCGACAAAATTGCCCAGGTGCAGCTTACCGGTAGAACGCATGCCGCTTAGCACCCGTTTGCGGTGATTGGAACGTGAAGTCATCAGAATCGGATCAAGAAAGAGTCAAATAGATCTTTTACAGGATAGATCAAACGCGCTAGTAACCCCCCTCCAAGATAGACCAGCGCCATCAAGCCAAAAATACCAACTGTGTCGTAGACCCGCAGTATTGGATCCGGCAGAAAATGTCGTATTACGTGGCTTCCATCCAGCGGTGGAATCGGGATCAGATTAAAGACTCCGAGAACTATATTGATGACCATCAATTCATACGCCAACAAGCTCAGTGGCATAAGGGCGGAACCTGTTTGCGCGGCCAATAGTTCAAGACGATTCGGATATACGAACGGGATGGCGTGGACAATCTGGTGCCCCAGAGGCGACACAAATGAAATAAGCGCGAGCACGCAGAGCGCGCCACCGGCCACCAGAAAATTGCTAATAGGCCCCGCCACGGAAGTAAGGATGTCATCCCGCACTGGGTTTTTGAAATTCTGCGGGTTCACCGGAGTTGGCTTGGCCCAGCCCAGCATCGGAATTCGTGCCACGGATGCGATCAAGGGCAGCAAAACGGTTCCCACCGGGTCAATATGCTTGATTGGATTAAGCGTGATTCGGCCCAGCATGCGGGCGGTAGGGTCGCCGCAACGGTTCGCCGTCCAGGCGTGCGCCGATTCGTGAAAGCTGATCGCAAACAAGAACACGATCAACTGAAATAGAATGTCAACATGCTGCAGGGTCATCCGAGGTTGGCCTCGATTCTAGCAGACGCGAAACCATGTAACCTCGCAGTTCACAACCCTTATAGGAACCTGAAGACGCAGCTACGTGTTTCAGCATGCCGCATTTGTAGGAAGTCAAACGAAAAAATGATTTAGCTGGTGACGTAACTGATGACGGTGAACAGAGTGCTCGCGCCAAGAGCGACCAGGACCAACGCTGAGAGAACCACTCCAACCAGCGGCACTTTCGAGTGTGTGGGGATGGGCGGCATGTGTTCTGAGCAAGTCCAAGGACTGATATTTGATCAATGGAGCGTACAGGCAGTCTAACATTACAGTTATAACATTAATGACAAATTCTATGAGGTTCGACCATAATGGGAAATGTGCCAGCTAATGCCGTCGCAATGTTCCGCATTTACTTTTGCTCGAACTTCCGCCGCAACTCTTCCGGCGCGATCGGCTTTATCTTCACCGGCTTGGCCGGGATACCGGCAACAATATGAAAAGGCTCCACATTTTTAGAAGCGACGCCCATCGCCCCTACCATCCCATGTTCTGCCACCGTCACTCCGCTTAATACTGTAGCGTGATACGTGATACGTGCCTTGGGGCCAATCTCAGTGCGCTGATCGTCGACGATCATGCCGTCGTTGAGATCGTGCGCATGCGAGTAGACGTTTGCGTAGTCGGAGACCGAACTACCCTCGTGGATGATGATTTCACCGCGATCATCGAGCAGAACGTATTTGTGGATAGTGCAGTTGTCCTCGACGGTCAGGTTGTATCCGAACGAAACCTCAACCCCGTGAAAGATTTTTACATTCTTCCCGCAGTGTTTAAAAACATGGCGCGCCAGCATGGCGCGCACTCGATACCCGAGCCAATGATTCAAGCCCACCGGCGAACGGTCATACATCATCCAGAACCAGATCAGCGGTTTGCGCTCGGCATATTTCGCGGAATCCACATCTCCGTAATACTCAGGCTCAAGCGTGGCGTTGCGTGGGTCAAACGAGTGCACCAGTGCTTGCTGCGCCAGCGGCCCGCCTGACTCTGGTGTGCGGTACGGACGGCCCAGATAAAGTTGGTGCAGGGCAGCGCGCACCACATCGCTGCGGTGGTTGGGCTCGCGGTTTATAAACTCCCGGTCGAGTTGGTCGATCCATTCAATAAAGACCTGTTCCGCAGGCGGAGTTGGTTTGAGTGGGCGATATTCGTATCGGGGCATCGTTGCCTCGCAGAATTCTGGAGAAGCTAAAACATAGCACACCCGGCCGCTGGTGCGGTCTCCGCCGATGAAACGGAATATGTGACTGCGATGCTTTATAATCGCGCCGCTTTGTGAAACCCAGACTTATGAAACCAAGCCTTATGAAGCCGAAGAAACTTCGGAGTCCACACCCCCAGCCGGTGGACGCTTTGGTCTACCCGCGATTCTCCGGTGTGCCCACGTTCATGCGTCTGCCTCACATTACGCGAGCGGAAGAGCTCGACATCGCCTTGATTGGTGTACCGTTTGATGGCGGCACGACATATCGCCCGGGACCGCGTTTCGGGCCGCGCAACATTCGCGTACAGTCAGCCATGATTCGTCCCTGGAATCCGGTGCTGAAGGTCAATCCATTTGAAAAGTGGCGGATCGCTGATTGTGGCGACCTCTCGATCAACCCGCTTTCGATTGAAGACACCTACCGCCGCATCACCGAGCAGCTTGGGGATATCCTCCACGCCGGGGCGCATCCAGTTTGCGTTGGCGGAGACCATTCCATTCTGTTGCCGATTCTGCGGGCCATCCACAAACAGTTTGGTCCAGTGGGGTTTGTACAGCTGGATGCCCACGGTGACACTTGGGGAGGCTACTTCGGCAGCCCGCACTCCCACGGTACCCCTGTGAAGTACGCCGTTGAAGAAGGCCTGATCGCCGATGGCTACGCCCTGCAAGTCGGCCTTCGCGGACAAGTCTATTCAGAAGGTGACTTCGATTTTGCGCGGGAGCACCACATTCAAATTGTGACTTCGGAGGAGTTTCATTGCCGCGGAGTCGAATTGGTGAAGCGGCATCTTAAAAAGTTCGGCAAGCGTCCCATCTACGTGACGCTGGATATCGATGTCGTAGATCCGGCCTTCGCTCCGGGGACGGGCACGCCGCAAATAGGTGGTCTCTCCAGCGCGCAGATTCTTGAGCTGGTGCGCAGCTTAAAAGGGCTCAACTTGGTGGCATGTGATCTGGTAGAAGTTTCGCCACCGTATGACAACGGTGAGATTACGTCACTTCTCGCCGCGAATTTGCTGTATGAACTGATTTGTCTGTTCTGAGCATCTCTGACGCACATGCCCACACTTGCTCGAAAACTTCGCGTCATCGACTACTTCACGCTCGGCTGGGGCACCATGGTCGGTGTCGGCTGGCTGGTCGTCATGGATGACTGGCTGGGGCGCGGAGGGTCAGTCGGCGGCATACTCGGATTCGCCATCGGTGGCGCGTTGCTGTTGCCCATCGGCTACGTCTACGGACAGTTGGTCATGGCCATGCCGGACGCAGCCGGTGAAGTTGCTTACACCGCCAAAGTCTTCCCACAGTCCGTGAGCTTCGCTACGGGATGGATGATGATGTTGGCCTACTTCATCGTTTGTCCGTGGGAGGCTGTCGCCGTGGGGAAGATTGCGGGTTATATCTTCCCATCACTCGATTCCCATGAGCTCTACCGCATCGCTGGAAAGCCCGTATACCTTCCGCACATCGTTATCGGCTTGGCACTGACCGCTTTGCTGACCTTGCTGAACTACCGCGGGATCCGGCTGAGCGCAACCTTTCAAAACTGGACCACATTCGGAACCTTAGCATTGTTCGTCGTTTTCGTGGCATGTGGCGCCACCAAAGGCGCGGCGCGAAATTTCCCCCCACTGTTTACTCACACTCCGTTCGTCTCAGTGCTGCTGGTGATGCAGATTGTGCCCTACTACATGACAGGGTATGAGTCGGTTGCAAAGGCGGCTGAAGAGGCGAATCCGGAATTTCGCGCGCGCGGGTTCTTTAAAACAATTTGGATGGCAATCATCGTCGGCATTTTGTTTTACACAATTGTGATCGCTGCTGTCAGCTTTGTAGCCCCATGGAAAGACCTTATCGGCAAGCCGTTCATGACTGCCCTGGCTTTCGAACGAGCAATCGGCGCACGCTGGATCGTCAGTATTATCCTGGTGTCTGCCCTGTTCTCACTTTTCAAAGTATTTAATGGAAATCTTGTGGCTTCCAGCCGGTTGCTCTTTGCCATGGGGCGGCGCGGGCTGCTGGACAGCCGTGTAGCCCAGGTGCATCCGGTCAATCAAACGCCTTCAGTCGCGGTGGTGTGCATTGGCCTCGCCACCGCCGCATGCATGTTTGTGGGTGACGCCATCCTGGTGCCTATCTCGGAAGTAGGTTCGGTGGCATCTGCGATTGGATGGCTGGCGGCTTGCGCAGCATATTACCGAATGGGCCCGATTGCGCGCGAGCGATACGTCGCAGCGATCGGAGCCACTGTGGGATTGATGATGATTGTGATGAAGGTCGTGCCTTATGTCCCCGGCCACTTCAATGGCTACGAGTGGCTGGCCCTGGGGATATGGTGCGTTACCGGTTTCGCGCTCAGCTGGCGGCAAAGAGCGCTAATCGCCGGGGTGCGAGCTTGATATTGGAATCTCTGTGAAAGCGGCGAAAAGAAAGGCCCTCATGAAATTGAGCTTACTTGTGATTTTCGGTCTCCTTGTTTGTTCCTACTCGCTTTTGCCGGCAACCTCAGAATCCTCCCAGGGATTCGATATCGTCATCACTAACGGCCACATCATCGACGGCACTGGCTCGCCATGGTATTCCGGCGATCTCGGTATCTGGGACGGGAAAATTGTTGCCATTGGAAATCTGGCGGCTGCTCCTCGCAAACGTACTATTGATGCGCGCGGGATGGTAGTGGCGCCCGGGTTCATTGACATGCTTGGCCAGTCCGAGCTGACGATTTTGGTTGATCCCCGATTACCGTCGAAAGTCTTTCAGGGAATCACCACCGAGATTACCGGTGAGGGCGGATCAGCAGCTCCCCTGAACGATGCCATGATCCAGGCTGATCGATCCAGTTACGAGCACTTGAAGATCACCCCCGACTGGCGAACCTTGCGCCAGTATTTCGTGCGTCTCGAAAAACAGGGCATGGGAATCAATCTCGCAACTTACATCGGGGCGACGCAGGTCCGTCGCATGGTGCTTGGAGATGCGGACCTGCAACCAACGGCGCAGCAACTGGAGCAGATGAAAGCTCTGGTGCGTGATGCAATGAAGGATGGCGCAGTGGGCGTCTCTACTTCGCTTGAATACGCACCAGCGCCTTACGCCAAGACCGAAGAGTTGATCGCACTCGCCGGTGAAGCATCGAAGTTCGGCGGCATTTATGCGACCCACATGCGCAACGAAGGCGATGCCGTGCTCACGGCCATTGATGAAACTCTGCGTATCGGGCGGGAAGCTCATATTCCGGTCGAGATCTGGCACATAAAAGTCGCCGGCAAGAACAACTGGGGACATATGCCCGATGTCGTCGCCAAGATCAATAGCGCGCGCAGTCACGGCATGGACATTACGGCGGATACGTACGCCTATACCGCATGGTTCAACAGCATGTCAGCCTTCATTCCGCCCTGGGCGCACGATGGCGGTGACGCCAAACTGATCGATCGCTTGAAGGACCCCGCGACCCGTGCCCGCATCCGGAAAGACATGCTCACACCTTCAAAGGAATGGGACAACGAGTGGCAGGAAATTCCCGGCCCAGAAGCGGTGATGATCGGAGTGGTGCAGAATCCCAAACTACTGCCGATGCAGGGCAAGAGACTTACTGAGGTTGCCAAAATCTGGAATAAGGATCCGATGGATGCGCTGTTCGATCTGCTGATCGAGGACAATGCTTTTACCAACGTCGCCGTATTCGGAATGTCCGAGCCGGATGTTGCACTCGCGTTGCAGCAGCCTTGGGTTGCGATCGACAATGACTCCTCCGGCGCGTCTCCCGAAGGAATTCTTGGCCAGGAACATCCGCATCCACGCGCCTACGGTACCTTCCCCCGCATTCTCCGAAAGTATGTGCGGGAGGAGAAGAAGCTCACGCTGGAAGACGCCATCCGCAAGTTCTCGGCGCTCCCTGCACAACGCATGCGTCTGGCCGACCGCGGCGTACTGAAGGCAGGTATGTGGGCCGATGTCGTCATCTTCGATCCCGCCAGCGTGCGCGATATGGCCGATTTCGAAAATCCCAACCAGTTGTCCCAAGGAATGGAATTTGTACTGGTAAATGGCGTGCCGGTAATTGAGCAAGGTAAGATGACGGGCGCACTGCCGGGAAAAGTATTGCGAGGATCGGGATACACACCCTGAACGCCGTGCGATGCACTACTTTTGGGTGATGGTTACCTCATGTTGCCCCACGACGGCGGTGTCAATCTTGTTGGGCAAGGCGAACTGCGAATCGATCCCAATCCCCGGATATCGGGGCTGAACGTACTTCTCTACAAACAGTTCGAGTGCGAAGTGGGGAATTTCCATGCCGTCGAGAGAAACTGAGTCCACATGTACAAATCCCTGGTGACCGGCGCCGTGGGCATGGGTGACTACTAGAACATCATGTACGCCGCTAAAAATGGCCAGCAGAGGATTCGAACTGTGTTGTCCCGCCTTGAACTCGTCAAAATCCACGCGACAGCTTGCCGTGATCACACCGGGCTCGCCCTGAAGCCTGACAGACTGAACCCCCGCGGGGAAACGCAATCGTCCCGAAGCCAGATAAGCATTCGCCTCGGCTTCTGTAATTTGAGTTGGAGTTGAATCAGGTTTGGACAACGCGCCATTCTGCTGAATGTGAATCAGCTTACGTTCAATACTCTGAAGAGCCTGGCTGGGAGCCGTTGACCCGGTTTGCGAGCTGTACGGTCTTGCGCCGGCGGCAAGGTTCCCGAAACAAAGCAACCCCGCACCCAACAGTAAAACAAAAAATAATCTCATGGTTTGAGCGCGGCTTCGGTCTCCGGACGCGTAATTACTGACACCCGCGGTTCGGCGATGGTGCCTGTAATGTTGAATCCATGTACAGGATCATGAAGCAGCCTGATATTCAACTGGGGAGACGCGATGCCACTTACTTGATAGATGCCGCTGGGAGCCTCCAGTTTGCCTTCCTGGATATCCAACTGACCATTCCGCAGCTCAATGCGCCCTTTAAATCGCGACACCTGAAGCGGCGCACTGCCATTGGTAAACAAAACGTGGGGCAATGTTCCTTCCAACATTTCAAAGTTGATAGTCCCGCTAGCCGACGTCAAAAGATCGGTGCTCGAATAACCGCTGACGCTCACGCGATAAGAAGCGGTTGCCGTGCCCGTGATCCACCCATCGTGCATCAAGATTGCAACTTGCGCCAGTGAGACACGTTCCAGCATGCCGCTACCGGAATAAACCGGGGGTTTCGCCGTGAAGTCGGCCTGCCACTCGCCATTATGCTTCCCGCCCAGCAACTCGGCCCGAAGATTAGAGGCCTTCAACTGTCCCTCTTTAAGTTCCACGTTCGCGGACAGGCGCTCGCCAACCAGATTTTGTAGCACGAGGCGATTGGCGGTGAGGGTTCCACTGGCGTCCAAGGCGCTCAGGACTGAAGCGCCAGGCTGCACCGCAATGGACAGCAAGCGGTACCAGGGACGCTTCCGCGGATGGAGACTCAACAATTCGTTCCAATCGTCGGCAACGATCTGATCGGCGTGCAGATCAAACTGAATAGGACAGCTTTGAGGCGAAACGCAATGACGCGGCAGGTGTAGCGATCCGGTCCATTCGCTGTTTCCAAGCGTAGCCTTAAGGTTCTGGACTCGCACTGTGTCTTTCTCCAGCACCACATCGCCCGCGGATATTTGGAGAGGTGCATTCAGACCGCGTAATTCCGCACGAATTGTATTTAACTGCGCCGTCCCGGTAATTTCTGGCGAGGCGAAGCCCGACCACCCGCCGGCAATTCGCAAATCGAGTTTCACCAACCCGTCAGCCGCAGCCTGAGAAGCCGGCAAGCCCAGGGTCCGGGCTAACTGCAGCACGCGTTTCACTTGAGCATCACCTTGCAGAGACAAGCTGTAGCCGGATGTCGAAATCCAGCCTCGTGCCGTGGCCGGGAGCATGCGCCCGAGCATCACCGTGCTGGGACCCAGTTGCACCTGGACTTCGTCGGGGACCCGTTCGAACTTACGACTTCGATCCTGCGCAGTCTTCTTGCGATTGGCCTCGGCAGTCTCCTGCTCTGGAATGGAAAAAGATACGTTTCCCAGATCTAATTGCGTGTTGGTGCTGGTCGACTGAAGACGGAAATTGCTGGTCTCGCCGCGGCCTGATACCCCCACGCTACGCTTCACTTCCCCGGAGGCGTGCATGGTGAACTTCGCGTCCAAGTTGCCGCTCGCCAGAAGATCCTCCGGCAAATCCTTTTTCGCATGGCGGACAAGTGTCATGACAGCCTGAATAGGTACTTGTTCGATCGACAAAACCAAATCGTAGTCATGGGCCGCGAACAATCCAGCCACCTGGCCCCGCAGCAAGATCGCACCGTCTCCGACGGGAATGTCACAGAGGATGCGCCGGAAAGTACGGTCTGCGGACCTATAGTGTGCCTCGCAGCGTGCTGCTAGTGGAAGCTCCTGACCGCCTATGATGTCGTAACGGCGGAAGTCGCGGAGCGAAATGTCGGTCCGGATATCCAAATCTGACGGCCTGCCCTCGAACACGGCAGATGCACTCACCCCGCCCCGCCAACCTTTGTCCTTTCCCGACAGTAGCTTTGTCATCTGTCCCAATTGGGGCTGGTCCCACTTGAAGCTGAACTGAAGCGGCGTATCGCGGAGACTTGCCGCCCTCTGCCAGGTGCCAGTGAGGGTGAGCAGACCGGTGTCGGTCAGGTTGAAATCGGTACGCGTAGGTCGCGCTTTGAGCCGTACTCCCCAGGAATTCTCGGAGTCCTGCCAAAGGGCCAAATCTGCATCCATCAATGCGTAAGCCTTCTTCTCCTGTCCGAACTTAAAATTGATACGAGCCGCGCTTGCTTCAATGTAAG
>Ga0209804_1000884_pt1 | contig 21310 bp, 13 predicted proteins | sample GraSoiAngelo_139_FD_185896 | JGI IMG/M metagenome (GOLD analysis project Ga0209804, IMG submission 185896) | Grasslands soil microbial communities from the Angelo Coastal Reserve, California, USA - 14_0929_12_20cm (SPAdes) (version 2) | ecosystem: Environmental > Terrestrial > Soil > Grasslands ... | reverse complement strand
GCGCGGGCTGACGATCATCGGCCCCCGAACGGCGGGCGCCTACCTCGCTCCGCTGGTCAAGGCCTACCTTTCAGCTCAGGGCTGGCGCGGCGTCTCCTGGATGACGATCAGGCCGAAGACGGGGCTCTCACGGCGGGAATGGCGCGGCCTGCGTCGAGCCGCCCGGAGCGGGGCGTCCTTCCTCCTGGTCGATGACTATCCCAACACCGGGACGACCTTCGGGCTCATGCTCGGCCTGCTCGCGCGGCTGGGCGTGGCGCCCGAGCGGATCACCGTCGCTGCCCCCCGCCACCCCGCTGAACCCGATGAGCCGCTGCTCAAAGGCGCCGCGGCCTCGCGCGCGGCCGCCGTCGTCCGGCTTGAGCCGGGGGAGCTCTTCAAGGCCCGCCTGCTCGATCCGGCAGCGGCCGGAGCGCTGATCCGGGAGTGCTACCCCGGCTGGAACGACGTCCGCATCGAGGAGCGCCCCGCCGTCGACGCGGTCAATGCGCGGCTGTGGGCGCATTATCCCGACGGCTTCCAGGCCCGGCTGAAGCGCCTGTTTTCGGTCAGGCTCGGCGCCGCGAACGGAGAGTCCGCCGTGCGGCACGTGGTCCTCAAGAGCGTGGGATGGGGATGGCTGGGGTATCACGCGTACATCATCGGGACGCGCATGAGCGAGTGCGTGCCGGCCGTGGTGGGGCTGCGCGATGGTCTGCTGCTGACCGAGTGGGCGGGGGACCCCGGCCGGGTCCAGGCCGGCCTCCCGGGGAGCGACCGCGTGCGCGTTCTGGCATCGTACGTCGCGAAGCGGGTCCAGCGCCTGCGCCTCGGCGAGGATCCCTGCTTCGACAGCCCGGGGTATCGCTGGAACGGCTGGGACGAGATGGTCACGCTCCTGCGCGGCGCCTACGGCCGCCGGATCGGACGCCTGAAGCATCGGGCCCTTCGCGAGGGCCTCAGACGGTACGTGAGCCCGGTGCCGGCGGTGGTCGACGGCCGGATGCGGCCCGACGAGTGGATCGAGACGCCGGCCGGCGCCCGGAAGGTGGATTTCGAACAGCACAATTTCGGCGGAGCGGAGAAGGACCTCGTCGACCCGGCGTGGGACTTGGCGTCGGCCATCTTCGAGTTTGCGCTGTCCCCGCAAGAAGAGCGGGACCTTTTACAGGCCTATGCCCGCGAGAGCGGCGATCACACGATCTTCGACCGCATCCTCCTGTACCAGCTGCTGTGCGGCGCCCACCATATGCAGTACGCCCGGGCCCGATTGGCCCGCGCGCGCGCCGGCCCGGAGCGGGAGCACTGGAATCGACGCTACCTCCACGCCCGCAACTTCTCCGTCTACCGGATGAGCCGCGGCCTCTGCGAATCCCTGAGGCGCCAGACCAAGTGGACCAGGCGGCTCTTCTTCCTCGACCTCGACGGGGTCTTTGACTGCGAGAGGCTCGGCTTCCCCCACACCACGCCCAGCGGGCTGGCCGCGCTCGACCTCCTGCGCTCGCGCGATGTCTCCGCCGTCCTGATGACCGGCCGGAGCGTGGAGCACGTCCGCGACTACTGCGCGGTCTACGGCCTGCCCGGCGGCATCGCCGAGTATGGGAGCGTGTTCGTGGACGCCGCCGGGGGGGCCGAGCGGCCGCTGATCGATCCCCAGGGCGCCGAGCAACTGGCCCGGTGCCGGGAAGCGATCAAAGGGATGCCGGAGGTATGCGTGGACGAGGGCTATCGCTACTCGGTCCGGGCGTATCGCTGGCGCGGCGCGGACACGGCGGGACTCGGCGCGGACGAGGCCCAGGCGTTCCTTGCCCGGTGCGGGTACGACAGGCTGGCCGCGATCACGAGAGCGGAAGACACGTACATCGTCCAGAAGGGGATCTCCAAAGGTTCGGCGCTGCGGGCCGTCAAGGAGTATCTCGGCTGCCCCCGCGAGCCCGCGGCGGCCATGGGCGACTCCGAGCAGGATCTCGACGCGCTGGAACTGGCCGAATGGAGCTACGCGCCCGCCAACTGCGCGCCGGCCGTCCGCGAGCTCGCCCGGCGGGGCCGCTGCCGGGTGATGCGGCAGCCGTGGCAGCGGGGGCTGCTCGCCGCCGCGCGCGACATGGTCGCTCAGGGCGCCGCCCCCGGCGCCGGGATCCCCGCGCCCCGCCCCGATGAGGATGCGGATGACCTCCTTCGGGCTCTGTCGCGCGTGTCGGAGCGTTCGCCTCTGCGGCAGTTCCTGGCCGTCCTGGACCGGCGAAGGCTGTAGCCCATGAATCCCAAGACGCCGGGTGTGGCCGAGGGGACTCTGCCCTCTTCCGAGCCTGCGCGCAGGCCGCTGGATACGGGATTCATCGACGCGGAGGCGGGCTTTTACGACGCCTACCCGTGGTGCCTCAACGCCTTCCCGACGCTCCGCGAGGTCGTCGGGCTCCTGACCACGGAACTGGGCCGGGTCGAGAGGGTCGGCGAAGGCTGGCAGCGCGCCGAAGTGATGACGAACGTGTTTCTCCTCTCGTGCGCGATTGCGGACACCGTCGACGATTACATGCTGGGAGACCGATTCGATTTCTCCCAGGCGGCGGCCGCCCTCCCGGCGCTCGGCCCGGGCCTGCGCGCGGCGGACGCGCTCGCGAGGTCGCTCCGGCGGGCCCGCGAATGGCGGCTTGGCCGCGTGCCCGCCTGGAGGACGGCGTGGGGGAGCGCGGTGGTGGCGTTCCTGAAGGTGTTGGTGGACGGCGGGAGCCCGGATCGGGACGCCCTCGCCCAGGCCCGTGCCCGGCTCGCCTCGCTGCTGGGAGCCGATCTGCCCGCCGGCCTCGCGCGATGCCGTCCGAGGATTCCATCCGCGTTTCGCACCGAAGATCTCACCCATGTCGACATCCTCGCCCTGGGACGCCGGTTCACCGCCGCCTTCCCGGACCGCGCGCGGCCGGCGCTGGTGGTCGGCCTCCGCACCGCCGGTTCGTACTTTGCCCCGCTCCTGTGCGCCGCGCTCTCTGTCGAAGGCTACCGGGATCCGGAGTGCATCACCGTCCGCCCCAAGAAGGGCCTGGGCCGGTGGGAAGGCGAGGCGCTTGCGCGCAGTGCCGGCAAGGGCGGGATCGCCATCATCGTGGACGAGCCCCCCAACACCGCGGCCACCCTGGCTCAAGGCGTCGACTTCGTCCGCAAGGCCGGCTATGCCCCCGGCGATATCGCCGTCCTGCTTCCGGTGCACCCGGCGGGGCGCGGTTGGGCATCGGGCCAGGGATTCCTGGCCCTCTCCGGGATCCGCATCCTGACCCTCGAACCCGAGCAGTGGCACAAGTGCCGGCTGCTCGAGCCGGCGGCGGCCGAGGCCCGCCTGGCGGAGTATTTCGCGCGGCGGCGCTACGCGGGCGCTCGGGTGATGACCGGCCCGGCGGTGGAACGGATGAACACGGTCCTCGAGCGCCGTTCGAACGATCCGTGGCACAACCGGCTCAAGCGGATCTACGAGGTGCGGCTCGACGGCGACGGCGGACGGACCGAAACGCGCTACGTCCTGGCGAAAAGCGTCGGCTGGGGGTGGCTGGGATATCATGCGGCGCTCGCGGGAGAGCGCCTCTCGGCGTTCGTGCCGCCGCTGCTGGGCCTGCGCGACGGAATCCTCTACACCGAATGGCTGCCCCAGGGCGATCCCGCGAAGGCGGAGAGTGACGCGTCCGTGCAGCGTGCCTCGCGGACGCCCCTGAACGACGACGCCGGGGGTAATGCCGCGACGGCGGCGGACCGCGAGCGGTGGCAGGATGCCGCCGCGTCGTATGTGGCGGCGCGTGTCCGGGGCCTTCCCATGGCGGAGGATCCCTCGGTCGACCTCGTCCGCACCGGTCAGGACAAAGGGTTCGACGTGCTCTCCGGCGCGCTGGCCGGCGCGTACGGCTCGAAGGCTGCGGCCGTGTTGAAGCGCGCCCGCCTCAGGCAGACGCTGGCCAGCCGCCCGAACCCGGTCCCCACCTTGATCGACGGGAAGATGCGCCGTCAGGAATGGATCACCGGGCCCGGACCGCTGCTCAAAACGGACTTCGAACACCACGGCCAGGGGAAACATCAGCTCAACGTCGCCGACCCCGCCTACGATCTCGCGGAGACGATGCTCTCGCTGGGGCCGTCCGAGGCGGAAGAGGGCCGGCTGATCGACCGGTACATCGACCAATCCGGAGACGCCCACGTCCGGGAGCGGCTCTTCCTCCACAAGCTGCTGGCGGGGACGTGCGCCGCCAAGGAGGCCGTGACGAGCCTGGCCGACCCGGCGCTGTCGGACCGCGGCCGGGAGTTCAACCAGCTCTACATCGATGCCTGGAACTTCCTCACGGTGCACACGGCCCGTCTCTGCGGCCGCATCTCCGGGCGGCCCGCCGCGCTTCGCTGGAGTTCGCCGCTCGTCGTCATGGACATCGACGGCGTCCTGGACACGTCGATTTTCGGCTTCCCCTCGGCCAGCGCCGCCGGCGTCTGTGCGCTCTCGCTGCTGCATGCCCACAACAGCCCCATCGCGGTCGACACCGCGCGGCCGCTCTCGCAGGTCAAAGAGTACAGCCGGGCCTACGGCTTCGTGGGCGCCGTGGCCGAATACGGCGCCGTCGTCTGGGACGCGGTGGACGGCGGGGAGCGGATCCTGGTGAGTCCCGAGTCCCTGCAGCAGCTGGAGGACGTCCGCAGCGCCCTCCGGCGGGTGCCGGGGGTGTTCCTGAACGAGGACCTGCGGTACTCGATCCGCGCCTACACCTTCGAGCGCGGCATGACCGTGTCCCTGCCGACCCTGCTCGTTCGAGATGTGATCGCCGGCCTGCACGCCGACCGGCTCGGGTTTGTCCAGACCTACCTGGACACCGCGATCGTCCCCAGAGAGGTCGACAAGGGGAAGGGATTGCTGGCGTTGCTCGACCTGGCCGGCCGGCGCGGTATCGAGACGGCCGCCATCGGCGATGGAGAGCCCGACCTCGCGATGTTCCGTGTGGCCGGTCGTTCGTTTGCGCCGGCGCACATCCCGTGCCGGGCGGCCGCGAAGCTGCTCGGCTGCCGGATTGCCCGCCGGCCCTACCAGATGGGGCTGCTCGAGAGCGTTCGCGCGATGCTCCATCCGGATGGCGGGGGATGCGACCGCTGCCGGTCCGGCGGCCGGCTGCGGACCGGGGAGGCGGACCGCCTCGTGTGGGACCTGTTGAAGGCCGCGGATCGGGGACGGCCGCGCCTGCTGCTCCAGGCCCTGCTCGACCCGATGGCTCTTCGAGCATTTATACGGTGATGCGGGTCGTGCCCGAGGCGGGCCCTGGGATCGCGGAGTATGCCGCAGCCCGGCGGGCCGCCGGGCTGCCGGTGATCCTCGATCTGGGCTGCGGCGCCAGGAAGGTCCCCGGAGCCTTCGGCGTCGACATCGTCGACCAGCCGGGCGTGGACCTGGTGCACGATCTGGAAGCGACGCCGTATCCGCTGCCCGAGAACTGCGCCGACGAGATCCACCTCAATCACGTGCTCGAGCATTTTGCGGACCTGCTGCCGATCCTCGAGGAGGTTTGGCGCCTGTCGCGGCCCGACGGCCGGGTCCTCATCCGGACGCCCCATTACTCGGGGACCTACGCCTGGATCGACCCGACGCACCACCGTGCCTTCTCCGCGAAGTCGTTTCACTATTACGGCGAGAACGCCTACTCTTTTTACACGCACGCGCGCTTCCACGTTGTGCACGTGCGGCTCAAGTATTTCATGATCGAGGAAGACTGGCCGGGGCCGCAGCGCGCGTGGGGCCGCGTGGTGCAGTGGTTCCTCGACCGGCACCCGACCTTCGCCGAACGGTTCCTCGCCTATCTCGTGGGCGGGATCGACGAGATGCACGTCACCCTTTCGGCCGTCAAGCCTCCGGCGACTGCTCGCAGGCGCTCCTGACCGCCTGCGCGGTCGTTCCTCTCGGGCATTCATGAATCTCACCAGAAATCTCACCGGGGACTTCCGGATTTTCTTGCCATCCTGTTGAGGGCTTTCTCCGGCGCCCATTCGGTCATCAAGCCTCCGGCGACTGCTCGCAGGCGCTCCTGACCGCCTGCGCGGTCGTTTCTCTTGGGTACTCTTGAGCCTTACCGGAGACCTCCGTATTTTCGCGGCGCGCCGTTGTTAAGGGTTTTCTCTGGGAATCTCTCAGGGTATTACCTGATATTACGGGTAGGGCGGGAGTCTATCATAATACCCACAGGTGATATTCCGGCGGGAGATCCTTGTCGGAAAGGGAGGTTTAAGGTGAGTGCCTTAAATGTGCGAGGCGTCAAAACGTTGGAGGAGACGCCACCGGCAGCACACCCTGGTGTTCTCGGCGCCGGGCGCCCGCGGGCCCCCATCTTCCTCCGGACGGCTAAAGCCTATCGCGAAGGCGGCACGCCCCATCTTCTAATGGTGGGGTTGCGTAAAGTCATCGCCCCCCTGGTAGACGCCGGATACCTGGCGTTCTTCGCGCGCGAGTTGGACGACACGCTGCCTTCCCCCGAAGGCCCCTCGGAGATTACGGTCCGTTGGGCTTGGCCGGCGGAAATCGACCGGCTTGTGGCGGGGTACGATGGCGCACGGTCCGCGGAGGCGCTGCGCGAGCGTTTTCGAAGGCAGGACCGCTGCATCGCCGCGTTCGACGACCGCGGGGAGATCGCCCACTGCCGGTGGATCGCGACCCGGCGCGCGAACATCCCTGAGTTCGGAATGGATCTCGTGCTGACCCCCGGGGAGGCCTACTTCTACGACGGCTACACGCGGCGCGAGGCGCGCGGGCGGGGGATCGACGCCGCAGTGCGGTCCTTTATCTTCCACCAACTGCGGGCCGATGGATTCCATCGGGTGTACTCATATGTCCGAGGCGACAACCCGATCGGGATGAAGGCGGCCCGGCGCCGGCAGCTCCCCGTCCAGACGCTCTGGTACATCCGCCTCCGCGGCCTGCCGCCTCTGGTGATCGGGAAGCGGATCCTAGGGCATTCGAGGTTCGTGACCGTCGGGATTGCGCAGGAGAGGCCCGCAGCGGCTTCCGCCGGCGGGAACTAGGGAATGAGCAGGAAGGTGGGCCGGGAGTTTCCTGGGGTGCGATACCCAGGGACTACCGGATTCCGATCCGGTCGCCGCCGTTTATCTTCGTATTGTGGGCATGGTCACGACGACGGCGGCCGTCAACAGGCGCCAGACCACGGCATTGGGGGCCGGCCCGCCGCCGCTACAACGGCAGCGGGCGGAACTGTTGCATTCGCACACGCATCTGCCTGCTCTGGACGGCGTTCGGGGGATGGCGATCCTGCTCGTCCTGGTCTTTCACGCGTTCCTGCTCGGCGGCTTCCGGCCGGCCGTGGCGCTGGACCGGATCGTGACCGCCCTCAGCGAGCCGGGGTGGTCGGGGGTGGACCTGTTCTTCGTCCTGTCCGGGTTCCTGATCACGGGCATCCTCTACGATACCAAGGGACGAGACGGGTACTTTCGCAACTTCTACGCGCGGAGGATCCTTCGGATCTTTCCGCTCTACTACGGCTTCCTGGGTTTCGTCTTCATCGCTCTCCCGCGGCTGACCCCGTTCGGCGGGCATCACGCGTCGCTGCTGCACGACCAGATCTGGTACTGGACCTACCTCCTGAACGTCTTGATCGCGCTCAGGGGCTGGCCTCCGGTGGCGGATTTAAACCACTTCTGGTCGCTGGCTGTTGAGGAGCAGTTCTATCTGGTCTGGCCGTGGGTGGTCTTCATGCTGGGGCGGCGCGCCCTCCTGGTCGCCTGCCTGGGGATTGCGACGGGAAGCCTTGCTGTACGCGCGGCGCTCTGGGCCGCGGCGCCGCCGCATCTGGTCCAGATGGCTTCTGTGCTGATGCCCGCGCGGATGGACGCGCTGGCCGCCGGCGCGCTCCTCGCGCTTCTCGCCCGGGAGCCCGAGGGACTGGCCCGCCTGACGAAGTGGGCGCCGCCGTCCGCGACCGCGGCGGCGGGGCTCCTGGGGATGCTCTTCTACTGGAGGCACCGCCTGATTCCCACCGATGCCGCCGTGCAGATCGTCGGCTTCACGCTCCTGGCCATCTTCTATGGGGGCGTTCTGGCAATCGCGGTGACGTCGGCGCGCGATACCATTGCTGGAAGGCTCTTCGCCCATCCGGGCTTGAGATTGCTGGGCCGCTACAGCTACGGTCTCTACGTCTTCCACCTGCCGATCATCTGGGTCACGAGGAACATCGTCAACGCCACGAGCGTCCCCGCGCTCGCCGGGTCCGAACTGCCGGGCCAGGTGCTGTTCACGGCCGTGGTGGCGGCGGCGTCGCTGGGGGCGGCGGTGCTGAGCTGGCATCTCTACGAATCGCACTTCCTGAAGTTGAAGGTCTTATTCCGCTGAAGAAGCCGATCGGCATGGTCTCGATCCTCCAGGCGATGCGGGGGGACGAGCGCGGGAAGACGGCGCCCGCCGCGCAAGCGCGGGGCGCGCATCCGGCGGTGTCGAGCGAGTCGGGCGCCAGGCCGGTGGTCATGCTCGCTGCGGGCCGGGCGGTGGCGTTCGCGGCGACGTTCGCGACTCCGCTGGTGCTGGCGCGGGTCTTCGATCAGGCGACGTTTGGCACCTACAAACAGCTCTTCGTGGTCTACACGACGCTCGTCGGGATCTCCCAGTTCGGGATGGCCGAAAGCCTGCTCTACTTCCTGCCCCACTCCCCCGGCCGGGGCGGACGGTTCGTGGCGAACGCGCTCGTGGTGCTGGCCGGCGCCGGGTTGGCGTGGCTGGGGCTGCTCGCGCTGGCGGGCCCGCACCTCTCCCGCTGGCTGGGTAATGCCGCGCTGCCGGGGCTGTCGGGCCTGCTCGGGGCCTACCTGTTGTGCATGCTGCCTGCCATGGTGCTGGAACTCGTGATGACGGCCCGCAAGCGCTACCTCGGCGCCGGGCTGGCCTATGGCCTCTCCGACCTGCTCCGAGCCGTGGCGTTCGTGGCCCCGGCCGTCGCCACGAGACGGCTCGACCTTTTGCTTGCGGGCGCGGTGACGTTCGGCGCGGTCCGGCTGGGCGCGACGCTGCTCTATCTCGTCCGGGAGTTCCGGGGCCGGCTCAGGCCCGCCGCCGGCCTGCTGCGGGAACAGTTCGGCTATGCGCTCCCCCTCCAGCTCGGCGTGGTGTTGTGGGTGCTGACGCTCAACCTGCACTACTACGCCGTCGCCGCGGCCGTGAACGCGGCGACCTTCGCCATCTACGCGGTCGGCTGCCTCCAGATTCCGCTCTTCGATTTCGTGTTGATCCCGGCCGGGAACGTGATGATGGTGCGGATGCGCGAGGCGGTCTCGGCGCACCGGCATGAGGCGGTGGCGGCGATCTGGCACGACACCACCAGCAGGCTCGTGCTGGTCTTCTTCCCCCTCGTCGGACTGCTGCTCGTCACCGGGCGGGAACTGATTCTCTTCCTCTTCACCGCGCGCTACGCGGCGAGCGTCCCGATCTTCATGGTCTTTTCGGCCGGCTACCTGTTCACCACGCTGCAGACGGATGGGGTGCTGCGGGTATACGCCGATACCCGTGCGATCGCGATCCTCTACGCCGTTCAGCTGGTGCTGGTCGCCGGCCTGGTCCCCGCGTTCATGGCGGCGTTCGGCATGATCGGCGCCACGGCGGCGACCGCGTTCACGGGGGGCGTCATCGGGAAGAGCCTGGCGCTCGTCCTCGTTAAGCGGCGTATGGGCGTGACGCTCGCGGCGCTCCTGCCCTGGCGGAGCCTGGGCGAGGTTTCGGGCGCCGCCGCCGCCGCGGCCCTGGCGGCCCTCGCGGTCAAGGCTCACCTGGCCGTCGCGCCGCTGCCGCTCCTGGTGGTGACGTCGTGCGTCTATGCGGCGACCTACTGCGCCATCCTGATGGCGCGGGGGCAGCTCGACATCGGGATCGGACAACCGCAGGGGGTGAGAGGCTGATGCGGGTCGAGCCGATCGAGGATCCCGACCGCTTCCGTGCACTCCGGGGCGAATGGAACGGGCTCCTGGAGCAGAGCGCATCGGACTGCCCCTTTCTCACCTGGGAGTGGCTGCACACCTGGTGGACGCACTTCGCGGGCGGCCGGAAGCTGTGTCTCCTGGCGGTGCGGGACGGGGGCGACCTGATCGGCCTGGCCCCGCTCGCCGTCAGCCCCTGGCGGGTGACGCACTTTCGCCTGTTCCACGCGCTGGAGTTCCTGGGGACGGGGAGCGTCGGCTCCGACTACCTGGATCTGATCAGCCGGCGCGGCCGGGAACAGGATGTCGCAGAGGCGCTCGCCGACGATCTCTCGCACCGGGAGACGATGCTGGAGCTGACGCAGCTGAACGGGGACTCGTCCCTGGCGGCGGCGGTGGCCGCCCGCCTGGCCGGGCGGGACTGGACGCGCGCGGCGACGCGGACGGATGTCTGCCCGTTCATCCCGCTGGCCGGGCATTCGTGGGAGTCGTACCTCGGGACGCTCGGGGCCGAATACCGGTACACCGTCCGGCGAAGCGAGCGCGGCCTGGCCAAACGCTTCGACGTCCGCTTCCACTGGGCGGCGACGGACGATGAGCGCCGCGCCGCGCTCGCGGAAGTGGTCAGGTTGCACCAGCAGCGCTGGCAGGATCGCCGCGGGGGGTCGACCGCGTTCTACTCCCCCGCGCTCCTGGCGTTCCACGAGGAGTTTTCCCGGCTCGCGCTCGAGCGCGGCTGGCTCCGCCTCTTGGTCGTCCGGCTCGACGGCACGCCGGCCGCGGCGTTCTACGGCTTCCGCTATCAACGGCGATTCTACTTCTATCAGTCCGGGTTTGACCCGCAGTACAAGAAGGTCAGCGCGGGCATCGCGCTCCTTGGGCACACGATCAAGACCGCGATCGACGAGGGCGCCGACCAATACGACTTTCTTCACGGCGACGAGCCGTACAAGTTCCACTGGGCGAAGGACGTGCGAGAGCTCGGCCGGCTGGAACTCTATCCGCCCTCCCTGCGCGGCCGGGTGTGGCGGCGCGCGGTGGAGACCGATCGGGCGGCGCGGAAGCTGGCCCGGCGCATCCTTCCCCACGGGGTCGTCGAAGCGCTGGTGAGAGGCAGGTAGCATGGCCCCGCAGTACAGCCTGACGATGCGCCGTTTCGCCAAGACCGGAGCCGCCAGCGTCCTGCGGTGGACCGGGGCGGACGGGCTGCGCGACGTCATCGCGGGCTCTCGCGGGCTGCCGGTGGTGCTCGGCTACCACAGCGTGGTGGAGGATGCCGGGGCGCACGACGGCGCGGTGCTCCCCGGGATGATGATCAGCCGGCGCATGCTCGCGCAGCATCTGGACTGGCTCGGGCGCCATTTCCGGTTTGCCTCGCTGGATGAGGTGGGCGAGCGGCTGGTGTCCGGCAACGGGGGCGCCGGGCCGATGGCCGCCGTGACGTTCGACGATGGGTACCGGGACGTGTATACCCACGCCTTTCCGCTCCTCAGGGAGAAGGGAATCCCAGCGGCGGTGTTCGTGGTGGCCGATCTGATCGGGACCACGGCCATCCCGCTGTACGACCGGCTCTACCTCCTGCTGGCGCGGGCCGGCGCCGGGAACCACTCCCTGACGCGCGACCTCCGCGGGTTCTTCCTGGGGCTGGGCATGGCGTTGCCGGAGACCGCGCCGCTCGGCGCCGGGTGGGACCCGGTCGCGGTGACACGGCTCTTGCTCGGGGCGTTCCCGCAGGACCAACTCAGGCGCGCGGTCGACGCCCTCGGAGCCCACGTCGAGATCGATGAGCGGGCGCTCCCCGCGCGCCTCCCCCTGACCTGGGAGATGGCCGCCGAGATGTCTCGGGCGGGGATCACCATCGGCTCGCACACCCGCACCCATCCTGTGCTGACGCTCGAGAGCGAGCAGAAGGTGCTGGCGGAGGTGGCCGGCTCGCGGCGGGTGCTGGAACAGACGCTCGGGATCCCGGTGCGGCACTTCGCGTACCCGGGGGGGTTCTTCAACCGGGACACGGTCCGCGCGGTCGCCGCCGCCGGATACCGCTTCGCATACACCACCTGCCGGCACCGCGATGCGGAGTACCCGCTGCTGACCGTGCCGCGCACGCTGCTGTGGGAGACGTCCTCTGTCGATGCGCGCGGCCGCTTCTCCGCGGCGGTCATGGGGTGTCAGGTCCGCGGGATCTTCAATACCCGCTGCCGCGGCCCCCACGGCACGGCCGGAGGCGGGCTCCTCCGGGCCGGAGAGGTCCACCCATGAGGATCGCGGTGATCGCGCCCAACCTGGAGATCCTGGGCGGGCAGGCCCTTCAGGCACAGGCGCTCGTCGACGGGCTCCGGCGCGAGGGACACGAGGTCCTGTTCGTGCCCATCAACCCAGGCTTCCCGTGGGGGCTCCGCCGGCTTCGGCGCGCCCGGTACGTGAGGACGGTGATCAACGAGGCTCGCTACCTGCCGGCCCTCCTCCGGCTTCGGCAGACGGACCTGGTGGTGGTGTCCTCCGCTGCCTACTGGTCGTTCATGCTTGGGACGGTGCCGGCGATGCTCGCCGGGCGAATCTTCGGGAAGCGCGTGGTGCTGAACTATCACGCCGGGGAAGCCGCGGATCATCTGGCGCGGTGGGGCCTGCGCGTGCATCCGTGGCTGCGGGTGGCGCACGAGATTGTGGTGCCGTCGGAGTACCTGCGCGGTGTCTTTGCCCGGCACGGCTATCGGACCCGGGTGATCCGCAACGTCGTGGACACATCCCGGTTCCGCTACAGGGACCGGTCGCCCCTGCGCCCGCGGCTCCTCTCCACCCGGAACCTCGACACCATTTACAGGGTCGACAACACCCTCGCGGCGTTCGCCCGTGTCAAGGCGCGTTGTCCGGAAGCGACCCTGACCGTTGCTGGATTCGGCCCCGAGGAGGGCCGGCTCCGCCGGTTGGCCGCCTCCCTCGGCGCGGCAGGGATCCGGTTCACCGGGCGCGTCGAGCCCGAAGACATGCCCCACCTGTACGACGACGCCGATATCTTCCTCAACTCCTCCGTGGTCGACAACCAGCCGGTGTCGGTGCTCGAAGCGTTCGCCGCAGGGCTCCCGGTCGTCTCCACGGCCGTGGGTGATCTCGCTGCGCTCGTGCGCGACGGCGAGACCGGTCTGGTCGTTCCGTCCGGAGATCCCGGCGCGATGGCCGATGCCGCGATGACGCTGCTCGACAGCTCCGAACGCGCCGCCGCCATGGCACGCCGGGCGCGGCAGGAGACGGAGCGGTACACCTGGGCACACGTCCGTCACGAGTGGGCGGCCGTCTGCTCGGGGAGCGGGGGCACGCGGCAGGCGGCAGGGGGAGAGCCGGGGGCGCGAGAGCCATCGGTATGAGACCCCAGGGGCCCTGACGGGCAGGCCCTACCGCCGGCACCCATCAGGATTTCGTGCGCGCATTTTTGAGGGGTTTTCCGCATGACGCATCAGGCGTTTACCCGATGCCGGTAGCGGATCTTGCTGGACTATCCTCTAGCTGTGACAGGCCGTTACCGGCACGAGGGCGCTCGCCGCGGACGGGCGGCTGGGGGCCGGTGCGGAGAGTCAGCGCTCGGTTGATCCGGCCCGGGGGGTCCCGCCCGCGGACCGCGCCGAGCCCGGCGGAAGCCGGACGTCGAGGGAGAACCGGACGGGCGGAGCCGTGGGGCGCGCAGAGGCTCTCAACGGCCTCGATGCTCGCGGAGGGCCGCCGGCTCCGAAGATCACGTCAACTTCTGACAACGCTGCCGTTCGAGCGCATCCACGTGCGAAAGGTGGGGGTTGGTCGCTGACCTAGCGCCTATGTGCGGTATCGCAGGCATCATCAAACTGGATCCGCAGGACGTCGCGGAGAAAGCACGGCTGAAGCGAATGTGCGAGGTGCTGCGCCATCGCGGGCCCGACGGTGAAGGTCTCTTCGTCGACGGGCCCGCCGGCTTCGGCAACCGCCGGCTGGCGATCGTCGACGTGGCCGGCGGCCATCTGCCCATGGCCAACGAAGACGAGAGCGTCTGGATCGCCTACAACGGAGAGGTCTACAACCACGCCGCGCTCCGGCCCGGCCTCGAGAAGCGCGGACATCGCTACCGGACGCGGTCGGATGCGGAGACGATCCTCCACCTCTACGAGGAGGACGGCGAGCGCTGCGTCGAGCGTCTGCAGGGGATGTTCGCGTTTGCCATCTGGGATCGGACGCGCCACCGCCTCCTCCTCGCCCGCGACCGCCTGGGGATCAAGCCCCTCTACTATGCCATCACCGATGACGAGGTCTTGTTTGCATCGGAGATCAAGGCCATCCTCGCCGCCGGCTCCATCCGCCCCGCGTTCAACGAGGCGGTGATTCCCGAGTTTCTGGCGACCCGCTTCGTCGCCGGCGAGGACACCTTCTTCCGGGGCATCCGGAAGCTCTTGCCCGGGCGGACGCTCTCGTGGTCCGCGGAGGACGGATTCCGGGAACGCCGCTACTGGAGGCTGCCCGCCGAGATTCACGAGACCTCCGCATCGCCGCAGGAGGTGGCCCGGGAGGTGCGCGCCAGGCTCGAGGCGACGGTCCGGAGCCATCTGATGAGCGATGTGCCGCTCGGGCTTTTCCTGTCCGGCGGGCTGGATTCGAGCGGGTTGGCCGCGCTGATGGCGCCCATGGCCTCGGAGCCGATCCGGACCTTCGCGGTGGGGTTCGCGGAGCAGGAGGCGAACGAACTGGAGTACGCCCGGCTCGTGGCCCGGGCGGTGGGGGCCCAACACCGCGAGGTGGTCGTCCCGCCCGCGGAGTTCTTTTCGGCGCTGCCGGGCCTGATCTGGCACGAGGACGAGCCGATCGCGTTCACGTCGAGCGTGCCGCTCTACTTCGTCTCGCGACTGGCGCGGGAGCACGTCAAGGTCGTGCTCACGGGGGAAGGCTCGGACGAGCTCTTCCTCGGCTACCCGTGGTACAAGGTGACGTCGTGGAACGAGCGCCTGGGACGCGCGTACCACGCTGTGGCCCCGCGGCTGCTGCGCGACCGGATCCGCACGGCGATCCCGTCGCTGCCGCCCCGGCTGGGCCGCTACGCGCGTCGATCGTTCCTCGCCCTCGAGCCGTCCCTGCGCGGGCTCTTCTATGAGAACTTCGCCGTCTTCCCGATGGCGCTCCAGCGGGAACTCCACGCCGATCCCGGTCTCCTCGACGGCCGGGATCCCTACGCCGAAGAAGTGCGCTACTACACGGAGGCCCCCGGAGGGATGTTGGAACGGATGAGCCATGCGGATCTTCAGACCTACCTCACCGAGCTGCTGATGAAACAGGATCAGATGAGCATGGCCGCGTCGGTCGAGAGCCGGGTGCCGTTCCTCGACCACGAGTTCGTCGAATACGTGGCGGCGATGCCGAGCCGGTACAAGCTCCGCGGCTGGCGGACGAAGGCCGTGCTGCGGGCGGCCCTCCGCGACATCGTGCCGCAGGAGATTCTCACCCGGCGGAAGATGGGCTTTCCGGTGCCGGTGGGGCGGTGGCTGCGCGGGCCGTTCTGGTCCATCGTGGAGGAGTTCGTGCTCAGCCCGCGGGCGCTGCGCCGGGGATTCTTTGAGCCGGCCGTCTTGAGGCGGCTTGCGGAGGAGCACCGCGCGGGCGTCCGGGAGCACGGCGACCGGCTCTGGCTGCTGGTGAACCTCGAGATGTGGCAGCGGGTCTTCCTCGACGGCGAGGCCGTCGCCGCAAGAGGGCTGAGCGCGTGAGCGCATGCGGATCCTCTGGGTGAAGGCGGGAGGGCTCTGGCCGCTCGACACGGGCGGCAGGCTCCGGAGCTTTCACATCCTTTCCGAACTCTCCCAGCGGCACCGCGTGGTTCTGGCGACGACCCACGGTCCCGGCGACGATCCGGAAGGCCTCGCCGCCGCGCTGCCGCGGTGCGAGCGGGTGATCTCGATCCCCCACGTCCCCGCGAAGCGGGGGAGCGCGCGAGTGGCGCCCACGCTGCTCCGCTCGTGGCTGTCGCCGCTGCCCGTGCATTTCTGGCGGTGGCGGGTCCCCGCGCTGCGCCGCGAGGTGACGCGTCTGCTGATGGCCGGTGACGCCGACCTGTGCGTCGCCGACTTCCTCTACGCCACCCCCAACGTCCCCCCCACCGGCTCGGTGCCGGTCGTCCTGTTCGCCCACAACGTCGAGCACATGATCTGGAAGCGCCAGAGCGGGGTGGAGCCCCGGGCCTGGCGGCGGGCCGTCCTCGAGATGGAGTGGCGGAAGGTGCGCCGGTGGGAAGCCCGGGCGTGCGCGCAGGCCGCGTTGACCGTGGCCGTGTCCGAGGTCGACCGCGACGCGCTCGCCGCCCTCGCCCCGGGAGCGCGGGTGTCCGCGATCCCCACCGGGGTCGATCCCGTGTATTACGCCCCGAACGGGGTGCGGGAGGCGCCGGCGCAGCTCGTCTTTACCGGTTCGATGGACTGGTACCCGAACGAGGACGCGATCATCTACTTCCTCGACGCGATCCTGCCGGCCATCCGGCGAGACATCCCCGAGGCCGGGCTCACGGTCGTGGGGAGGAACCCCAGCCCGCGCCTGCGCCGGGCGGCGGCCCAGGCCGGCGCGAGCGTCACGGGCACGGTGGACGATGTCCGTCCCTTCGTGGCCAGCGCGGCGGTCTACGTCGTGCCGCTCCGGATCGGCGGCGGGACGCGCCTCAAGATCTTCGAAGCGCTGGCGATGGGCAAGGCGGTGGTTTCGACCCCCGTGGGCGCGGAAGGGCTCCCGCTCGAGCCGGGGGTCCATTTCCTCGGCGCCGGCGAGCCCGCGGAGTTTGCCCGCGCCGTGGTGTCCCTCCTCCGCGATCCCAACCGCCGGAAGGCGCTGGGGACGGCCGGGCGCCGGCTCGTCGAGGAGCGCTTTTCATGGTCGCACGTCGCGCGCGAATTCGAAGCGCGCTGCACAGAGATCGTGGACGCGGCACGGCGAGAAGGCGGGCCGCAGAGAAGGAGTGTTCAGTCATGCGCGTGAGCGTGTTCGGCCTCGGCTACGTGGGCGCGGTGACGGCCGCCTGCCTGGCCCGAGCGGGGCAGGAGGTGACCGGCGTGGACGTCAATCACGAGAAGGTGGCGATGGTCAACGCCGGCGCCTCGCCGATCGTCGAGCCCGGATTGGGAGACCTTCTGGCCGAGGTCGTCGCCGCGGGGCGGCTGCGGGCCACGAGCTCGGGCGAGAAGGCCGTGGCCGACACGGACCTGGCGCTGATCTGCGTCGGGACGCCCAGCCAGGCGAACGGGCGGCCCGACACCAGCGCCATCGAGCAGGTGGGCCGGGAGATCGGACACGCCCTCCGCGGCCGCGTCGACCCGTACGCCATCGTCCTGCGGAGCACGGTCCTGCCGGGAACGACCGACGGGGTGCTGATCCCGGCCCTCGTCCAGGGTGCGGGGCGCCCGCTCGACGGGACGGTGCGCGTGGCCGTCAATCCGGAGTTCATGCGCGAGGGGTCCTCGCTGTTCGACTTCTCGGAGCCGCCGTTCGTCCTCGTGGGGTGCGGGGATCCGGAGACCGCCGCGCTGGTGCGCTCGCTGTATCAGGGGGTCCAGGCGCCCTTCGTCCACACGGCCGTGCGGACCGCGGAGATGGTCAAATATGTATCGAACGCGTTCCACGCGCTGAAGGTCTGCTTCGCGAACGAGATCGCAGACGTCTGCGCCGCGGCCGGCGCGGATCCGCAGGACGTGATGCGGATTTTCCTGACGGACCGGAAGCTCAACGTCTCCGACGCCTACCTGCGTCCCGGCTTCGCGTTCGGGGGATCCTGTCTGCCCAAGGACCTTCGGGCGCTCGTGCACGCCGGCAGGGAGGCCGACCTCTCGCTGCCGCTGCTCGCGGCGATCCTCCCCTCGAACGAGGCCCAGGTCCGCCGGGCCGTGGAGGCCGTGCTCGGGACACGCCGGCGGCGCGTCGGCGTCGTCGGCCTCGCGTTCAAGCCCGGAACGGATGATCTCCGCGAGAGCCCCATGGTCGCGCTGGTCGAAGCGCTGATCGGCAAGGGCCTGGACGTGCGCATTTTCGACCCCAACGTCGCGCTGGCGAGGCTCGTCGGCGCCAACCGCCGCTATATCGATGAGGAGATCCCGCACATCGCGTCGCTGATGAGCGAGAGCGTCGACGCGGTGGTGCAGCACGCGGACGTGCTCGTGATCGGCAGCGCAAGCGACGAGGCCCGGCGGGCCCTGGCCGCGGTGCGCCCCGGCCAGGCCGTGATCGATCTCACGCGCAGCGCGGCGGCGCCGCCCGGCGCGCGCGAGGGGAGCCGGGCCGGAGCCAGGTAAGGCGATGAGCATCGACCCTCTCCCGGCTGTCCTCGTCTTCGCGTCGTTTGGACTCGTCCTCTACACGTATGCCGGGTATCCCGCGCTCCTCTGGCTGCTCGCCGGGCTGGTGCCCTCCCGCGCGGCCGAACGGCGCGAGCCGGCCCGGTGGCCGGACGTCAGCGTCCTCCTCTCAGCCTACAACGAGGAGCTCCTGATCGAGACGCGCATCCGGAACCTGCTGGAGCTCGACTATCCCGCCGAGCACCTCGAGATCCTCATCGGCTCCGACGGATCCACGGACCGGACGGAAGAGATCGTGCGGCGCTGGGAGTCCGCGCGCCTCCACCTGGTCGCCTTCGACACGCGCAGGGGAAAGGCCAGCGTCATCAACGACCTGGTGGCGCGGGCCCGGGGCGAGATCGTCGTGCTCACGGACGCGAACACGTTCTTCCAGCCGGACGCGGTGCGTGAACTGGTGCGCGGGTTCGTGCGCCATCCGTCCGCGTGCACCGTCATCGGCCAAGTGGAGTATCGGACCTCGGCCGGATCCGGGAACCTCGACGGGATGTACATGCGCTACGACGCGTGGATCCAGACCCTCGAGTCGCGCTTCGGCTGCGTCCTGGGGGCCCACGGGGCGATCTACGCGTTTCCGCGCGGGCGCTACCGGCCCATTCCCGGCAGCACGATCATCGATGATTTTCAGATTCCCCTCCGCATCCGCCTGCACGGCGGCGGCCATGCGTTCTGTGCGCCGGCGGCGAAGGCCTGGGAGCGGTCGCCCGAGCGGGTCCGCGACGAGTTCCGCCGCCGGGTGCGGTTCGGCGCGGGCGGCCTCCAGGCGCTCATGTCGACGTGGCCGCTGCTCCTGCCGTGGAAGGGCATGGTGGCCCTGGCCTACGTTTCGCACAAGCTGCTCCGCTGGTTCGGCCCGTGGCTGATGCTTGTCGGGTTCGGGGCGAACCTGTGGCTCCTCGGCGTTCCGTTCTTCAGGTTTCTCTTCCTCGGTCAACTCGCCGGCGGCGGGCTCGCCGTGCTGGCTCCCTGGGTGCGCGGGGTACCGGTCGTCGGCCGGGCGGCGGTGGCCCTTCGGTTCTTCCTGGTGTTGAACGCGGCGCTGCTCCTCGGGTTCGCTCAGTTCGCCCGCGGTGCCGCGCGCCCGTTCTGGAGCAGGACGCCCCGGCAGGCCGTCGCGGACGGCGCGCCGATGCGGCATGACGGCGCCGCCGCGCTCCCGCCGACCAAGTAAATGAGTCCGCTGCGTCAGCGCGCGCCGGTGCCTGGGATCGCCCACCTCGCCCGGGTGGGTCTGATTCTGGCCGCCTCCGGGCTCTCCCTGGCGCGCGCGCCGGTGGGCGTGCACGGGGCGGCCGCATCGACCAGGCCGGAGCTTCCACGCACCCACGTCGACACGGCCTACGTTGCGCCTTCCGGACGAACGATCGCCGTCCCCGCCGGCGGCGACTTGCAGGCGGCGCTCAACGGCGCCAACCCGGGTGATGTCATCACGCTGGCGGCGGGCGCGACGTTCACGGGCCCGTTCGTGCTGTCCAACAAACCGGGGGCCGGGTGGGTCATTGTGCGCACGGGCGCGCCCGACGGCGCCCTCCCTCCCTCCGGCGCTCGCATCAATCCGTCGTACGCGGGCGTGCTGCCCAAGATCCTCGCCCCCGGGCGGCCCGCGATCCAGACGGCCCCCGGGGCGCACCATTACCGGTTCATCGGCATCGAGTTCGCGCCCACGCCGGGCCAGCGCAACGCGACTGAGCTCACGCTGATCAAATTGGGGAACGCGGAGACGTCCGTTCAGACGCTCCCAAACAACATCATCTTTGACCGCTGCTACATTCACGGGGACCCGTCCGCGGGGGCCCGCCGCGGCATCGAGATGGACTCGGCGTCGACGGCCGTGATCGACTCCTACCTGTCCGACTTCAAACTTACCGGCAGCGAAGCCTTGCCGATCCAGGGCCACAACGGTCCGGGTCCCTTCAAGATCGTGGACAATTATCTCGAGGGGGCCGGCGAGGGAGTCATGTTCGGGGGGGCGGACCCGACGATCCCGGACCTCGTGCCCGCCGACATCGAGATCCGGGGCAACCGCATCGCCAGGCCGCTGTCGTGGCGAGTGGGTGATCGGACGTATGCCGGCACCCCGTGGGTCGTCAAAAACCTCTTGGAGTTGAAGAACGCGCGCCGAGTGCTGATCGACGGCAACATCTTTGAGTATAATTGGAAGCAGGCCGACCAGGACGGGTTTGCCATCGTGTTCACCCCGCGCAACCAGAACCGCGCCGCGCCATGGTCGACCGTCGAGGACGTCACGTTCACGCACAACATCGTCCGGCACTCCACGGCGGGCATCCACATGTTGGGGTGGGACGACCTCTCGAGCGGGAGCCGGCAACTCCAGCGGGTGCTCATCCAGCACAACCTGTTTGCCGACATCGGCGCCTTCGTGAGCAAGGGCGGCTCCGTCGGGCGGCTGTTCCAATTGCGCGACGGGGCGGCGAACGTCGTCATTGACCACAACACCGCGTTCCAAGACGAGGCCCCGGTCTACGCGCAGGTGAGCACCGGTGTGCCGAACACCGGATTTGTCTATACGAATAACTTCGCGCTCAACAACCAGGGGGTGAGCGGGGACCGCACCTGGGGGGACCCGATGGCGACCCTGGAACAATACTTCCCCGGTGCTGTGTTCGCCCGCAACGTGCTGGTGGGAGGGGATCCGTTGAGGTATCCGCCCAACAACTTTTTCCCCTCGGCGCTCGCGGACGTGGGGTTCGTCAATTACGCCGCCGGCGACTACCGGTTGGCGGCTTCCAGTCTCTACAAGAATGCCGGTACCGACGGCAAGGCCATCGGCGCCGATTTCGGGGCGCTCTCTGCGGTGATCTCCTCACAGGGGCGGACGACGTTCCAGCCGTAACCAGGACCAAAGCCCTTGCGGCCAAAGAAAGCCCGGTAGACGCCCCGGGGCCGGCCCCATTTTCGGGTCCGGCCCCGCTAGATTCTCCTACTTCTGCCCCGGCGGCTCCGCCGGTGGTGGCGGCGGCGGCTGTGGCAGCGGTGGTGGCGGTAGCGGCTGCGGCGGCGGCGGTGGCGGCGGCGGCGGTGGCGGCGGCGGCGGTGGCGGCGGCAGCGGT
>Ga0209804_1000872_pt1 | contig 21438 bp, 17 predicted proteins | sample GraSoiAngelo_139_FD_185896 | JGI IMG/M metagenome (GOLD analysis project Ga0209804, IMG submission 185896) | Grasslands soil microbial communities from the Angelo Coastal Reserve, California, USA - 14_0929_12_20cm (SPAdes) (version 2) | ecosystem: Environmental > Terrestrial > Soil > Grasslands ... | reverse complement strand
GCCAACCCGCAGCTTCAAATGCGCTCTGCACCTGCTGCTCAGAGCCCACGATCACAAAATTCACCATGTCGCCGAGATTATTAAATTGATCGTTGACGCGCCGGGGCAGACCGTCGACTTTTTTGCCGAGCTCGGTATCAAGTGGGACGTTAGCGCCCTTCAAAGCCGGTATACTTGTAACAGCTGCGGCGGCCGCCGACTCTGAAGCACTCCCTGGCGGTGCATCGGATGCAGCGGATGCACCTTGAGGGGTCGACGCTGGCTTTGCTGGACCAGTGCCGAACTGTCCGGAGAGCCAGGTCTGGGCGGCTGCAGCGAGTTTAGATTTCGCAGTGGCCGTTGCTTGCGGCGGTGCCGATATCAACTGAAGCTTAACCAGGATGTCGCCTGTGCATGAGAGCGGACCGCTGGCGTTCAGGCCGAGGTAAAGGTGCTCTAGCTGCACGACCTTCAATTCCTTCCTCGAACCCACAAAGAAGAGTGTGCCACCTTCACTGAGCTTGCCGATCAGGGCGCCGGGCAAGGCGGTGTTCAACGGGAGAGTGTCGTTTTGAGAGGTCTTGGCTCCATTGGGGCTGCAGCCGCCCGTGCTAGTGACGGCGTTGATTTGCAGAGCATCACCGGGATGCAGGTCGATGCGTGTGTCCACCCAAGTTTCGGTGGGCGAAATGGTCAGGTTGTAAGTGAGACCGGCAAAAGCATTGGCGGGAGTACGATCTTGTCCTCTGGCAAGCAAGGAAATGATTAGAGAGCACGTACAAACAGGTAGGATTAAGTACCGCTGCATAGAGAAGTGCGGAGAAATTGCCGACGAGCTGCGCGTGCGCTATTGCCTTCGATCGAAGAGCGACCGCGGCGCTGCCCGGAAATAACCAGAGCGTAGCTTGATTTATGACACGATTCCCGATCGGGCACCATACAGCCAACAGCGGATTTACTACTTAGATTACCCTGCGAGTTGGTCCGCTATGCCGTTCGCAACAATATTGGTCAGATCACAGAGCCGATGCTGGACCAGCGCTATCCAAACAATTGGAAAGTTGGTTGGACGCAATCACACGGGCCGGCGCTGGCAAAAAGAGTCCTCAACTGCCGTGCTAATGCGTCGCACAAATTAATAGCACAACAAAAGTGCCAGCCAAACAAGCTCGGCTGGCACTTCTTTGATCGCACGATGTTCCTGGCTTCTTGATGGGCTACGAGTTGCTCGAGTTCTTCAGGTCCAGGTTAGCTTGCTGCATGCCCTTGTTGGCCTCTGTTTGCTATTCGCATTCGGGTCGAGAGTCTGGATTGTCTTACCCAAGCTCATCGACTTCGTGCCTGTGCCGGTTGGGCAGGTTGACCCGCTCGGTGGCGCTTGTCCCGTCGGATTTCATGCAGGCGAAACTGATTCCCGGGTTTTTGCTGACGTGGGCAGCAGCCACCCACTGACCGAGGTTCTTGAATCCATCACAAGCCTGTTGCGCAGGCATTCCCGTCAACTTTTGGATTTTGTCGGACAACTGCGTGTTTTTCGAAAGCTGCTGATCGATGGTCATCCGATGCGCTGAGCCGGAACTCGCGCCGTTCATGCTGTCGTGAGAGGCGGCGCCGTGGCTCGTCCCGCCTCTGTGATCGTGCTGAGCGAATGCGGATCCGCTGTACAGCGCGACAGCCAAACACACTGATGAAATGCCTAGGTCTGGATCATCGCGAGCGTGAATCGGACTAATCAGCCCCATGTTCTATGAGTAGTTCCTCCGAGCATTAGAACCCGTACGAGATACCAAGTGCGAATTGATGCCGTGCCTGGAGGTTCACTCCGGGCAGGATATTGCTGGCAACCTGGGCGACACCCAGGTCGATGGTCAACCTCGGGGACTCCACCCCCCAACCGTGGAGAGGTAAGGCCCCGGCAGGCACGATGCGAACCGCGTAAGTGATCGTGGTCGGCACCACCGCTGCGGGCAAGTCCTGAACGCTCCGCGGTTGCTGCAAGACTTCAGAACCCAGCAAGATCGTGCTCCGTCCTGGTCCTTTCAGGGCGAAGGCAGCCGCCCCGAACAATCGTCCCTGGTAGGCTGGAGCATTTCCAGCCAGCCCCAGCAATGATGCATTTGTCGCCTTGAAGCCGACATTGAACACCAGCGGGAGATGCCTAATCTGGGTCACCGTCTTGGTGGCTACGGCGTAGAAGTCCGCGTTGTTGGTCTCCTTGTCTCGGATCACGCCCCCTACGTTTTGAACCTGAGTACGTGCCACAAAGCCTATGGATAAGGCGGGCCGCCAGGTTCGCCTTTCCGACAGAAGATTGAGTTTTCCGTGAAACACATTGAAGCCGCTGCTCCATAACTTACTAAGGCCGGCTGTACCGCCCTCCTGGTGGAGGTTCCGCGTGTATCCAAACTCAATCCGGTTGAACGCACCCATGGTGACCGATACCTGATGGAATCCGCCCAAGACTTCCCCAGCGTCCAAGTAGTGATAAGCAACAATGGGTCTGCCGAAGCCTTTGTCGGCCGACGGAACCGCGTAGGCTAGTGGCGTGACGAAAATTCCATCCTGTCCCTCCCAGTTCAGGCTCTGCGCCGATGCACCGTTCGCGCCCGCGCCCATCACAATGACGGTCAACAGGATGACGGCCAAGATACTCCCAAAATGCGATCCGTAGCGGATCGCGCCGCGTCCGGCTTTGTAAGGATGTGCTTTGTACCACATAACGAATTCTCCTTGATCCAGAGTTGCAGCCCGGATTCCGTCCCTGATTAAGAATTCCAAGGTCCACGACTGCCCGCTTTCGGGGTGGTTCTTCAATTACTTCTGTCATGCTCCTCGTCACGCTGGAGCTTACCGCTGGTGCAATCGCCAGAGCTTGATCGTGCCGTCCTCGCTGCCCGAGGCGAGCCAACTCCCGCGGGAATCAAACGCCACCGTATAGACGTGATGGGTGTGCCCTTCCAGGGTCCGCACCTCCCGCCCCGTCTGTACATCCCAGATCTTAATGGTCTTATCCCAACTGCCGGAAGCCAGCCAACGACTGTCGGGGCTAAACGCAATGCTGCTCACGTCGCTCGCATGACCCGTCAGGGTATGGATCTCGCGGCCGGTGGTGACGTCCCAGAGCTTTACGCTCTTGTCTGCACTCGCGGAAGCTAGGTAGCGGCCGTTCGAGCTAAAAACAACGGCGTAAACGTTTTTTTTGTGACCGCGCAACGTCTGTATTTCTTTTCCGGTGGCCACTTCCCAAATCTTGATCGTCTTGTCGTCACCTCCGGAAGCGAGCCAACGCCCGTCCGGGCTGAAGGCGATATAGATTACTGACCTGCGGGCCGCGCCCAAGTCACGTACCGATCGCCCGGTCTCGACGTCCCAAAGTCTGATGGTCTTGTCGTCCACGCCCGAAGCCAGCAAGCGGCCATCGGGACTGAAGGCTATCGAATAAACCCAGCTGCTGCCCAGGACTCCCAAAGGCTTATTGCTGGGGAACGTGCGGACTTCCCGCCTCGTCGTGGCATCCCAAAGCGTGACAGTGTTGATGGAATTCTCCGCCGCCAGCCAATGTCCGTCGCGACTGAAGGCCAGGGCCTGAACTTCTTGGATCTTGGTGGCGACGGTGCCGGTCTCTTGCCCGGTGGGCACATCCCACAACTTGACGGTCTGGTCCGAGCTCCCCGAGGCCAGTCGTTGCCCGTCGGCACTAAACGCAACCCCGGTGACCCAGCCGGAGTGGGCCTTGAGGGTGCGCTCCAGCACGAACTCGGGAACCGGCGGCTTGGCGAGGCGAGGAATTGTTGCTCTGAACTCAAGGCTGGGAGCCTTCGCCTCTTCGGACAGAATTGGCGGTGCGAACGGTTCAAGTTTAGCCGCGACGCTGGAAGTCTGCCCCGCTAGCAAATCAATATCCTTCTCATAATCTTGATAACCGTTGACCGTCACGCGCAAGCGATGTTGTCCCGGAGAAAGCGTTGAAATTTTAGCCTGACCGTCCGAACCTGTTGAGGCGGTCAACCGGTCATCCACAAAGATCTGTGCTTCGGGCGGCGCCCCCTCAATCACAAGCGCTGGTGGGACGACCTCTGTGCCGAGATTTTCAGCCCCCAGTGGCTTCGAGCCTGGTGCCGCCTCAGCCGGTTTGGCACCCGGCTGGAAAGCGAGAGGGGACGAAGATGAGGATGCCGCGGGAGACGAAACTTCAGCACGTGAACGATCAGGGGTCTTGAGGCTCTGCGCCTCTGCGGTTTCGGGAGCTACCGTTTCTCTCGATATTGTCGGCGCCTCGGCGGGTTTCGCCGGACCGGAAGCGGGCGGATTGGTAGTGGCAGAGGGCGCCTTCGTTGACCTGTGATAAAACTCAAACAGCAGCAAAAGCGAAGCCAAAAAAAGGACTACTCCGGCAATGGCGGTCCATGCGCGCCTTTTTCCCACTCGCTCTTCGAGGTGCGTTGGTTCCTCGGACTGGAACATCGGAACGAGTAATCGGGCGATACGCTGCAATGCCGCAATGTGCGCCGTGTTGAACGCGGAGGCTCGAGAGGAGAGTACCTCCACCACCCCCAGAACAGAACCTTGTGCCTGGACGGGCACAACCACCGCCGAACGCAGGCGCAAGCTCTTCGCAGCAAGCCTTACCCGGGAATCTTCTTCGGTGTCTTCACAGATCATCACCTGTCCGCGCTCAAAGCATTCTCTAGTCAGGCTGGATTCCGGGTGAAGCCGTGAACCAACGTCAGGAGCTTCTCCCGTACTGGCTCGACAGACGACTCCCCAAGCGTCACGGAGAGCAATGGCAGCGCCATCGGCATCCGTCAGCGAACGAACGCGGTCTATCACCCCTTTTAAGACGATAGATAGAGGCCGATCTCTATTCTCCTTAATCTCCCTCTCGATCTCGCCTAATTCGATTTCCGCTCTATTCTGGGCATTGGTAGCCCCGCGGACTTTAGCGCTGATGCTCGGAAGTTGGGCGCTGCGTCTGGGCATCGAATGCTCCCATTCCTTCGGTGGATGAAGTGAAAGCGGGGACAGTCGTGGCGCGTGGGATGTAGATAGGGAACACTAATATTGGAACGGATGACGGTCAATTACCTAAATATGGTGCAAGGGGGCGGGAAAATACCCCGTCGAAGGTTTGAGAAAAGGCGGGGTACGCAGCTTCACGATCTAGTCACGCTGGCGGATCGAAAAGAGTTAGTTCCGCTGGGGTCCCAAACGGGAAAAATTCCCGTCGCGGGCAAGTAGGCGTGCCTGTCCTCCAAGCGCTGGCACGACCCGATCATCGTGCGCTCATGGATTGGAGGAGAAGGCCAGCATTTTGCCATCCGGGGACCACGTCGGCCACTCAGCAATTCGGATCGCGCTCCAGGTGACTACCGCAATTAAGAGCGCGGCAGCCAACAGCAGCACTGGCAGCCGGCCATCGCCGCCCGGCAATGGCTGCAACAAACCCAGGCGACGCCGCTTTCACTGGTTGACGAACGGCCTCCTCGATCTCCGCGCGTCAGCTCTATGTGAGCGGCCTCGAAGCGCAGCGGAAACTACGAAATTTATGTGCGTCGAATCGAGGGAGGTCAGGAAGTCAATGTCACCAACGATCCTGGGCAGGATTTCCAGCCAGACTTTTCCCCAGACGGCAACTGGATCGCGTTTGTTCCTCGCGCAGCGGGAAGTGGTCAGGATCGGGTCCGGCGCGGGTCCGGTGTCGGGAACGAATTTCGCACTCTTGGTGGCGAGATTTCGAACGCTATTTCTCGGAACGCAGATTCTCGGAATCCGAAGTCACTTTCATTACCGATCGCGCATGGAAAGACGACTTCAACCAAGGCGATACGGTCGTGGAGCAACGTGGTACGGCTGTTGAATACAACAGGTTGGGATACGTTGAGCGCACTGCGTTAGGAACATGGCGATCAACCGGCACGTCTGTCTACAGGTTCAGAACGAAAAACTTCGTCATTGATTCAACAGGGAAAAGCGGAACTTGCCGCCCCGATGTCGCCGCCGAACCGCAAAGCCCGATCTAGCCTCATTGCCTGTTGAAGCTGCTGAGTTACAGCCTCGACGTGGGTGGCCGATAACGACTCACACACCTCACACTTTGCAGCCATGTCATGTGCCCCAAGCCGATTCTAAGCCTCGGAGCATCCGGACTATTCCACAAACAACTGCTTCGAAACAGGGGGAAATCGCGCAAGCCGACGGCGCCGGATGAGAGAAGTTAGCGGAGCGAGCCGTGGCAGGTTTTTGGAACGCCATCAACCGTCGGCTTTGCTAATCTGTGATCGTGAAGCTAGTGCTTGCGATTCTCGGCGTGGCGTTGCTAGCGGCCGTCACCGCTGCAGTCATTGCGGCAGCCTCAACTCGAAATGAGACGGTAGCGTGTTTGGATGATGCCACCAAGGTGCTCCAGCGAATTGCACCAGACCCACCTAACGGAATACCCGAAGAGGTTACAGCCGCGGCAAAGTGCGTGGCGGTGGTGCCACGTTTGCTGAAAGGCCGCTTCCGATTGACCGCCCCGCGTGGCAAGGGTGTAGTCACTTGCCGCAATTTGGAGGGGTGGAGTGCTCCCGCGTTTTTTACTTTTAGCGATGGCCTCTGGCTTCCACGGTTTGGGGTCAGGGATATGAGCCTCATCGTGGTGGTCATGGGCCAAAACGCCCGACAACTGCTCTCAACCAAAAAGATCGAGATCGGAACTGATGTGTCGGCAATCGGCGGGCCGATTGGCCGGCATGTGGCACCAGAAAACTACTACAGATTGAATCGAGAGATGCTGACGTATTCAATCTCGAAGGGAGCCTTTGCTCCTGTGTCGCTGGAAGGTGCGACGATTCGAGAGGACAGAAGATCGTTAGTAGCCATTTATGGCCGTGCGGCAGTCATGCAAGCCGCTCTGAGTGGTCGATTGCCAGTGCCGCCAGCAGCTCGGCCCTTTTTGGCTGTCGTAGATGGAATCGTGCAAAGAAAGTCGATCCTTGAGCGCACTCGACGCTTGAGGACCTATGTCCGCATGGTGAGATCGGAGCACTTCGGGCGACGTTTCTAGGTGAACGCCATTGTTAGCGCGGATCCCAGGCCAGACAAGGCGCAATTCCAGGACCGCCAAAGTGCAGAACCTTGCGCGACCCCCGTTGCCGGTCTAATCTGCGACTCTCAATTTCCCATGTCTTACAAGCAGTCGCAGTTGGCAGCAAAACTGCTACTTATGTACTCCCGGGCACGAAAGCGGTGACCCGTGCCGAGTTACCTCCCCCGCCAATTCAGTGCTTCTTCCGCGCGGCCAAGAAGTAAGCCTGCGCAACGGAGATGGAGTGTGTCAGTGCTTCGGCTATTGATCGCTGATGATCACGAAATCGTGCGCCGCGGTCTCTGCGCACTGCTGAAATCCCATGCCGAGTGGGAGGTTTGTGCCGAAGCGGGCGATGGGCGGGAAGCTGTCGAGAAGGCACAACAGCTCAAGCCCGACATCGTCATCCTGGACATCGGAATGCCGAACTTGAATGGGTTGATTGCCGCACGCCAAATTCTGCGGATCCGGCCCGATCAGAAGATCCTAATTCTTACCATCACGGACGAAGAACAAGTTGTGCGGGAAGTACTCGAAGCCGGTGCGCGTGGGTTCGTGCTCAAGTCGGATGCCGCGAGAGATTTGGTGGCCGCGGTTGAAGCGCTGCAAGCAGGCACGACGTTCTTCACTTCGCGTATTGGGGAAATGGTTTTGCGAGCATACCTCGATAAGGGGAGAGGTGGTTCCGAGCGCGTCCCCGATCTATCGAGTCTTACCTCGCGGGAGCGCGGGATGGTGCAACTTCTCGCCGAGGGGAAGAGCACGAAAGAGGTCGCCTTCCTCTTAAACTTGGGCGTAAAAACGGCAGAGCGGCAGCGATCGAACATCATGCGCAAACTCGGCTTCCACTCCACGAGCGAGTTGGTCCTCTATGCGGTTCGGAATCACATCATCGAGATTCACATTGGCCCACAATGACGAGCATTTCGCTCTTGTGGAGAATCGGGTCTATATTGTCTGACGAGATCAAGGAAATCTTTGCTCGGCGCGTTAAGCAGTGACGTTGCCTTAGCTCTGCCTCTTGATCTTTGTCCATCTCGCCCTCTGTGCGGCTCTGATCCGCGCTAGACCTGCGGCTGAGATGTGACGCTTGGGAGTGATTGCAACAACCTTCTGGCATGACGTTCGCGGTCAAGGTCGCAGCGAAGGCCGGCCCAAATATCAGAACGTGATCTACAGCTTCCCTGGCGACACCGCGCGCTGGATGCAGTGATGTGGGCCGTCGCGAAAACATAGCGGGCCGAGGAGTGGGTTCTGGCGTGTCGTTTTCGCAGGAGTGGTTATGGACTTCCTGTATTTGGGCTGGCTTGCGCTCAGGTTGCTACGGGCGAAGTGAAAGGTTTCGCCAGGCCGTCCTGCTAGGAAACAGCCTGCCCTACCGCATAAATGCGCTCTCAAATACAATCTCTGCCGTATTCTCATGACAGGCAAACGGCCATCCCAAGCACCGCGATTTCAAAGCGGATATGAAACGAGCACACAAGAAGCTGCGAGCTAAGGTGCGAAAGATCATCAAGCCTGCTTATCCGACACAGCCCGAAAAAGCGGAAATTCAGCATTGAGGAAGCTGATGATCTGTATCGGGAGATTCGCATTGAGAACAGACTGACGGACGACAAAGGCAGGGAAGCAAGCCTGAAAGAGGGGGCCGAAGTTGAAGTTCAGATCGAAGCAGACAAGGAGGCCACAATAGGCAAGACATGAGACCGCCAAGCTCCCACTCCTGTAGATCCGTTCGTCGATGACAATCCTTGGATTCGCAAGGTGCTCTGCGAACGCTTCCAACGCGAAGCGGGCCTTGCCGTGTGCGGGGAAGCCGAGAATGGAAAGGAAGCAATCGAGAAAGCTCACAGCAGCTACGGCCTGAGCTGATTGTGCTTGATCTCTCCATGCCGGTGAAACGCGCGAACTAAACGTCGCGCGCGCCAGAAGTTTGTCTTGCGTTTTTTTCTGCGGACAGAAAAGACAATCCGCGGCTAGTTCTAGGCGGCCTCACCAACTAGGCGCTGGAATTCGGGATCATCGCGCAAGCAGGCGAGGTCAGGATCGCGTAATGCCCACTCGAGATTACTGTACCCGGCCTCTCGAGCACGTCTGAGTAGCGCTAACGCATCCAATTTTTGTCCGAGGATGCCGTACGTACAGGCGGCATTGTAGAGAATGTTGGAGTCTTTGGGCCGCATCGTCACGGCCAACTCCAACTCGCGCACGGCTTGCTCAATGGCCTTACGGCCGGCATAGAGGTTGGCGAGGAAGATGCGCGCACGGACGTCTTCCGGGACCAGTTCCAGCTGTCGTTGGAGCACATGAACCCACCGATCCTCGTGAACGCTGGCCTCTGCCGTTCGTCCCATGGTACGCAATGAGTTGAGATAGGGCGGGAAGATGTTGTAATCGTCTCCGTTAACGGCCACAGCACGGTCGGCCAGATCAGCTGCCTTACGGCTCTGCCCAGAAGCGAACAGCGCCCGGCCAAGCACGTCGTAGACGCCTTCGCAATCTGGCTTGAGCTTAATGGCTTCCTCTGCGTAGCGGCAGGCTTCCTCATACTTCTTTTCCGTGTAGGCAAGGCGAGCGCAAGCTACGAGCAATTCCGGCAGGTTCGGCTGCAAGGCCAAACCGCGCTCGCAGGCTGCCAGGCCTTTCTCAATCCAGCGCGGATGTTGCTCGCGCCATTCGTGGTACTGGCCACAGACGTTGGCCAGACCGGCATACGCGAGTGCGAAATCCGGGTCGAGCGCGATGGACTGCTCGAACATCTGTATTGCGAACTCCAGGCTGAGCTGGCGGGCATAGCTGCGCCCGCGAAGGTAGAAATCATAAGCCTGCAGATTTTCGGTGGGCTTGCTGGCGATGATCTTCTCTTCTTTCGGCGAAAGCGTGATGCGCAATGCCTGCGCGATGCTGCGGGCGATTTCATCCTGCACTTCGAAAACGTCTTTGAGTTCGCGATCGTAGCGCTCAGCCCAGAGCGACTGGCGGGTGGAAGTCTCCACCAGTTGGGCGGTAATCCGCAAGCGGTTGCCCGAGCGTCGAATGCTGCCTCCGAGCACACAGGCCGCTTTTAATTCCTGGCCGACCTGCGGGGCGGTAACAGGCTTATCGCGGTACGGGAGCATTTCCGCGCGGGGGAATAAGCGCAGGCTTGCAATCTTAGAAAGCTCGGTGATGATGTCTTCCGTCATGCCGTCGCGGAAGTATTCGTCTTCCCTGGCGCCACTCAGGTTCTCAAAGTAGAGCACCGCGACTGATTTTTGCTTGTCTGCAGCCAGGTTAGTGCCGGAACCCGAACCGCTCTTATCAGCGGCGGGACGGCGGCCGGATTCGGTGTCTCGCTTGAGTCGCTTCAAGTCGGCGCGGAGTTCAGCAGCCGTCTGGCACCGCAGGTCGGGGTCCTTCTCGAGCGCCTTGCCGAGAATGTTTTCCATCGCTATGGGCAGGCGCGGGTTTAGTTGCTGCGCAGGCGTGGGCGCGGAACGGAGAATTCCGTCGAAAATGACCGCCGAGGTTGCGCCCGAGAACGGCACCGACCCAGTAGCCATCTCGTAGAGCACGACACCGAGCGAAAACAAATCCGAGCGTGCGTCCAGCTCTTCGCCCCGCGCCTGTTCCGGCGACATGTACGCGACCGTGCCGATGGAGCTGCCCGGGCTTGTCAGTTGATCTTCATCGAGCACATGCGTCTGCGTGCGCATGAATGTGGCGCCCCCCGATTCGGCAGCGAGTTGAACCGCGGGCGTTAGCTTCGCCAAACCAAAATCCAGAATTTTTGCCTGCCCACGTTCCACGAGAAAGATATTCGCGGGCTTGATGTCGCGGTGTACGATTCCCTTCGAGTGCGCCGCATCGAGCCCGTTAGCGATCTGAATACCGATCTCCAGGAGTTCCGATACTTCGATGGGCTTCCCGGCGATACGGTGCTTGAGAGTCTGTCCCTCGAGCAGCTCCATGGCGATGAAGGGCCGGCCTTCGAATTCTCCAATGTCGTGAATCGTGCAGATGTTGGGATGATTGAGCGCGGATGCGGCGCGCGCTTCGCGGCGGAATCGCTCGACTGCCTGAGGGACCCGGGAAATGTCGTCGGGGAGGAATTTCAGCGCAACGCTCCGGCCGAGACGTGTGTCCTTGGCTTTGTAGACCACGCCCATCCCGCCGCCGCCCAGCTTTTCCAGGAGGTCGTAGTGGGACAACGTGCGACCGACGATGGAGGCTGTATCGGGCACTGGCTGGACATCTTACGCTAGCGCCTCCATCCTCGCAATCGCGCAAGAGAGGCCGGGGTTCGATATAGGAGCTACGCGAGAAGTAATTCGGTTCCTGTCGCGGAACTGTATACATCCCGAAAACTTTGCGTGTTTCCGCACGCCAAGCCTTGCTGCGCCCTATCGCCGAACCAATCTCTTCTTCGCCTATGTGCAACATACGAGCCAGCAACAATCTTCGGCCTCGGCCAGCTTCCGGCGCCACACTTCTCTCTTTTCCCCTCTAGCGCACAACTCCGACCTACTTGGATACCTCACTCTCACTCCATTCAATTTCCATGGGCCCGCGCGTCCGCCGCGCCAGCGGCTTCCTTCTAACGGCTTTATCGAACGCGCGCCGCACCGCTGTGTTCCTCTTCTCTCTTTGGCGAAGGCGCGCCTCCGATAAAGCACTAGCGTTACTCGGGAGTAATCCTCAATTATCAGACTGGTCGAACCGCACAACATTATGGCGGGACCACGGTGCCCGAGGTGCACTCGGCAAAGAGGCGCTGTTAATAATCGCGGTTGCGGTCGCTGTGGTGATTATCATCGTCGCAGTAAAGACCTAGCCGGAGCTCCGAAAAGCGCATAGTGAATATACGGGATCTTACGGACTGAAAAGAGCTTGATCCCTACGCAGCAGAACGATTCAAGGCGTCGGACCATGTTGCTTCACCATTTTGTTGTAGTTTCCCATGATGAGAAACGGCGCGGCCCATTGACCCACGAACAGTGCCCAATCGTCTTTACCGCTGAGCTTCAAAATTGCTGACGCGGCCATTGAGCCGAGAGCCAGGCCCAAGAACAAACTCGAAGGAGCTTGGGAAGTCTGCCGTTCAATTGCGCCTGTAAACCGATCCTCGCTGCTTTGCCCACGTTCCACTCTGGTTTCCATTTTAGACATCTCCTGTTGTAGAACGCTTCGATGCTTGGACAACGTTTTGCAGCAGCCAGGTGCGAAAGTAAATCGTAAGCTGTTGAGCAACACCGGAATTTTCTATGCCAAAGTTCGACAGCGAACAGGCAATCGGAACAGCTGCGTTATAGCCTAGCTCACCCTCGATTGGATTTGCTGTCATGACGACCTTGGGGGAGGTGACGTCGTGATTGGCAGTTGGTCGGGTGGTCACGGCCATGCCTCCTCCCCCAGCATGGCTCCCTCGCTGCGAGGTTTTGAGATGATTTCGAAATCCCTACAACTATGGAAAGATGATACCGGTCAGGACATCGCGGAATATGCCGTGATGCTGGCGGTGATCTTGGGGTACTTAGTTCCTTCCATCCGCTCACTCAAAGACCCAGCAAGCAGCGGATCGATTTCGATGCAGGTGAGGTTTGCGAAGCGGCGCCGCAGAATATCGGTTGCCAAACCCGGGCCTGGCCCAACTTCCAGCACATTCGCGCCAAGATCAACACCTCCCACGAGGCAGCATATGTGGTTGGGGTAGATCTAGGTTCTTTTTACTTGCGTGTTGTTGCTACCGACATCCTCGGCAATTTGGTGTACAAGCTCCGCACGGAAACGCGAATACAACGAAGAACGCCCGCACAGTAGTTTGGGATATCGGACGCCGCAGGAGTTTGCTACAGCGATGAGGGCGGCTGAGGCCGGCTCCGCTTTACTGGCTCCGCCGTCCTCAGCCGCAGACCCGAATGCAGAAAGTGTCGTATGATGCCGTGCGCGAAGAATGGGGGCAGGTCAAATGCAATTGCTCGCACGCTGTCTTCCAGAATGCATGGCATAGCGAATTCCTGCTCAAGCATGTGTTGCAGGGGCACATTTTTCCACTCCGTCATTTGTCCAGGCCGGGGAAAGGACAGCACGACTCCAGTCGCGGGATCGATAATTCCCGAATGTCCCATTCCAATTCCGCGAATCGTCTTCCGCGAATCGTCTCTTTCGGAATGCCGCACTCGTTTATTACCTTGTGTATAGCAGTGAAGGTTTTATCCAAGACCCTCTCGCGTCCCTCGGAGAGACTCGATTTTCCGGAAGCGAAGGCGGCGCTCTCGGAGCCGCCAGAGCGATCTCCGAGAGAGTCATTGAAAACCTATACAGACAAGCACTCTGATGTCGCGAAACTCTAAGAAACGAGAGCAGGAACAACTCTTCTCGCCAAGAGCCGCCTGTCATGGCAGCAACTCAATCTACTAATTTCGTGGTTGTAACTAGGCAGACGCAAGGGGAACACGGAATCGATTAATGAACAAGAGTTTGCTTTCGGCTGTTTTCAATTTAGCTGTGACTGAACAGTCAGGTCAGACTGCAGTATACGTCACGTCACAAGCGGGTGATAGGATCCCAAGCCAGCGATTCATTTTTCCACCCAATCATCGTCATCCAGTCAGGGGACCAGCGTAACTCAAACTCGCCCTGAACACATCGGCATCATCATCCATACTAAGCAGAATTGGCTTGCGCCCTGATCGTTTGGGATCGGGAGAATGGCTGGTCCAGTCTTCCGGATGAACAGTTTAGATACAGAACTTGACACTTGGTCGCGAAAATATCAAGCGGGGCTTCGCGCCGCGCGCCTTAGAGATGAGGCGATCACATTTGAGGTCTTAATCCTCATTCATCATGGGGAGGCAATCGCTACTCTTGGGACACGTACCAGAACACCGCACCCTTAGCGATCGGTGGCAAGCTGAAAGTGACGGAGTCCTGATTGCGAATGCCGTGAAGCGGCTGAGGTGTGCCTAGAAACGGAAGAGCATATCCCTCTTCACCAGCCTTCGACTGGACCGTCACCTTGACCCCGATCTGCGGAATCTGGACCGGATTCGATCCGCCTCGCAGCCCACTGAAATTTGCAAAGAAGCAGTTGATGTGCCCATCCGGCGTGCGCGCGATCGATGTCGCTATATGAGGCGGAGCCTCGATCCGCACCACATCGCTCTTTCCCAGAGCGTCAAGGAATTCCTGCTGCGACGCAGTCGAAGCGTGCTCAAAATCGCGTTCCAGAGCCTGTTCGTAAGCTCTTCCCGGACAGTTCGGGAACCGGACAACCTGATCCGAGGCAGCGAGTCCGGTCGCATCAGTTCCCGTGATCACCAATCGGTTCTTCTGCTGGACAAATTTCTGCACCCAGGTCTTCTCGTCATCGCTCAGTTCGCGAACATCGGGAAGGACCAGGGTCTTGCCGTGAAAATCTGAGAGCGTGCGCGGTGTAACAATCTGAAATTCGAGGTGTTTCTGCATCAGTAAAATCAGGACTCCGCGATACGAGGCGATGAATTCCTTAGCGTGAAAATTGCGGGTTGTCGGGGAAAAATAGACGCCAATCGGATCGATCGGAGTGCGCGGCAGGTAGAACGTCTTCTCGTGTTCACGGATCCAGGAGAAGATTTTCTTCCGCGTGGGAAGATCATTCGATCCCGCCATGGAATGTCCGGGAGCATCCCAGAAATTTGCCCCTGCCATCACCTGCGACATAGCCAGATTCATCATGGACTCGCGGATGTCGACTTTCTTATCGCCGTCCCACGAGTAGTTGAGAATCCACGTGGGCTTGCCCTGGGCGAACGCTCGAAAGGAATGCATCCCAACTTGGTAGCGAAACCAATCCAGCGGATCGCGCTCTGAGGCCATGTGGCCGCTGTCTCCGAATTCATATTCGTGCGCGATGGCGTCTACGACCGGGTACAGACTGTAAACATCGACACCGACCCGGACTGCCTCCTCCTCGATGCCGGGATAAATTTCAGGAATCGTCTTAATCTTCGGGTTTACTGATTTCGCATTCTGATCGAGCTCACGTATGAAATTGGTGAAGGTTTGAATTCTAAAATCGATCCACTTGCGGAAGTTCGGGTTGGAAAAATCTCCGAGCTTAAGGTCGTGCTTCGCATCGAGTCCCGTTTGCTGCTTGAAAGCCGCGACTGTATAGTCATCGAAACTCGCCCAGGTATCTTCCCAGCCTTCGAAATGCGTCATCCAGTAAGGAATGTCAACGTAAATGCCGTCGATGCCGGTCCCCGCGATCTGCCGCACACGTTCCATGTAGATCTTGCGCCATTCCCTCGCATACGGAGTCACCCAAACATCTTCGTCTCCTTTCTTGATCCAAAATGCGGTTCCGCCGCCAAAAATCGCCGGCTCACCTGTGATCTTGCGCTGTAGCCAGTCGGGATGATCTTTCGCCATCGTGTGTGCAGTTTGGTCCCCATGAGCCGTGATGCACTCCGTTCCTGCGATGTAGACGAAAGCATAATTGCCGACGCGATGGGCTTCCTGCGCGACCGCGCGAATCGCTGCCAGCTTCTCTTCCGGATGTATAAAGCTTTCGTAGCGTCCGGGAATGTCGTTATCGACTTCGATCCCGAAGACTCCGCTTTCCTGCGCGCGCTGGACAATCTGAACCGCGTCGCCGCCCTTGAGTCCATACGCGCCGATGCGAACGTAGTTGCTCCAATCCTGTTCGTGTTGCGCTGGAGCAGCCAACAGGCAAAGGCCAACCAGAAATATAAAAATTAAAGTCACGGCCACTTTTGTCTTCATAGGGATACTTGCATCTGTCCAGTCGATTCGGAGGCTAGCCCCCGGGAGTTACTCCGCCGGTTTCATCGTTTTGCCCGAGGCCGTTGGTCGATCGCAAGGTCAAACTTCCGTCCTCGTTCAATTTCTGGCGGCAGGCCCAACACACCGGATGCCGTTGGCCCTTCACCTCGATCTCGGCCTTCAACCGAAGCCCTTTCCACTTCGTTCCCTTTGGCAGTGCGAACTTTGCCTGCCGAACTTTTCCGGGTAGGGGATACCCGGCATCGAGACACCCGGCAGCATTTACCTTCCTGTCTTCACTGAACACGGAAATTCGCAGCACACCGGGAACGGCCGCGAGGCCATCGTTCACAAAGCCGATGATTAACCCCGGGTAGCCGCCTTCTTCGTAACTCCACACCCACGACGGACGAACGCGATACCCAACCCGCCGGGCCAGTTCATCCAGTGCGTCAGGGAATTGGTGATAGTAGTTGAGAAGGCGATCAGCCTGAATGCGGTGCCAATTCCATAACGAGAAGTAGCAGGGGCCTACGTCCTGAACGTGGTGAATGACATTGTCGGAATAGGTAACGCCATCGTCGAGCCGCAAGCTCTGTGGCGAGCCATCGGATATGCCTACCTCAACCGAAACGCCCGTCCACGGCGGCCGATTGCTGAGCGCCTCGATTTGCTCATTCTCGATGAAGATGGTATCCGTCCGAAGCCAGTTGAAACTGCGAATCGTTCGGTCAACTAACTCCGAGTTCCCAACTTTGCTGAAATCGGGCTGCGTGTTGGTCAGCATCGGCGTTTTCTTCCAACGCTCGGTCTGGTACTGGAGCATTGCGACAAAGGTATTTTCCGCAGTGACGTTATCAGGGAATGGATTTGACTCTAGCGGCCACGTGTGCCCTTCGCCCCAGAATCCATACATGAACGTGTCCACGTACTCCACGTCCGCATGGCCGTCGTAGGACTCCGCGAGTAGATCGACGAGTTCGCGAAATGCTGCCTGGAATGCGGGGTCATCGTAGCGCGGTTCATATCGTGTGCGGCTTTGCCAGTCGCCCAGCTTAACCATGGGGACCTTATTGCGCAGAAACTCGGGTAACGGAGAGTCGATAATGTCGGGATTGCTCATCATCACGCGAAAGCCGACCCTCTTCTGATATCTCCGCGCCAGATCAAACGTCAGCTTCCAGTGCTCGCACAACTCCAGTTTTCCCGGCTCACGCTGCACGTCTTTCCAATGCACGCGAATGTAAAGCTTCGTGCCGAGCGGAATCTTCACCAGCTTCTCGATCGACTCCGCCAGTGTCTCCCCTTCCTTCTTGGCAGGCCCCACTTCGTCGCAAACATACGTAATAAGCCCCATTCCATAGTTCGGGACAATTTCCCGCGACGGGGTGAGTGCCATCACGACGTTCCAGCTGGGATAGTCATCCGCGGAGAACGCGCCCTGATAAAGTCGTTCGGAAACAGCAGGCCCCGAGCCGAAGTCGTAGCGGTCAAAGTTATGCGGCGGGATGTGTGCGAGCAGGGGCTTGGTGCTGACTCCCAGAGCAGCTAAGCCGCCCGCTGTGACACCGGTCTTCAGAAAGGATCGACGCTGCATTTCTACCTGGTCTCCACAGGCGATATGCATTACATGGGCAGACCTCGGCACTGCCGAAGTCCGCCTCGTCACAAGAGCACTCTTTTAAAACTGGAACCGCGCTCCAAACTGCATTCTGCGGAAGTTGTTAATAGTGGATGTGACTGTCCCTAAAGCGCCGTCTCCCGATCCGACATCCGGGAAAGCAAAGCGTTGATGATTGAATGCATTGAACATCTCAGCGCGCACCTGGAGGACCTTGCCCTCGCGGATCGTAAATTCCTTGGTTAGCGAAGTGTCCAGGTTGCGGATGCCATCGCCCCGCAGGTTGGAGAAGTAGCGGGGCGCATTGCCGGGAATATTGTCGCCAGGATCGCCAAAACAATCCTGATTAATGACGGCTCCTCCCGTCTTAGCGGCATCGTGATAACTTAAGCCGGTCGAAAGTTGAGAGCAGACCACGTTCGGTCGCTGATTGCCGTCAACCAACAGTCCGGCATCGTTAAAGATAGACAGCGGCTGCCCGGATTGCAGAGTGACCACACCGTTAAGCGACCAGCCGCCTACTATGCCATCCAGCACGGGGTTCATGGAGCCCCCGATCAAGCGATCCTTCCCAACAGGAAGATCGAAAATGATGGCAGCCGTCAGGCGGTGAGGCGTGTCGTTGGCGCTGATTGCGTGCTCCGCCTTAAGGTCGTCGAGCACTTGCGGGTTGTCCAACCACAGGTTGCCCAGCCATGCATTACGCCCCGCGGAGGAATCGTCGGTAAGTTTGGAGAAGGTGTAGTTTCCTTCAAAACTGATGTAATGGCTGGCACGCTTCTGGAATCGAATTTGCAGCGAATGGTACCAGGAGTTGGCATTCAGCGTCGGCAGCCCCTCGAAGCCGCCATCAAACTGCGGGTAGGGTTCAAGCAGCAATTGTTGCGGAATGGTGTCATCAACGTAGCGGGAATCCACCACGTCAGCCGCGTTGAAAATCGGGCTGGCCGGACACCATGGACCCGTCAGCGCCGCACCCGTGGTAAAGAAACACTGGAAAGGATTGGCGACTTCTGTGTTGAGATAATCCGAAACGGCAGTACTGGTTGGATCGTGCATCGGATTCAATGCCGCGACTAGCGCATTGCGAATCGAGGACGGCAGGAAGTTGCGGTTGCGGGTGGAAATATTGCCGGCGCCGGCCCAGGGCAAGTGCGTGCTGCGGTTCGCGGAGTAGTCGACGCCCACCACAATTTGCCCCGGGAACATGTGCTGAATTCCGAGGTTCCACTGATAGATCTCGGCATTCCGCGCCGTCCCAGTGTCCAGGTCGCTGGAGTTGCCGAAACCCCACTGTGCCAGCTTGCCGTATTTGGTTCCCTGCGGCGGTGCGAGACCGCCGGGAAATGGGCTGGTGCAACTGGGCGGCTGTGTCGGGGAAGGCCCAAGGCAAGCAAATTGGTGTGCGAAATTGTCTTTGGTGAAGAACATACTCGCCGTTTTCGCGAATGCCGGACCGGCGTACTGGAAATTAGTGGCTACGTTCATGCCATAGAAGACTCCTGCGCCACCGCGCAATACCGTATTAGAAGCAAGTTGATAGGCGAAGCCAAAGCGCGGAGCGAAGTTGTTTCGGTCCACAGGCGAGTTGCGACGACCGGAACTTGGGAAGAGGCTCGTGCCTCGGATCTCGCCAATTTGTCCAAAGTCAAGCTGCGGGTTGTTGGGGTCCACCAGGTTGCGACTGAGCGGAATGTTGATTCCTGTGTCTCCAGTGAAATCGTTGAACTGGAGGCGGTTGAATCGCTCGGTGTAGGGAGTACTCCACTCGTAGCGCAATCCGAAATTCAGAGTCAGCTTGGGCGTAGCCTTCCAGTCATCCAGCACGAAGAACGCGGTGTCCTTCGATTTGTCCGCCACGGCGGGAACTATGTGAAGGGAGGCGTCATGAGGATACCCGGTCAGGATCGTGGCAAACGGGTTGCCCTGTCTATGATCATCGTCTCCCAGGCCGTTATTGGGCTGAAGGGTGGTCACATCGCGGGAGAAGTTGAAAATGCCGGTGGGGTTATCGGGTTGCCAAAAGTTATTAAAGAAGACGCGCTGCTCTCCTCCAAACTTGATGGAATGAGCACCTTTTACCCATTGCAAAGCCGAGGAGTAGCTGAACAGCGTGTGGGCGAAGTGGGTATCCACGCAGCATTGCGTAAACAGCGAGAGGAACGGGTCATCGACACCAATCGTCGGCATGCGGGTGAGCCCCCCGTTCGCGGCAAGGATTGGCGATAAGCCCACATCACTGAGGGTCGGGTAGTTGTTACTTATGCCCGGAGCATGCACGCGGTCCACGCTGAAGCGGCTGGTCAACAGCTTCATCGGAGTGATCGCCCAGTTGTACTCCGCTCCTCCGTTCTGCACATTGGTGTTAAAGATTACACCATCGCCTTCGGGCCCAAACTCGCCGTCGCCAACGATGGTGGGTACGGTGTCGTGGTTGTGATAGCGGCTGTAGCGTGCGCCAATCTTGTGGTTGGCAGTAATCTGATGATCCAGCTTAACGTCGAACTGCCAAGCCGGTGAGGTTCTGAGAGTCACTGCGCGCCAGTTAGGGTCCGGGTAAACCGCACCCGGTATGTTGGCGTGCGGATAGAGATTCAGAATCGCCTGCCCGATAGGATCGATCTCGTTAGCAGGAATCTTGTTGAGCACCCCACCATCAGAGAATTGCGTGTGCGGACAAGGCGCAGATGCTTGGTTTCCGGCGCACGGATCATAGATGCCGGCCTCTGCGCTCAGGCCATCCGGATCATCTTCAGGGGGCAGAGGCAGGTTAGCCGGACTCTGGGAGAAGTCACCGGCACGCTCCAGGTCGGTGGGGACGATTCCTTTCAGGTTGACCGGATCCTGCTGGCGAACCTTCTCGAAATCGACAAAAAAGAATGTCTTGTTTTTCTTCAGAGGCCCGCCGAGAGAGAAACCGTATTGGTCTCGTACGTGGTCAGGTTTTTCGCCGGAGTTGAAGAAATCCCGGGCATCAAAATTGGCTCGCTGCCCGTACCACCAGCCACTGCCGTGAAAATTGTTCGAACCCTGCTTCAGCACCATATTCACGATCGTGCCGCCGTTGTTGCCGAACTCGGCGGAAAAGCTGTTGTTCTGAACCTTAAATTCCTGGACGATCTCGACCGAAGGCTGGTAGTAGACGTTGGAGTTGCCGCCCTCGCCCTGCTCCGGCGCGCTGATGGGACTGCCATCGAGCGTAATTTGGGCGGTGGCGTTGCGCTGACCGTTGGAGACGAAGTTGGTGCCGGTCGGGTAGTTGTCGGTGATCCCCGAACCCGTGGTTTCCGTCACCCCACCCGCCAAAAACACCAGCCCAAACATGCTGCGGCCGTACAGCGGAATGTCCCGCACGTACTCGTTCGTGACATCGGTGCCGAGAGAAGCATTCTCCGTATCCAACAAGGGCGCAGCCGTGGTCACTTCGACCGTCGTAATCAATCCCGGCGGATGCAGTGTGAAGTCAATCGTGGTCTGCTGCGCGACCTGCAGCACCACATTCTTTTCCTCGGCCGGCCGAAAGCCCACGGCATCGGCCTTAATGGTGTAAACGGCGGGTCGCAACCCGGTCAGAACGTAAAGTCCGTGATCGTCGCTGCGGGAAGTCTCGGAAATACCCGTGGCGTCATTTGTAATGGTAATGGTCGCATTGGGGACCAAGGCGCCACTCTGGTCCTTAACGACACCGCGAATCTGCGCGGTGTAACTGGCCTGCCCCCAGGCCTCCGCTACCCACACAATTGATAGCACGGCAAAAACAATGCCCATCCAAGCTGCGACTGACCTTTGAGAACGCCCATGCATAGACATGGCAGCCTCCGCCAACTCGCTTTCGTTTCATTACGAGTGAATACTATTGCTTTCGTTTATGAAAGATGTCAAGCCAAATCGTGAACGGCTTTTATTGTTCCCAAGGGATAAGAATGCCTCGGGCCGGACACTGGTTCAGCGGCTGCGCGGAAGGCGGACCGCGATGAGCGATATCTGCTCCAAGTCAGGGTAGTGGCCGTCTTTGTCGGCCTTGCGC
>Ga0209804_1000870_pt1 | contig 21463 bp, 17 predicted proteins | sample GraSoiAngelo_139_FD_185896 | JGI IMG/M metagenome (GOLD analysis project Ga0209804, IMG submission 185896) | Grasslands soil microbial communities from the Angelo Coastal Reserve, California, USA - 14_0929_12_20cm (SPAdes) (version 2) | ecosystem: Environmental > Terrestrial > Soil > Grasslands ... | reverse complement strand
AGGAGAGCTCTGCCTACGACCTCATGGAATGGTACCGCATCGTCGCCTATCTCGCGTCCCACCCATCGAGAGCCCTCGAAGGCACGATCTTCGTGGACGGGTCGTTTCAATTTATTCAAAGTGTGAACCTGGGCGACATCACGCTCGCGGTCAGAGGCGATCTGGTCGTTGACAACAAGGCCGCCCTCATGATACGACATGACCTCTCGACCGTCGCCGGCCGCCGGGCCCCTGGAATCCTCGTCTTCGGATTCCCAGACCCCGTGAAACGCTTGACCGCGATGTGCCGGGGCCAGCGCGTGAACGGCTCCGGACGTCTGATCGTGTGCCCGGGGACCACCCTGACCGTCGACGGCCTGGTCTACACGCAGGATGGGATGGCCGTCGAATCGGGAGCCCTCGTGGATCAGATTGGGGCCATGTACCATGACAACCGAGGAACGCTGAATCCCTCCTTTGCCAATCAGAACGCGACAGTGGTGCTTCGATTTGACCCCCTCGCGCTCAGCGTCTTCGGAAAGGGGTTCGCGATCCTCTCCTGGCAGCAGTTGCCTGGGCCGGGTGCAGCCGTCCCGGCCGCCGCGTCACAGGCAGCAACCCTTCCCGGCCCGGCAGCCCCGACAACGGCACCGCCACCGCTGGCCGCGCAGAGCGCGCTGGACGTCCAGACTCACGCCGCGGCCCCGGCAGTCGGGCAAGCCCCGCATGCGGCGGCACGGCAGGGCCGTCGTGCGCAGGCATCGCAAGGCGCGTATGCGGGGGCATCGGAGCGGCCCGGCGCGGAGCCCATCCCTTTACCCACAGCATCCGGATCTGCTCCTGCCCCGCCCACAGTACTGGTGGGCCAGATCAGGTACCATGTCCAAGCCGGAGCGTATGCAAATCGCGCGTTCGCCGATGACTTGGCCCGGCGGCTTCGCGCGAGTGGCTATCCCGTCATCCTGGTCGAGGGGCCGTTGATTCATGTGCGGATCGGGGCGCCAATGCTCCAGGAGGCGGCCCAGCGGCTCGCGGCGGAACTACGGCTGAAGGGGTTCGAAGCGACGTTAATCCCCGCCCGGCAAGCGGAATGATCCCTGGAACCGAACGCTCACGACGCTCTCCCTCCCTCCTTGTCACCGCGAATCCCGCGCGCATGCTCCATCGTCACAGAATCTCGGTCTCCGGGTGGGTGCGACCTGGCGAAGCGGGACGGGCGGAGCGCGTGGATGTCCAGGGTGTGGGCGCGCCCGTCCAGCATGATCTCGACCAGCAGCTCCCCCAGCTCCGGGGAGTGCATGACGCCGTGCCCTGATGACCGATTTGATCAAGTAGAGTCCCTCCACCGCAGGCGCGGGCCCAACGAGGGCGTGCTTGGGGACATTTCGTAGAGGCCGCAGTAGCACCGGTCCAGATCGATCTCGGCCTCGCGAAGACAGGGCACCCGTAGGTCTCAGCGCGGACCGGTGGACGAGGGCCTGGCGTTCGTGCCCCTGGGCAAAGCCGACGTGCGCCGCCGCGGGAGCGACGTCAGCGTCATCACCTATGGAATGATGGTCCACCGGTGTCTCGAAGCGGCCGAAAGGGCGGCTACGGAGGGCGTCGACGCCGGGGTGATCGACCTCCGCACGCTCCTGCCGCTCGATCTCGAGACCCTCACGGATTCGGTCACGCGCACGAGCCGGGTGCTGATCGTTCACGAGGACAGGCTCCGCGGGGGGATCGGCGCCGAGATCTCGGCCCATGTCGCCGAGCACCTGTTCAGCCTGCTCGACGCCCCGATCAGCCGCGTCGGCGCGATCGACACGCCCGTCCCCTACGCGCCCCCGCTCGAATCGGCGTATCTCCCAAGCGCGGAACGCATCCGCTCCGCCATCATCCGCCTCGCACCCTGGTAACCCACCCGCCAGATGTATCGAACGGGCTTTTGCACCTCCTGAGGATTGTCCAAAAGATACTTGAAAAACCCTCCCGTTGAGGAAGAGTTCCCCAATCAAACGCGTACTCATCGTCTCGAAGGCCCTACTCAAATGAAGCAAGGGCCACTAAAAAGGGGGGATCCCGATGCGTTGGGGTCATGAGACGAGCTTCGTTGCCCGACCAAAGCTTACAAGGGACAGGTGGGCCATGAGGCGAATCATCCTGAAGCTTGCGGCCGTCGCGACCGTCCTAGCAATGAGTCTGGGGGCTCCCGTCGTGTACGGCCAGGTCACCGTCAATTCTCCCTCTCCTACGAAGCACCCAGACCACCCGAAAGGCAGGCACACAACTATCACCCCGATCCCAGGCGTGTGCCCAGCAGCCGTCATCACTCGGTCCGGCAACTATGAGCTCGCTGGGCCTGTCGGGCCGTGCCCGCCGGGCACCGATGGGATCGACATCAAGGCAAGCCATGTCACGTTGCACCTGAACGGGTTCAGCATCATCGGCGCCGCCAGCTGTAGGGGGAACTTTGGAATAGGCGTCGGTTTCACGGCTCCCATGCTGTCGGATGTGCGCATCCTAGGCCCCGGGCTGATCGCAGAGTTCGCGTTTGGCTTGGCGGCGCAGAATGCCGCTGATTCCTTTGTGAAGTTTGTGACGTTCATGTGCTCGACCGGAATAGCAAATCTCATCGGCATCCTCTCACCCGGAGGTGAGTGGAAGATCCAGCGAAATGTGTTTCGGCAGGGGGTGCCAGACGATCTTTTGTGTTCCATTCTGGTGGCGGCTGATGACAACGACCTCGTAGGCAACGACGCCAACAGCCCGATCTGCCTTTTCAGCAGCAACAACACCGTCGTCAAAAACACCGTCGTCGGCGGCTTTTCCGGCATCGTCACAATGCCTGGTGATAATGACAACGAGATCCACGCCAACACTACCAACAACAACAACGGCCAAAGCGGCATACTCATTAGAGCTGGCTCGACCGAGAACAACATTACCGGGAACAAATCGTCCAACAATACTCCTTTCGATATGGAGGATGACAACCCCAACTGTGACAGCAACAAGTGGGAAGGGAACCACTTCACTACCACCAACCAACCGTCGTGCATCCACTGAGCAGCAGGGCTACGGGCCCTATGGGGGACACCAGCGAGCGTTCCTCAAGGGAGCTTGCTGGAGACGCGGGGGGAGGGGGTTGTCCCTCCCCCCGCGGCACGAGTGGCGGGCGTTAATGGGGAGCTTCGGACGGCCGAGCAGCCCCTGACGACGTGGGTGATCAAGATCGAGGCCGTCGTGGCGATACGCGGGCATGCAACCTTTATCTAGAGCATAAGGCCCTGTACCGGTCTCAGCGCGGCCCGGTGGACGAGGGCCTGGCGTTCGTGCCCCTGGGCAAGGCCGACGTGCGCCGCCGCGGGACCGACCTGAGCGTCATCACGTACGGGATGATGGTCCACCGCTGTCTCGAAGCGGCCGAGGCCGCAGCGACAGAGGGGGTCGACACCGAGGTGATCGACCTCCGCACGCTCCTGCCGCTCGACCTCGAGACCCTCACCGACTCGGTCACGCGCACCAGCCGGGTGCTGATCGTTCACGAGGACCGGCTGCGCGGCGGCATCGGCGCCGAGATCTCGGCCCACATCGCCGAGCACCTCTTCAGCCTGCTCGACGCTCCGGTCGGCCGCATCGGCGCATTCGACACGCCCGTCCCCTATGCTCCTCCGCTCGAATCGGCATATCTCCCGAGCGTCGAACGCATCCGCAACGCCATCGTCCGCCTCGCGCGCTGGTAACCACCCCGCCAGATTAATCGAGTGGGCCTTTACGGCTTCTAAGTTCTCGAAGGATATTTGAAAGACCCTTCGTTTGAAGGATAGCCCCTCAATCAAATGCGCTGTTTAATCATATCGAAAGCTCTACTTAAGCGATAGTTAATCATATCGAAGGCCCTACTCAAATGAAAGATGGGTCCACTCGAATGATTATTGATGGACCCGTGGTTGGTTTGAGGCGACAGTTCTGTCGCAGCCGGACACCTCCAGGCACCCATTGCGACCGCAAAGAGATTTTCACGTGAGCGAGTGGATTCACAGCATGCACCACACGCGGGGAAGGGGGGACACACGATGGCTTCAGAGGTGACACACCGCGCCATAAGGGTGGGAGAGATTAAACGGACGTTGCTGATGGCCACACTCATGACCATGCTGCTCTTGCCTGGTGCGTATGCGAATGGAGGAAATGAGGAACAGAACAAGAGCGGCCTCAGAGATGAGGGCGTGGGCATGTACACAGACCCCTCGGTAGCCTCTCAAGTCTCGACGTTCACGATCAATCCCCGACTGGTGAGTTGCGGTGTGTCCGCCGGCCCGGGGATAATATCTCCACCCGCTCCCCCGCAGCCCGCCAGTTTCGCGATGCTCATGTATTCGACCAGGCTCGACTCCTACCAAGTAGACCGCAAGAGTAAGACGATTTACGCGGCCGGCCGGATGCGATCGATTACCAAATTCGGCCCGGTGCCGCCAATTGAAGACGTGCAGCACGATTTTGTGGCCATCGCAGTTGACAACAACCCGCACGATCGGTTTGACATCCACTTCAAGACGCCCTTCTGGAATACGGGCAACCTGCTCTGCACGCCCTCTACGGTCGTGAAGGGGGGGTGTCGCTTCGGAGGCGAGCTCCTTCGGGACATGGGTGACGTTGTTGTGGGCCAGGGCGACGGGCAGGGCGAGTAACTCGGCGGACGGGCTGTGCATACACACGCGTCCTTCCGAGCAGTCGGTCTCCTGATCGCCATCGCGAGTGTTGCGTGTGCCCCGCGAGTCCTTTGGGCAGACGCAGGCCCGGACCCCCAGCGCCGGCCGACGATCGTTGTGCAATGGAACACCGCCGCCCTGCAGGCCGTGCGCGACGGCACGCTGGGGCCGCCCATGGTGGCGCGGGCCCTCGCGATCGTCCACACGTGCATGTACGACGCCTGGACCGCGTACGACCGCAAAGCAGTCGGCACGCGGCTCGGTGGTTCGCTGCGCCGGCCCAAGGCCGAGGGGACGCCGGCCAATAAAGACAAGGCGATCAGTTTCGCCGCTTACCGCGCCGCGGTTGACGTCTTCCCTTGGGACAAGACCAAGGTGTTCGATCCATTGATGGCCAGCCTGGGGTACGACGCCGGCGACGCGTCAACCGATGTCACGACTCCGAGCGGGATCGGCAATGTGGCCTGCGCCGCCGTGCTCGCCTTCCGCCACAACGACGGGTCGAATCAACTCGGCAACCTTGCGGCCGGCGGCGTTCCGTACGCGGACTACACGGGGTACGCTCCCGCGAACCCGCCGAGCACGGTGCCGGTGATTCCCGGCCGGATCGCCGATCCCAACCGCTGGCAACCGCTCACGTACTTCAACGGAGAAAAAACTGTCACACCAGGCTTCGTCGGTGCTCAGTGGTATAAGGTCACGCCCTTCGCGCTGACCAAACCCGATCAGTTCCGGTCCTTCATCGCCTCCTCGGGACCGGCCTTCTATCCATCGGCCACGTACACGCAACAGGCGGCGGACGTTATCACCCTCAGCGCGCGCCTGACCGACGAGCAGAAAATGATCGCCGAATACTGGGCGAACGGGCCGCATTCGGAACTGCCGCCCGGCCACTGGGACCTGTTCGCACAGTACGTGTCGGCGAGAGACCGCCATACCCTCGATGACGACGTCAAGATGTTCTTCGCGCTGACCAACGCGATCCATGACGCCGGGATTGCCGCCTGGGACGCCAAACGAGCGTTTGATTACGTTCGTCCGGTCACGGCCATCTGCTATCTGTTCCACGGACGGCGGATCCAGTCGTGGGGCGGGCCGGGCAAAGGGACCGTCACGATGGACGGATCGCAGTGGATCCCGTATCAGCCCAGCACCTTCCCCACGCCGCCGTTTCCGGAGTACATCTCGGGCCACAGCGCATTCAGCGCAGCCGGCGCGGCCATCCTGGAACTGTTCACCGGAGACGAGTCCTTTGGAGACTCGGTGACCTTCGCGCCGGGAAGCTCCGGAACCGAGCCGGGTATCACGCCGGCCCACTCTGTGACGCTGTCCTGGCGCACATTTCGCGACGCCGCCGATCAGGCCGGGATGTCGCGGCGCTACGGCGGGATTCACTTCGAACTTGGAGATCTGATAGGACGCGCCACCGGCCGGGTGGTCGGGGCGCAGGCGTGGCAGAGGGCGCAAGAATATTTCGGAGATTCGGGCGACAACAGCCAGCAGTGACTGAGGGGGTGGCGGCGGTCTGACCGCTGTCTCGACCCCTTGGAAGGAGGTGCAAAAAGCTCTTCGCGTGAGCAAGCCGATTCACGCACGCGCCTCACTCGATAAAGGGGGGACAGAGGATGGATTCTAAGACGAGACGGCACGATATCACGAGCAAGAGTTGGTGGGCGAAGAGGGGCGGGGGTTGGTTCTGGTTAGTGTTGTTGGTCCTATTGGCACCTACCCTCCCAGCCCAGGCAGCCCCTCCTCCTGTAACAACAAACCCGCCCTGTGGTCCTGCAACGGGTCCGGGAACGCCGGTGACCACCAACGTGATACTGACCACGGATATCACCTGCACGGACGCTCCGTGGATACAAATCGCGGCTGACAACATTACGGTCAACCTCAACGGAAAGATCGTCACATGTTCTGCTCCGGACGGGTACCAGGGAAGCTGCCAGGAGTTTCCTGACAACGACGACATCGCGATCGACACGAACGGGCATAAGAACATCACCATTATCGGTTCGAGTCCGGGTGAAGACAAATCCGGTGGCGAATCCGGTGTGCTTAAGGGATTTGATGTCGGTGTGGCCGTCAATGGAGGAACCAAGGTGAAAGTCCTTGGGGTGACCGTAACCGGCCCCCACGACTTCTCCGCCCGGCCCTCCAGTCAAGGCGTCCGAGTGACCGGTGTCGCCTGCCCCCCGCCTCAGCCGAATAACGGCGGAGACAAAGGCGAGGTTAACAAGCCGGCGTCCAACGACAACGGAGACGAAGGGCACTTCGCCGTCCAAATCGCCGGGAATAACATCTCATACCAAACGGAAGGCATCGAGCTGAGTAAGGCCAACTGCGTAGCGGTCCTGCAGAACATCGTGCACGACAACAGTTCCACTCCAATCCAGTGCGAAGGGATCGTCCTCGAAGACTCCGCGCATAACGTAATCGCGAGTAACGTCGTGTTTGCGAATGGCGAGAACTTCGCGATCGATGGTGGAATCGTCGTGGATGGCGCGGGGAGCACCAGCAACCTCGTCGCCGGGAATAAAGTAAACGACAACAACGGTGACGGGATTTCACTTAGAGACTCTGCCAGCGGTAACGCCGTGGTGGAGAACGAAATGCTGTTCAACGGCGAAGCGAACCCTGGTGTCTTCCACGATGCGGACGAAAAATTTACCGCCGCCATTGAAAGTAACACCTGGAAGGATAACGAGTGCAAGACCTTTTCCACCCCGAACCCTGGGGCCAGCGCTTGCGCCGAAGATGAGTAGATGATCATGAACCTGACGCCGTTCAGGAAGAAGCGGTAAGATCACAGAGCGGGGATGGGGGCGGAGCGTGCGCCGCGGTGAGCTCCGCCCCGGCCTCGCCTCAGTGTTGTCCGGCATGATTCCTCGCGGAGAGCGGGGGGTCGCCATGATCGCGCTGCTGGCGACGGCGCTGATCGTCACGACGATCAGCATCGCCCTGATCGGCCTGATGAACACGGACCTCACCCATGCCTCCATCCAGTTCGCGGTGGCCCGCAGTTTCTACCTCGCTCAGGCGGGCCTGGCCGAGGCCACGGTGCAGGCCTCGGCGGCGGCCGATCCCGCGGCGTACACGACCCCGGAGCAGGGAGTGACGGTGCCCTACGGGAGCGGGCGCTTCACGTATTGGGTCGATGCTGGCCCGGCCGACGGGTGCGGGCCAGGATTGAAGACGCTCGTTGCGGAGGGGGAGGTCGACGTTCTCAGGCGGACGATCGGGGCGCGCGTCCGGGCGTGCGCGGTGGGGGGCACGCCGGAGGCCGCGGCGCTGTTTGGGGTGGGGCGCGTCCAGTTCGGGGGAGCCACGTCTCGCGTGTACCTCGCGCCGTATCAGGTGGGGACGCCGGGAGGTGGCGGGAGCCTGGGCTCGTTCACCGAGATCAACTTCGCCGACTCGGATACGCGAGTGAATGCCGTGAGCGAAGGCACCGGGGGCATGGGGGCGATGACCGATCTCCTCACGCTGCGGGACGGCACGTTTGCCGACTACCAACTGTTCGGATTCCCGGAGCCGCCAGACTACAGTTCTAACCCGGAGGCGGACCCGGCCCCGTGGATCTCCTCGGTGTTCGGGGACATCATCAAGGCCAAGCCGACGACGGGGGTCGTCATGAACCGATGCGGCACTCCTCGTGCGTGCGTCACCGTGGGAAACAACCTCACAGATGTGCTCGACGTATCTAATCTCCGGGAGGCCAATGACCTGCGGCACGTCTACCTAAAGGGCATCCGAGAGGAGACGCTCCCGCAGCTCGCTCTTGATCCCGCGGTATTTCGGGCCCAGGCGGGTCGAAATACCGCAAACGTCGAGGTCAACAAGATTCCGCGGCTCGCCCTCGATCCCGCGACACTGAGGACCCGGGCGGCTCGAAATACCGCAAACGCCGAGCTCAACAACACCGTGCAACTTCAACTGAAGACAGATTCCGTCTACAGCCCCACAGAGTTCTATCAAGTCATGCTCTATTTGATGATGCACCCGGAACAATCCCTTCAAGGCACGGTATACATCGACGGGACCTTCGCGTTTTTCCGGAGCGCTGACCTGGGAGGCGTCTCCGGGAACGTGACGCTTGCCGTGGGGGGGGACCTCATCCTGTACAGAAATGCCAGGGTCACGATCCGGCACGACCTCTCCACCCCTGCCGGCCGCCGGATGCCGGGCATCGTCGTGTTCGGAACCTCTCAAATCGCCGGAACCGGGCCCGCACCGACCATGGGGCAGCAGGCGTGCGACGGACAGGGGGTGGGCGGATCCGGCCGCCTGGTGCTGTGCGCGGGCAGCACCCTGACTGTCGATGGTCTGATCTACACGCAGGATGGAATGGCGATTGGACCGGGGGCGTTCGTGGATCAGGTCGGGGCCATGTACCACAATAGTCGGGGGACCTCGAATCCCAGCTTCCTGATCCAGGATGCGACCGTTGTGCTACGGTTTGACCCGCTCGCCCTCAGCGCTTTTGGCACCGGTATCGCGACGCTCTCGTGGCAGCAGTTGCGCTAGCGTCGTGATCCCGCGATCATCAGGATTCTTGTCGCCATTCGCATCGGCGTATCTCCCGAGCGTCGACCGCATCCGCCGCACCATCGTCCGCCCCGCGCGCTGGTAACCAACCCTACCAGGGTAATCGAACGGACTTTTGCACCTTCTGAGGGATATCTCAAAAGATACTTGAAAGACCCTCCCGTTGATGGATAGTCCCAGTATCAAAAGCCCTATTTAATCTATATCGAAGCCCCTATTCGAATGAAACAAAGGGCTACTCAAATGATTATTGATGAATACGTTTTTGGATTGAGGCGACCCTTCTGTCGCGGCCGGGCACCTTGAGGCATCCATAAAACGATTGTGCCGCGAGCGGAGTTCGGAGCATACCAGACAAGCACCTCTCAGAAATCACCCGTCACTTTAATGGAATAGGCAAAATGGGTTGTTGGAGAACGTGTTCAACTGCTAAGGGGGGAATCTCAATGAGTTTCTACGCCCGACCAATCGCGACAAAGAACGGGAGGCGGGTCATGAAGCGAATCTTCCCAAAGCTCGCGGCCGTCGCAATCGTCCTCGCGATGTGTCTCGGGGCTCCTGTCGTGTACGCTAATCGCCCCATTATGGATCCTGGGCCAGACAATGGGCACGACAAGAAGAAGATGGAAGGGGAAGGTGGACACAAAACTATCCCCCCCACCCCAGTGTGCCCAGTCCACATCACTCAGCCCGGCAACTATGACCTCGCTGGACCTGTCGGGCCGTGTCCCACGGGCGTCAATGGTATCGACATCGAGGCAAGCGATGTCACGCTGCACCTGAACGGGTTCAGCATCAACCAAAGCACTCCTTGCACCGGTGATGGCATACACGTCGAAAACCAGGCAAACCCGGCTGCCATGCTGTCGGAGGTGCACGTCCTAGGCCCCGGGATGATCAACGACTTCTTTTCAGGTTTGATGTCGAAAAATGCCGCTGATTCCTTTGTGAAGCAGGTGATGGCGACATGCCAGACCGGATTTGGACATGGCTTCCGTATCGGTTCACCCGGAGGGCGGTGGAAGATCCAGGGAAACGTGTTTCGGAATGGGACGCCGCAGCAATCTTGCGCCATTAGCCTTTTCACTGACGACAACGACGTCGTAGGTAACGACCTCAACGATGGGATCTGCCTTGTCGGCAGCAATAACACTATTGTCAATAACACCGCCAGCGGGGGGGACGGTGGCATGGAGATCGGATTTGGTTTTAGCAAAGACAACGAGATCCACGGCAACACTACCGACAACAACATCTTCTTCGGCATAAGCATCGACGCTGGCTCGACCGGGAACAACATTACCGGGAATGAATCGTCCAACAATCATCCCGATATGGAGGATGACAACCCCAACTGTGACAGCAACAAGTGGGAAGGGAATCACTTCAATACCGCCAGCCAAACGTGCATCCACTGAGCGGCAGGGCTATGGGCCACAGACGCCGGACTTCGCCTAGCGGCACTGTCGTGAGGGGGGAGGGGCTGTCCCTCCCCCCCGGCACGCGAGTGGAGGACATTAACGGTCCGCGAGCAGACCCGAACGTGCCGTGCGGAGATCCCGTCGAGCGTCTCACAATCGTCTAAGAGACCCCGGGTGCCGAATCCCCCCGGGATGAGGCGTCAAAGAATCTCGCTCTGCGGGTTGGGTGCGCCTTCGGCGAAGCGGGACGGGCGGAGCGCGTGGATGTCCAGAGTGTTGGCGCGCCCGTCCAGCATGATCTCGACCAGCAGCTCCCCCAGCACCGGGGAGTGCATGACGCCGTGCCCAGAGGACCCATTGATCAGGTAGAGTCCCTCCACCCCAGGCGCGGGCCCGACGAGGGCGTGCTTGTCCGGGGACATCTCATAGAGGCCGCAGTAGCACCGGTCCAGATCGATCTCGGCCTCCCGAAGAACGGGCACCCGGTCGTGTGCCCGGCGCAGCAGGCCGTCGAGCCACCAGCGGTCGAAGGTGACGTCAAAGGGATCGTCGGCCGGCAGGTCGTCCGGCCACAGCAGCCAGACCCGCCCGTCCCGGACCCTGAAGTGGAATCCATCGTCCACGTTGATGGTCATCGGCGTGTCCGCCGGCAGCCGCGGAAACGGCTGCGTCACCGCCGTCTGCCTCCGGAGCGGGCTGACGGGAATGTCCACCCCGGCCGTCCGGGCGACCAGGCCCGCCCAGGGGCCCGCGGCGTTGACCACCCGCCGCGTCCCCACAACGTCCCGCGGGGTGCGCACGCCCACGATTCGCCCGCCCTCGGCCACGCACTCGACCCACCCCGCATCGTACTCGAACTGGACCCCCAGCCGCTGCGCCGCCCCGATGAACCCGCGCATGATCTCGAGCGGCACGATGTAGCCGTCCGTCGGGCCGAACGTGCCGCCGATCAGGTCGTCCGCGCGCACCGCGGGCGATAGCCGTCGGATGTCGTCCGGGCCCACCTCGCGCACGTCTCGGAGGCCCGCCGCCCGCTGGACCACCATCGCGGCCCGAAGGGCCTCGAGTTGCGGCGCCGTCCGCGCCATAAACAGGTAGCCGACGGGCCGGTAGCCGGGGTCCACGCCCAGTTCTTCCTGAAAGCGTTTGAGCCGGTCCCGGGCCGCGAGCGAGAGGCGGACGTAGACGTCCGTCGTAAACTGGGAGCGGAAGCCGCCGGTCGCCTTGCCCGTGCTCCCCAGTCCGGGCCGATCGAAACGCTCCAGGACGAGCACGTCCCGGCACCCGCGCCGGGCCAGGTGGTAGGCGACGCTTGCTCCCATTACGCCGGCGCCGATGACGACGACCTCAGCGGTGCGCCGGCTCACGTCGAGCGTTCAGGCCTTCCCTTTGGCCCCCTCTTCGCTTCTGTCGGCCCCCACGGGACCGGGGGCGTCCGGCGGTGCCAGTCTGTGGCCGCCTGGTAGGCGCGGCCGAGATCGATCAGGGTGTCCTCGCCGAACGGCCGGCCGACCAGTTGCACGGCCAGGGGCAGACGGGTGGTGCTGAACCCGCACGGCAGCGAGAGCGCCGGGAGCCCGACCAGGTTCCCCGCCGGCACCAGCGCGACGCCGCCGCCCCCCGGCACGCCGCGGCGCGCCCTGCGTACGTCGCCGGGACCGCGGGTCCGCCAGAGGGGATCGAGGGGCTCATCGATCCGCCCGGCCGGCGCGTAGCGCGAAGGAGCCAGGATCACGTCAACCGCCGAGAAGATCTGGACGAAGGCCTCCTGGAGCATCCGCCGCACCCGCATCGCGCTCAAGTAGTCGACCGCGGTGACCTGCAGACCCGCGCGCAGGCCGATGGCCTGGCGGCGGTCCGCGAGCCGGGCCAGGTCGCCGCTCCCGATCAGGTCCTTGAACACCGCCGATCCTTCGGCCCGGATGATCGTCCTCGCCGCGGCGTCGATCGGCAGCGCCGGGAGCACGATCCGCTTCCAGCGGAGGCCGAGGCTCCGGAATGCCGAGACGGCCTCCCGCATCGCGGCGCGGGCGGTGGGATGCACGCCCTCCTCGAACTCTTCCGCCATGTAGCCGACGCGCAGGCTGGAGAGCCGCCGGAGGCCGCCGCGGCTCATCTGAAACCCGCGTCCGGCCGACGCGTGATCGCGCGAGTCCGGACCGGCGATCGCCTCCAGCACGAAGCCGCAGTCTTCCGCGCTCCGGCACATCGGGCCGATCTTGTCCATCGTCCAGGACAGAGCCATGGCCCCGTGCCGGCTGACCAGCCCGTACGTCGGGCGCAGCCCCGTGACCCCGCAGTTGGACGACGGCGACAGAATCGATCCGGAGGTCTCCGAGCCGAGGCCGAACGGCGTGAGTCCGGCCGCGACCGCGGCCCCCGTCCCGCTGGACGACCCGCCCGACCAATGGTCGGGGTTCCAGGGGTTCCGGCACGGGCCCTGGAGGGACGCCGAAGGATACCGGTAGCCGCCGCCGCCGGCCAGCTCGATCATCGCGAGCTTGGCGACCAGCACGGCGCCCGCGCGCCGGAGCGACTCGATGACGGCCGCATCATAGTTGAAGACCTGACGGGCGTACGGCGGGGCGCCCCAGGTCGTCGGCGCGCCCCTCGCCGCGAGGAGATCCTTGGCGCCGTAGGGGATGCCCAGGAGGGCCCCCCGGTCGCGCCGGTCCCGGAGCATCCGGTCCGCCGCGTGCGCCTCCTTGAGCGCCCGCTCGGGCAGGATGCTGGCCACCGCGTTATAGTCCCGGCCGAACGACGCAAGGCGGTCGAGCGCGGTGCGCGTGAGGTCCACCGCCGAGAACTCCTGCCTCTGGAGCCCCGCGCTGAGCTCGCTGATCGTCAAGAAGAGGGGATTGTCCATCGCCTACGGCCTGAAGACGAAGGCCGGCTCGGTGGCGAACGGCACCTTCGCGTCGTTCAGCGCTTCGCTCGCCTCAGCCTGGGACTTGAGCACCTCGCGCAACTCGCGGGCGGGGGACGGCTGCCCGCGGGCTTTCCGTCTGCTATGAGCGGGAGGCCGCGGGCGCCTTCGCGCTCGACGGCCTGGTCGTCTCGGCACGCTCTTTCAGTACCACAGGGGCCAGCCGTTCTCCTGGAAAACGGCGCGTCCGGGCGACCCGCGCTAGCCGCGCCGCCGGCGGTCCCACACCTCGGGATTGACCAGGCGCGGAGGGCGCTCGTCCGCCAGCACCTGCAGGACTTGCTCGGCCGCGGAGAGCGACAGCCGGCGGTTCGTCTCGTGGCTCAGCCCGGCGATGTGCGGAGTGACGATCACGTTCTCGAAGGCATACAGGGGATCCGGATCGCTCGGGGGCTCGGGATCGAAGACGTCGATGCCCGCGCCCGCGATCCGGCCGTCGCGGAGAGCGTTGCAGAGCGCTCCCGGGTCCACGACCCCGCCCCGCGCGCAGTTGATCAGATACGCCGTCGGCTTCATCACCGCCAGTTCGCCCGCGCCGATGACGTGGCGGGTCCCCTCCGTCAGCGGCGTGTGCACGGTCACGAAGTCCGCATCGCGGAGGAGATCGTGGAGGTCTCGCCGGCGCTCCACCCCCGCGGCGGCGAACACCCCGTCCTCGAGGAATGGATCGTAGCCCAGCACGCGCGCGCCGAACGCCGCCGTGCAGATGCCCGCCACCCGCCGGCCGATGAACCCAAACCCGACGACGCCCACGGTCTTGCCCGAGAGCTCGACGCCGAGGTCGGCCCCGAGCAGCCGCTCCCGGCAGGCCCACCCCTTCCGCCGGAGCCGGCGGTCGCCCATCACGATCCGCCTGGCGAGCGCGAGCATCAGGCCGACGGCGTGCTCCGCCACCGGGTTCGGACCGATCCCCACGTTGTTGACGACGGGGATCCCGGCCGCCGTCGCCGCGGCGATGTCGATGTTGTCGACGCCCGCGCCCGCGGTGCCGATCACCCGAAGGCGCGGCGCCGCCGCGATCAGGTCCTTGGTGATCCGCGCCGGCAGGCGGACGATGAGCCCGTCGGCCGCCCCCAACGCCTGGGCCAGGCGCTTTGGGGGGGAATCGGCGGGAACGATCTCGATCTCCGCCCGGGCCGCCAGCAATTCCTGGCCGGACGGATGGAGCATGGGGTTGAGCAGCACGATCCTCGACATGGGTCCCCCCTTACCGTCCCTTCCAACCTCTGTTTGCCGTTTGTTTCAATTCGGTTTGGAGCCCCCGCAGGGGGAGATCGCCCCCATCCGAGCGAGGGTCTCGAGCGTCTCGCAGAGAGGAAGGCCCACGATGTTCGTGTAGGACCCTTCGATTCTCCGCACCATGCCGGCGGCCCGGCCCTGAATCGCATAGGCGCCGGCCTTGTCGAACGGGCGCTCGGCGGCCACATAGGCGGTGATCTCCTCATCGCCCAGCGATCGAAAGGACACCCGCGTCGTGACCGCCTCGACGTGGATTCGGTCCACCGCGGCGTCGTACACCGCGTATCCGGTGACGACGTCGTGGACCTCCCCCGAGAGCGTTCGCAGCATCCGCTCGGCGTCGGCCGCATCGCGTGGTTTGCCCAGCACTTCCCCGTCCAGCACCACCACCGTGTCCGCGCCGATGAAGAAGCGCCCGGGATGCGACGCCGCGACGGCGCGGACCTTCTCCGCGGCCAGCCGCCGGACGTGCCCCTCCGGGGTCTCCCCCGGACGGAGCTCCTCGGGGATGCCGCTGGGGACCACGTTGACCACGATGCCGGCGGAGGCGAGGAGCTCCGCCCGCCGGGGCGACGCCGACGCGAGCACGATCTCAGCGGTGGGCCGGCTCACCGATCGCCCGCCTGCTCACACGACCGGCGCGCCCGGGAGATGCAGCGTCCGGGCGAGCTGGGCCACCTGCGCGAGCGCCTCGGGCAAGGTCAGCCGGCGATAGTCCAGGTCGGCGACCAGGAGCCGGATCCCGAGGACTTCGTACCGCGCGGCGAGGTCGGGCGTGAGGGGGTGACTCACCCCGGGACGCGCGCTGAGGAAGAGGTCGGACATCGAGCGCCCCGCCCGCGCCGTCCACTCGCGGAGCCGCCCCAGCCGTTCGGCGACCTGCTCGGGCAGGAGATTCAAGGGATGCCACCCGTCGCAGACCTCGGCCACGCGGCGCAGCGCGACATCGCTCTCGCCTCCCCCCAGCACCGGCAGCCGGGCACCCTGAGCCGGCTTGGGGTCCAGCCCGAACGGCGGCAGCCGGTAGAACCGCCCCTGGAAGCTGACGGGGTCGGGTCCCCAGCAGGCCTTGAGGATGCGGATCGCCTCCTTCATGCGCGGTCCGCGATCCTCGAACGATTGCCCCAGCAGGTCGAACTCCTCTTTGAGCCACCCCGCGCCCACGCCGAGGATCATCCGCCCGCCGGTGAGGGCGTCCAGGGTCGCCACCGTCTTGGCCACGAGCAGCGGAGGCCGCAGCGGAAGGATCAGGACCGAGGTGCCGAGCCGGACCCTGCGGGTCACCGCGCCCACCCAGGTCAACGCGGTGAACGCATCGAGGTACGGGATGGTCGGCGGCCAGGGGGGCTTCCGGTCGGCCCGGTACGGGTACGGGCTCGCCGACTGTTCGGGGAGGGCGATGTGATCGGTGACCCAGAGCGACGCGTACCCGACCGCTTCCGCCAGCGTCGCGACCGCCATCAGGGCGTCGGGCGCGGCCAGCGGCCCCGCGGACGGCAGCGTGATCCCGTACTCCACGCACGGGGTGTTGGCGTAGGGGCGGGGAATGTCCTCCCATGAAGGGCCCCACGCGGTCCCGGCGAATGGGGAGCAGCGTCGCGCATGGCTCAGACCGACCACGCCGCAGTGCTCGATACCATCCGCCGCGCCTACGGGGTCGCCGTGCGCGACCTGAGAGCGTGCTACAACCCCGACGGCATCGTCGCGGGGCGCCTCCACTTCAACGCCTACTGGGCGCGGGACGGGTTTTGGGCGGTGTTCGGCGCGCTCGCGCTGGGGGACCACGGCCAGGCGCGGGCGGAACTGGAGACCTTCACGAAGTATCAGTTTCCCTCCGGCAAGTTCCCAGTCCGGGTCGAATTCGTGGGGCATCATTTCACCGGCTACAACACGCTGCGGTCTCGCCCGAAAGTGGTCGGCCGCGCCGGAGGGATTTTCGCCGACCCGATCGATCCCACCGCGCTCTATCTCATCGCCGCCCGGGAGTACCTGCAGCGCACGGGCGACATGTCGTTCTGTGAACGGTTCGACCCCGTAATGGACCGGGCGATCCGCTGGCTCGGCCGCCACGATCATGACGGCGACGGCCTGATCGAGTCCTACTGGCTCGCGGACTGGATGGACTCGATCATCAAGCGGAACAAGGTCTTCAACCTCAATGTGATCTACCTGGAGGGACTGCGGGCCTATGCCTGGCTCAAGGACATGAACGGCCGCGCCGCGGAAGCCGCGGAGATCCGCCGGACGTCGACGCGGGTGCTCGAGCGGCTGCAGATCTTCTGGGCCGGCGAGTACTTCAGCGACTGGCTCTACCACTCCAGGCGAGGGGGATTCTCATCCGACGGCAACGTCCTCGCCATGCTCTTCGGCCTCGCGTCCGGCGATCAGACGCGGCGAATCCTGGGCTACATCCGGGAGCAGGCGCTCGACCGCACGACCCCGCTCCGGGTTTGCCACCCTGTGTATTCGCCGTGGCGGGTCTTTCCGGTGTACTATCTGGCCGGCATCCCCGACTACCACCGGACGCTGATCTGGCCGTGGCTGGGCACCCTCTGCGCGGTCTCCAAAGCCCGGCAGGGAGACCGGGAGGGCGCCTTCGCCGACCTCGCCCGGATCGGGGAATGGTACCTGCGCTACAACGCGGTGAACGAGGTGTACGATGCCGGCGGCACGCCGGTGACCCGGCGATTCTACACCGCCGAAGTGCCGTTTGCCTGGAACGCCGGGGTCTATATCTACGCCGTCCACGAACTGGGACTGGCCGGCGGGTTCAGCGTGTAGCGATGCCGGCGGCCCTCAGGCTTCTTGAGGCCTGCGCAGCTCGACACCGGCCCAGGCCAGCCAGATGACGTCGAACACGATGGTGCCGAGAAACACGGGGAACGAGGCCGAGGCGGCCACGCCCGCAAGGCTCAGCAGTCCCGCAATGACACCCACCCACCCAGCGATGGGATTGAGGGCGGCGGTCTCGATGACCGCCCACCCGGCGATGAGCAGCGCCGCGCCCACGAACGCATTCCCCAGCACCTGGGCGCCCCCGGTCGCGGCGTGGAGGGCCAGCCAGGCCTGGCCCCCCCCGACCTGATCGTTCACCGCGTAGTCGGCGAGTTGAAGGCCCCCCTTCCACTGCATCAGGGAAGACAGCGCATATCCCCCCAACCCCACAGTGGCGAAATAGAGAAAAGTGGATGCTCTAGTTGGCGCGTCTTCCTTCAGCCGGTTCGAGAGACCAATCGTGAACACGATCCCAAAAGCGGCGGCAAGGGTCCCGACGATGCCCACCAACCGCCAGAGACCGCGCTTCATGGCGATCATCGCCAGCGCCTGGGCGGGATCGCCGGCGGTGTGTGGATCCATCCCCATGGCCATCGTGAGGATCAGGAACAGGACGAGCAGGACGGCGCCCACGATGCCCGCCGTGCCGCCATTGCGCTGGGTCGTGTCCATTCCGCATACCCCCTGGATTGCCCCGAGGAACAGGATTCACCCGACAGCGTACGGCACGGTGCCGCTCCGCCCCTGCCGGGCGGTCGTCAAGACATCCGGATGTCGAGCCAGCCGTACGGCGTCACCCGGACCTGGTCGCCCGCGCGTACCACCACCGTCGTCGTCGCGGACTCGAAGATCGCCGGGCCGGCGATCTCAGCCTTGGGCGTCAGAGTATCCCACCGATAGACCGGAACCTCCGTCCACGCGCCCAGATAGGCGCGCCGCAGCTTCGCCGGAGCCGCGGCCCCGGCGGTGAGGGCCCGAGGTTCCACCGGGGTGACCGGGAGGGCGCGGACGATCGTCAGGCGGGCATTGACCAGCACGACATCCTGATCCTCGGCGCTGTAGGTATAGAGCGCCTCGTGGCGGCGGCGGAAGCGCTCGACAACCTGATCGATCAGATCCGGCGCGTCCATCGCCAGGCCGTCGAGCGGCACACCGATCTCATAGATCTGCTCTCCATACCGCATGTCCAGCGACTTCCGGAAGAGAGGCGAGCCCGTCGCGGCCTCCCCGAGACGCATGCGCCCCTCGGCCTCCATCTCCGCAAAGAGGCGGCCGAGACCGGCCGCTCCCACCCGGTGCACCTCCCCGACCTGCGTCCGCACGAGCTCGTACCGGAGGTCGGTCGCCAGCATCCCCCAGGCGGAGAGCACCGCGGCCACACGGGGGATGACCACGCGGCCGATCTCGAGTTGCCGCGCGACCTGGGTGATGTGGAGGCCGGCCGCGCCGCCGAACGCGAGGAGGGTGAACCGGCGGGGATCGACCCCGCGCCGCACCGAGACGATCCGGATCCCCTCGGCCATGTTGGTGTTGACGACCTTGTGGATCCCCTCGGCGGCCAGAGCGGCCGAGCAGCCGAGGTGGCCGGCGACCTGATCCACCGCGCGCTGTCCCGCCCCGGCGTCCAGCAGTGTCCGGCCCCCCAGGAAGTTTGCCGGGTCCAGGAATCCCAGCACCACGCTGGCATCGGTGACCGTCGCGGCGGACCCGCCCCTGCCGTAACAGGCCGGTCCGGGCACGGCGCCGGCGCTCTGCGGTCCGACGTGGAGAATGCCCGCGGGGTCCACACGGGCAATCGAGCCGCCGCCGGCGCCGAGCGTGTGGATATCTAGGCTCGGGAGCGCCACCTTGTGCCCGCCGACGACCTTGTCGCCGGTGATGGGCGGCTCGCCCCCTTCGAGCAGTGCGATGTCGGTGCTGGTGCCGCCCATGTCGAAGGTGATGAAGTCGCCGCCGCCAAGGAGGCGTCCGCAGTACCGGCTCCCGGCCAGGCCTCCGGCCGGGCCCGACAGGATCGCCCCGGCCGCGAGCCGCACCGATTCCTCGATCCCCGCGACCCCGCCGTGCGACTGCATGATGAGGACGTCGCCGCGGTACCCGGCGTCCGTGAGCCGCGTCGCCAGCATCCCGAGGTAGCGGGACAGGGCCGGCCCCACGTAGGCGTTCACGACGGTCGTGCAGACCCGCTCGTATTCCTTGATCTGGGGGAGGACTTCTGAGGAGACGGAGATGTAGGCGTCCGGCAGGCGCTCGGTCACCATCCGCCGGGTCGCGGCCTCGTGCCGGGGGTTGCGGTAGGCATGGAGGTAACAGATCGCGACCGACTCCACCCCCGCCCGCTCCAGCGCGCGGATCCCCGCCTCGACGGAGGCATGGCTCAGCGGCACGGCGGCGGTCCCGTCGAACCGGATGCGCTCGCGGATCCCGATCCTGAGCGCTCTGGGGACCAGCGGGACGGGCGGCGGCATCCGGAGGTTGTACCGGTCCTCCTTCAACCCCTCGCGCATCTCCAGGACATCGCGGTGGCCATCGGTGGTGAGCAGGCCGACCCGCGCGCCTTTTCGCTCGATCAGGGCGTTCGTGGCGACCGTGGTCCCGTGGACGAGCCGGTCCGTCTCGGCCAGCAGCGCGGCCAGATCCCGCCCCAACTCCCCGGCGAGCAGTCCCAGCCCCTCGATGATGCCGCGCGAGGGGTCGTCGGGGGTGGACGCCGCCTTGGTCAGGGCGACCCGTCCGGCTTCATCGACCGCGACGAGGTCGGTGAACGTCCCCCCCACGTCGATGCCGATCCGAAACATTGACCGTCCCGAATCGCGGCTCAGCGCCGCCTGCGCCGCGGTCCGTTCACCGCCCGCGCGCGCCTCCCGGTGATGAACCCGTTGTCCAGGTCTGCGGCCCGCGCCGCGGGATCGCGCTCCGCCGGAGCGCCGTAGCCGCCGCCTCCGGAGGACTCCACGAGGAACACGTCCCCGGGGCGAACCGGAATCCCGACCTCCTTGGTCGCAAGCCACCGGGATCCCGAGCGGGAGACCAACCGGTAGCGGTGCGGGAGGCCGTCCTTGCCGCCGAACAGTCCGTACGGCGCATGGCGGACCCCGTCGCCCGCGGTGTTGGCGCGCGCCGGCTCGGCGGTCTCCATCTTCATTTCCAGGACCGACCCGACCCCGCCTCGAAAGCGGCCGGCCCCGCCCGAGCCCGGCCGGAACTCGTGCCGCCCGAGGAAGAGCGGGAACCGCACCTCGGTGACCTCCACGCTGCCGAACTTGATACCGCCGGCCGCCTGTCCCTCCCCCGCCGACGGCCAGCCGTCCCCGGCGGCAGACGCGCCGCCGCCGGGCCGGGCGTGGAACATGTGCCAGATGAACGGCCGCCGCGTCCGGGGATCGACCCCGCGGATGGAGATCCGAAACCGGCGTCCCCATCCCGCGATGGCGCGCTCCGGACACGCCCCGGCCAGCGCCTTGATCACGGCCTCGGCGATCTCCTGACCGCAGTGGTTCGTCGAGAGGGTCACGGGCGCGGGGGGATACGGCCACACGATGGTCCCCTGCTTGAGCTGCACGGTCAGGGGACGAAACGTTCCGTCGTTTTTCGGAATATCCGGGTCGATCAGGTAGGCCAGGGCCATGTGGACCGCCGACATCGTGTTGGGGTACGATGAGTTCACGAATCCTTCGACCTGGGGATCGCTTTGGGTCAGGTCGACCGTCAGCTGGTCCCCGGCTTTGCGCACGGTCGCCCGGATGGCGATGTCGGTGGCGCCGTGGCCGTCGTCGTCCAGCACGGCCATCCCGCGGTAGACCCCGTCCTTCCACGCGCGGATGCAGGCGCGGGTCTGACGCTCGGTGCTGTCCAGGATCTCCCCGACCGCCGCCGCCACC
>Ga0209804_1000864_pt1 | contig 21657 bp, 16 predicted proteins | sample GraSoiAngelo_139_FD_185896 | JGI IMG/M metagenome (GOLD analysis project Ga0209804, IMG submission 185896) | Grasslands soil microbial communities from the Angelo Coastal Reserve, California, USA - 14_0929_12_20cm (SPAdes) (version 2) | ecosystem: Environmental > Terrestrial > Soil > Grasslands ... | reverse complement strand
GCGCCTGAAGTTGACTGCGGTCTTCCTCGCTTAGCTGAACGGGGGGTGCAATTCGCATAAGCCGCCTCCATATTGTATTGGACGCGGCCCGATAATAAACGTCTCTATTTATGACGCACTACACTAGTTAGGCTAGTTAAGTTAAGCCGGATTGCAAGCCGGGCAGCGAGTCGCTCCGCCAAGTATCAAAGGGTCTTCACGTACGCGACGACGTCGCGGATTTGCGCCGGGTCCAGCGTATCTTTCATCCCCGGCATCTGCGTGTCGCCATTTTCAATCCAGGACTTGAGCGATTCGGCCGTTACTTTGTTGCCGTTCACCGAGAATGTCCCCCGCTTGGAAATGCCTTTCAACCCCGGGCCGATTTTTTTCTGATCGCTTTCCGCGAAATGGCACATAGCGCATTTCTTCTGAAAAACTTCCTTTCCGCGTGCCTCGGATCCAGCTGCAGCGTGAGTCCCTGATTTTTTCGTTTCCGTTTTCGCCGGTGGGTCTTGCGCCACAACCGCCGTTGTGATGGCCAGGATTGCGATCCCAGGCAGTAGTAAGTTCCGCTTCACAATTTCTCTCCTTCGACCCGCGAATTAAGCTGCCGGCGATGCCGGTTCGACATATTTCCCCAAACTCACCCATTTTCTCCATTTGTGCCGCGAATTTCCACTCACGCCCTGCGAAGCCGCTGGCACAAATGCCGGTTTGCCGCGCAGCACCGGTTTAGAAGCAGGGTACCCGGCAAAAGGTACAGGTTCCTTCCCTGGAACGACCTTGACTTTCGTACTTTTGACCCCCGCAAAACGTTGTGTTAAGTATGGCTCATGACCATGGAGACCCTCACGCGAGCATGGGAAATCCTGCAAGACGCCTACCAGGCACAAATGGAAGGCGATTACGAACGCGCCATCGAACTTTATCAATCATCGCTCGCTTTGCACCCCACCGCCGAGGCGCACACGTTTCTCGGCTGGACTTACCATTTCCAGGGACGCATTGACGAAGCCATCGCCGAGTGCAAGCGCGCCATTGAGATCGATCCTGACTTCGGCAACCCGTACAACGACATCGGCGCTTACTTGATCGAGCAGGATCACTTCGATGAGGCCATTCCCTGGCTCGAACGCGCCACCGAGGCGCGCCGCTACGAGCCACGGCACTTCCCGCATTACAACCTGGGGCGCGCCTACCTCGGAAAAGAGATGTTCAGCAACGCGATACGTTGCTTCCAGGAAGCGCTGGAAATCGAGCCGCGCTATTCGCTGGCGCGGCAGGCGCTTGCCTCTCTCCGCCGCATGGTGAACTGAGAAAGCTTTAGTCTTTAGTCGACGGTTCTCTCAGACAAAAACAATCAGCGTTGCCTTCTAGTTTTTGCGCTTCGCTATCTTTCTGGCTCTGAAAACGGAAAACGATATTTTTTATGCCGTCTCCTGCGCGCTTGGCTTGACCACGCGGTCGTAAATCCATAGCAACAGAGTGGTCCCCAGTCCGATCGCCGTCAGCGCCCACCAGAAGCGCTGAGGCTGGTGCTGCACTTCGCCGAAATGGTGCAAAAGCTTGCCGCCAACCCGTCCGGCCAAAAACGCCCCTATACCGAGCGGCAAAAAAGCAAAACCCATGTAGGTTCCTTGTTGGCCAGCGGGAGCAAGGCGCGAAATATAGTCGTAATACCGGGGTTGTTGCGTCAGTTCCCCGAGAGCCACAACCACCAGCGTCAGATACGCCCCGGACACCGTCGGGTACAGCGCCAGGATCGCGAAGGCCGCCATGGCTACAAGAGTCCCTAAGATGACCGCTCGGAAGGCGGCCATTTTTTGCGTGATGATGCCCATCGCAACTGTCAGCGCCACGATGAGGAAGGGTCCGGTTGCGAGCATTTTCTCCGTGTCCGCATTGAAATTGACATAGTCGTGAATGAAAATGGGGAGCGTGATGAACTCTTGCCAATAAACAATCCAATATCCCGAAAAAATCAAAAGAAAAATCATGAACTTCGGATTGGAGATGACCTTCCAAAAATTGCGAACGGTCTCTCCCATCGTTGCGACCTGCGCTTCTCCGGACTTACCAGGGTCTTGGAAAAGCAGCAATACCAGGAAAAACATGAGGAAAACGCTGGCCGCTGCAGCGCGGAAAACATTTTCGACGCTGAGGTGCTTGTGGACATAAGAAGCCACCAGGGGGCCAAGCAATCCCCCGATATTTACAAGCGTGTAGTAGATGGAATAGCCGATGGAACGAACATTTTCCTTCGCCGCTCGCGCAGTTGTCCCGACAACGCAGGGCTTAACTAATGCCACGCCCAGCGCCGGCAGCGCCAGCACGAAGGCCACGAATACAACGAGCGGAGCCAAGTTGCGAAGGGGAGCCAGCCAGGGCGCTCCAATAGAGCCGAGCAGAAAATAGGAGCCCGCGAGAATCAAATAGGCGAGGGAAAGCGCCCGACGGAAGCCAAGCCGATCCGCAAGCGTTCCCCCAAAAATCGCGAGAAACCAAACTAGCCCGCCAAAGAGTCCTGCCAGGTCCGTAGCGCGCTCAGTCGGAAAAGCGAGTGCCTCGTGAAGGTAGCGCGCGAGCGACGCGAAGGCAGCATAGTAGGAAAGACGTTCAAAGAGCTCGCTGATATTAGCCACCCAGAACGGGCGCTCGAAGCCTTCGCGAATTTCCTTCAGCCTTTGCTCCAAGCTCATGGCCCCTCCGCCGATGCGCGCGGGGATAATAGTCGAGGAAACAGAGAAGGTAAAGAAGGCAAGTAGGCGAGTGGCTACCACATGGGGATTGAGGCGTAGAAAAAGACGCCGCCGGGCCTCATGCTCAATCGCACTCCTGACGACAGCGGTAAGATATTGCCAAAAGGCATGGTCGAAGGTGAGGTGCTCTGGAGCTCCAGATTTTTAACGCGGGTTGGAGCACTTGCATGGAATACAACGTCGGCGACTGCTCCGGGCCTTCCACGGACGGCAGCTTCGAACCGAGTTTTTCATGGGTACCCGTCCGGCCAATCCATCTTCCGTCAGCCAACGGTCGCCAATAATATAGAACCTGATGAGGTTTTCCCTCCGCACGACGCTCATGACCGACTGCCTTCGCTCCAGACCTGCTGCCATGCGGCAAATTCACTCGGCCTAATCTGGTAACGGGCGAAGTTTCCTTCGTGAAGGCTGAGGAGTTCGCTCTCCGCCATGTCCCTGAATTTCTCACGGTCCGCTTCGGGCAGGTTTTTCTCGACCCATGAGGCGATGTAAGCGGCGGCGGCTTTCCTGTCCATGCGGCCACGTACCACGTCGCCGACGATCTGCCGCAGCGCAGCCTTATGCTTGACCCTGAACGGATCGGGCTCGCCCAGCGACTGCTGCACAGCGGCGTAGCGGGCGGCCGACCGCTCATAGGCCCACACGAAAACGTCCCGCAACAGATCGGGCTGGTTTAGTTCATAAACGCCGAGAATCGCATCGGTGTAGAGCGCGCGCGGCACGTCGATGAACGATAGCGGCGACAGATTGCGCTTGATGAACGGGATGTTCGCCGTAAGGCGTGAGACCCGTTTGTTCACGTCATCGAAGGGCTGCAGGTAGGGCAGCTGCACCATCACAAACAGCGCCTGCTCAAAGGGGTCTTGGAGCGCCGCCGCTTTCTCCAGCAGCAGATTGAAGTGCTCCTCGATCAATTGCGGCAGCTCCAACGGATGAAACGTGGACTTCTCGATGCCGACACCCATACGTCGCAGCCGGCCCGGTGCGGACGGATCGGGCAGAAGATTCTGCGCCAGAATGCCGTGCAGGTTGAGTATGGTGTATCGGTTGAAGCCGATGCCCTCGGCGTCGTTGACAAGGAATTCGATCGCGTCCTTGTGGTTGACGATCATCTGCGCTTCCGGGCGGTCCCGGCCCTCCGCCGCCTCGCCCAGTTCGATCAGCCGCTTCGTATCCAGCAGCGAATACGTGTTGCCTTCAAGACGGCTTGAATTCCAGGAGAGATCGATCAGAAGCCGATTCAGAATTTGCTTCGCGTACGTGCCTGCGGCCTGATCCGCGAAATTCGGCTTGCCCACCTGCGCGAGATGCGCGCGCTGCGCCTCCGAAAGATAGAACGTCTCATTGGGCCAGTACGATTCGAGGAATTCGCGGTTGTATCCCACGGGCTTTCTTGTCGTGAGTGGCTGGCTCAGGTAGCGGCGAATTTCCTTGCTGGCAGGCAAAAGAGGCACAGCCTCCTCTTCCGCCGCCGCTTCCGGAGCCACTGGCGCGTTTTCGACGGTCACCTCCGGCGCTTTCGCCGCGGCGGGCATCCGGTACTTGGCCCCCCGCCCCCCGCCCTCGGCGGCAATTCGCCTCGCCTTCACAAGAGACTTCAACCTGTATTGCAGCGTACGGCGGGCAACCGGCGGCTTCAGGGCGTCGGCAATTTCGGCGACACTGATTCCCTCGGGGTGGGCCCGAACAATGGCCTCTATGGCGGCGAGATCATCTTCTTTTATTGCCTTTGCCACTGTGCGGCTCCTTAGTTGCGCATTTCATCTATATTATTGCGCAATTAAATCACAGGAACGCGCAATTATCAAGGTCTACGCGCAAGATAACGTTGCGCATTTACCTGTCTTGGTTGCGCATTATTCTTGTGCGCAATTGTTCGCCCTTTGTTCGCTACATCGCTAGAATAATACGTAGCCGGGGCCGCGCGAGAGCTTTGTGCCGCGAAAACGCCGTGAAATGCGCAGGGTTGCCAGGCGCTCTACCAGAGCGCGCGTGTTGGAGTGCGCCATTGTTTTGCTGGTGGCCGCACTAGTAACAGTGCTCTTGGGGGGCGTTGCAAATGCCCAGGACGTGGCGCCGACACAAGAGGAGCTTGCGGCGATCACGGAGCGCGGCAAGCGGCTCTACGAGTACGACCAAGCCGCGTGGCACGCCTCGGATGCAGTGCAGGTGGCGAACCCGAAGGTGGTAGAAGGACAGCGCTGCATTGCGAACAAAGAAGACGGCAAGTGGCGCGTGGTCTTCGGGAAATTGAGTGAAGATGGCACACGTTTCGAAATCACCTACGAAGCCCATGAGCAAGCGGCGCCACGAGAGTTTGCGGTGCGGAAAGAGCCGGACGGCCGGCAGGACGAAGGATTCTTCTTGCACGCGGCCCGGGCGATCGAACTAGCGATGAAGGATTTTGGCGGCGCAAACCGGCCGTACAACGTGGCGGTGCTCCTGGCGAGCGCGGGGCAGCTTCTTGTGTACTTGTATCCGGCGCAGACCGATGCGCGCATACATCCGCTGGGAGGCGATGTGCGCTACCTGGTGAGCGCCGACGGCAGGAGCATCCTCGAAAAGCGCCAGATGCACAAGACCATCATGGAGAAGTCGCCGTCCAAGCAGACAAAAAAGGCGGTTGCCGGCTATCACACGCACATTTTGAGCGATCTTCCGGAAGATACGGACGTGTTTCACGTGCTCACCCAGGATCCGCCAGTTCCGGAGAAGGTAGCGACGGCTCATTTCCTATATCAGGTGAACATAGACGGGACAATTCAGATTGAAAAAACGATGAAGCGAACAAAGTGACTATCGAATGGCAGCTTCGCGGAGCGCTTCGACAGAATGCGTGCAGGCCCCCTTGAGACTTCCCGAACCTCCGCCACCTCCGCCAATATTCTCATTTGCTCGCTTCTTGTTAAGGGTTAAGCTGTTGGTCATCAGGTGTTCGACAAATTTGTTCCCTCAGGAGCCCGCCATGAGAATTTCGTGTCGGCACTTTGTGTGTTTTCACGCAATTCCTTGTAATTCCTCTGCCCGTTGTGCTGGTTTCAGTGCCAAGCGATCGGTTGGCTCGCGTCTTAGGTTGAGCGCAACAGTTCTCTTCGCACTCTTGTTCCTCAGCGTCGATACTCCGCGTGCCGGGGCGCAGACCGGCGCCAACTCTGATCCCAATTACGTGGCACTGCGCAACATCACACTGGGAAATGAAGCCGTCAGCATCACAAACTTTGATCTGAAGCGCGACGCGGGCACTTTCCGGCTGAATTCGGGGACCGTCTGTTTTGTTCCGCCGGTGAATGGCAAAGTGACCGGCGCTGTCTTTGCGGGTGACGGAGCATTTCTTCTCAATCCTCCGACCGAAACCGAGCGCAAGAGTTTGAAATACCTGACCAGGGAAGACGAATTCAGCGAAAAGTTCGAGCGGCTGGTGCTGCGGTTTACGGATTCTACTTATGACGACATTAAGAAGGCGGGCAAGCCGGCATCGGGCGGCTGCGACGCTGGGCTACTGAAGGACAGCCAGAACACGACACGGCACAGAATCAAAAACAATTTGGAAGCGGAGCTCCTCGGTGAAATTCTTAGTCCCGAACCGCGAGGCCGCTTTGTGGCGTTTATCCACGGGAAGCGCTACGACGACAAGGAACTTTACGAACTCGATCCCAACGCGAATTCCAGCCAAGTGGACTTCTGGACCTACGACGAGAACAAGTTTGGGGACTGGGCTTCCTTCAGCTTTACCGAACCGCACGCCAAAGGAACTGTCGGCCGGCCGATCCGCATCGAGCACCACCAGCTCGACACGAAGCTGGAAAAGAGCGGCGCGCTTACCGGTAAAGCGACGACTACATTTATTTCTGAACGGAATGGGCTTTGCGTGGTGCCATTTGCCTTGTTTCACACATTGCGGGTGCAGTCGGTTACCGCCGATGGACAGCCGCTTTCATTCATTCAAGAAGACCAGAACGACGACGCCGACTTCGCCGTGATTCTTCCCAAGCCTTTGGCGGCCGGCGACAAATTCAGTATTACTACGACCTATGGCGGCAAAGAGGCGGTTTCGAATGAGGGCGGCGGCAACTATTTCCCGATCGCACGCGACGATTGGTATCCCAACGGTGTGGGGTCCTCGTTTGGCGAATACGCCTCTTACGACATGACTTTCCGCATCCCGAAAGGCATGAAGATAGCCGCCACGGGTGCCCTAGTCAGCGAATCCAACGAGGGTGGGCAAAACGTCAGCGTGTGGAAGAGCGAGACTCCACAAACTGTCGCCGGCTTCAGCTTTGGCAGATTCAAAGTGGAAGAAGCGAAACTGACCAAGCCTGAGATGTTCATTCAGTCTTTCGCGAACGAGGAGTCGCCCAACTGGGTTCAGTCTTTGCAGCAAGCGACAAGCAACTCCCTGCCCGGCCAGAGCCCCATGACAGGAGTGGCGTTGGGCACGATGAGCACGACGTCGTTGAACAAAAAGGCTCTTGCTGAGGGCCAGCTCGCGGAACAACTTTACTCCGACTACTTTGGGCCATCGATGTTCACGCACTTGAAGCTCACCCAGCAAACGGCATGCAACTTCGGGCAATCCTGGCCCGGCCTGGTCTGGATTCCCATCTGCTATTACTTCGACACGACGGTGCGCCACCAGCTCGGCATGGACTGGGGCGACCGCGGTTACTGGAAGGTTGTGACGCCGCACGAAGTGGCGCATCAGTGGTGGGGCCACACGGTGGGCTTCAATTCCTACCGCGATCAATGGATGAGCGAAGGTTTTGCGGACATGTCCGCGTCCCTTTACCTCAGCATGATTGAAAAGGATCCCAAGAAGTTCCTGACCTTCTGGAATGACGAGCGCGAGTTGCTGCTCGAGAAGAATGTCCAGGGCTATCGTGCCATTGACGTCGGCCCCTTGACCATGGGATATCGCACCAACAACGCTCGGACGGGTGGCGGAACCTACCGGCGGCTCATTTACCCTAAGGGCGCTTACGTGCTGCACATGATCCGCATGATGATGCGCGACAACCGCGACGGCGATAAGCGCTTCAAGGAGACGATGCAGGATTTTGTGAACACTTACCGAGGCAAAGCCGCCACCACGGAAGACTTCAAGGCGATGGTTGAAAAGCACATGAACCCGGACATGGATGCCGGGGGAAATCAAAAAATAGATTGGTTTTTCAACGAATACATTTATGGGACGCAGATGCCCAGCTACAAACTGGACCATTCTTTTTACACCGGGGCGGACGGGACGATTGTAATGAGCCTGAATGTTACGCAATCGGGTGTCGACGACACGTTCCGCATGGTCGTGCCCGTGTACCTGGAACTGGACGACGGAAGAATTGTGTTCTTCGGGAGAATGCGCGTGCTGGGAAACAAGTCCGAGGCGGCGAAGGTGCCGCTCAAGGGGCTGAAAGCGAAGCCGCGCCGCGCGCTGATCAATTACTTCGACGACGTTCTTGCCTCACCAAACTAGCGAAACTTGCGGTGGGCAAGCTCCACGCAGTTCACTTCAAAACAGGCGGGAGTGGAAGCCGAGCGAAGCGCGGATGTGGGCGGCGAAGTAGGCGGGGTCGTGGCGGCCGGGATAGATGTGAAATTCGTGGGGGATTTTGCGGGCGCTTAGGATTTTGTCCAGAGCCGCAGCGCCAGCGTCGAAGCCGTAATCATCCTGATCGCCGCAATCGAAATAAATCTTCAGTCCTAACAGACTGGCAGAACGAGCAAGCACGACCGGACTATTAGCATTCCAGAAGGCCGCGTCCGGAGGTGTACCAAAGGCCGCGCCAAGAACCCGCGAACGAGGAGATGGTAATGTGCTGACGAAGGCGGGGAGCTTTTCGATAAGCGCGGCGCTGTGGGCGCTGACCGAGCTGAAAAGATGCGGATGGCGGAAGGCAAGATGGAGCGCGCCGTAGCCGCCCATGGAAACTCCGGAAATGGCGCGGTTGGCGCGGCCAGGTGATGCGCGATACCTTTCTTCGATGGAGGGAAAAAATTCCCGAAGCAGAAAATCTTCATAGCGCGCTTTTCCATCCTTTGAGTTGATATAAAAACTGGCGCTGCCGGCGGGCGTGGCAATCAGGAAATCCTTCAATTCATGGCGTTCACGCAAGTCTTCCACAAGGTTCCACAAGCCAGAATGAACGAAAAACTGTTCATTGTCGCCGAGGCCGTGCAGCTCGTAAAGGATGGGAAAGTGTTTTGTCTTGTCGGCATCGAAAGAGGCTGGAAGAACGACGCAATAAGCAACGCTGCGGGAAAGGATTTTGCTGGGGATGGTGTTGCACTCGACGCGGCCGGAAGCGAAGGAGGAAGGGAGGTAAAGGAAGTAGACGAAGCAAAGAAGGTAGAGGTAGAGACGAAAAGAAGTGGCCAGTGGCGAGCGACGAGTGGCGAGACGAACAGTCACAAGAACATTTTACTCATAGCGCAGGGCCTGGACAGGATCGAGGCGAGCGGCGCGCGAGGCGGGATAGAGGCCGGCAGCCAAGCTGACGAGTACGGCGAAAAGGATGCCGCCGAGAATGAGCCAAAAGGGAACCGAAGAAATGTCTACGCTCGAGAGATTCTGGCGGTGCAAATAGACGTTGGTACCAAAACTAATCGCACGACCGATCAGCCATCCAATAACCGTTCCGACGATACCCCCGAAAAGGCCCATAACGCCAGCTTCAATAAAAAAAAGTTGCTTAACGTCGCCGTCAGCGGCGCCAAGGGCTTTCATGATACCAATCTCTCGCCGGCGCTCAAGGACGGCCATGACAAGCGTGTTGACTATCCCGAGAGTAGCGACAGCAAGAGCGACGCTGCTAAAGATGCCGAGAAGGATATCCAAGACCGTGAAGAAACTGCGCAGGGCTTTAGACGCATCGAGAAGGGAGAATGCGCTGAAGCCGAGATCCTTGAGCTTGGCTTCTGTGGTCACAACGAGCGAAGGGCTTTTCACGCGAACGGTAAGGCTCGAATAAGCGGGCTTGCCACTGGATGAGTCCCGAAGAATATCGCGAAGATCGTTGACCTGGGCGGCGCGCAGAGTTTCCGCGATCGGGAGAGGGATGAGCAAGCGGCCGCTGCCAAAGCCGCCGAAGCCGGAGGCCGGCTCGGTTTCGACAACGCCGATGATGCGGAAGTGCTTTTCTTTGGGGACGACGGAAAATCCGCCGGAATTTTCCGGCCCATCGCCAGCCTGAGCTTGCCAAGGGAGCGCTTGGCGTTCCGCGTAGCGAAGAACCAAGTCTTTGCCAATCAGCAACCACGTTTGCGGATTCAACTCCTTCGCGAATTCCGCTTGCAAGATGGCTTCATCGGCGTTTGGCGAAGAGAAAAAGTGACCCTGCATGCCATCGAAGGCGCCGCTGGCTTTGGAAGATTCCGGCATACCCGCAACCATCGTGGCGTAGGGTTTGCCGTCGTAGCGCACTTCAGTGAAGAAGCGAATTTGCGGATAGACCTCGACGACATTGGGCAGGCGTGAGATTTCCGCGCGCGCGGCGGCATCGAGCGGACGAGCTTTTGCGTCGGGAGTCCGCGTGGCGGGAGGGCCGCCACCCGGGCCGCGGAGATTGGTTTTCGGGGTGACGAAAATGGAGTCAAAGAGGCCGCTCTTGGCGAGGCGGCTGCTAGCCAGTTGTTGGAGTCCGACGCCGAGAGAAAGCATAGCCACGAGCGAAGCCACGCCCACGGCAACGCCAAGAGTCGTGAGCGAATTGCGCAAAACGGCTTCGCGAAGGTTGCGGAACGCGAGATCGCTGAGGTCGCGGAACTTCATCCCGGCGCTCCGTTCGAAAGGAGCTTGCCATCGCCCATGACAGCAAGCCGATCGGCGAAGCGTTCAGCAAGAGCGCGCTCGTGGGTGACCATAACGATGGTCATGCCGGGATTTTTCTGGATTTCGCGAAGCAGCGTGAGGATGGACTCGCCGGTGGCGCTGTCCAGATTGCCGGTGGGCTCGTCGGCAAGAAGAATTCTGGGGCGATTGACGAGCGCGCGGGCGATGGCGGTGCGCTGCTGTTCGCCGCCGGAAAGCTCGCTGGGGCGATGGCCGATGCGCTTTTCAAGCCCCACGCGCGCGAGGGCTTCGCGGACGCGCGCGGCGCGTTCGGAACGCCCGACTTCGGCGAGGCGGAGGGGGAGCTCGACATTTTCTTCGAGCGTCATCCGCGGAAGAAGATTAAAGGATTGAAAGACCATGCCGACGGTTTGGCGGCGGTAGCGAGCGAGTTCGAGTGAGGACATTTTCGAAAGGTCCTGACCGTGCGCGATGACCGAGCCGGAACTCGGGCGATCGAGCCCGGCGATGAGATTGAGCAGTGTGGACTTGCCGGAGCCAGAGCTGCCGAGCAGTGCGAGGAATTCGCCGGGGGCGACAGCGGCAGAGACGTTATCCACGGCGCGGATGATGGATTCACCCATAAGGTAGTGGCGGGAGACTTGGTCAAGCTGGATCGCCGACCGTGAGTCAGGCATGGTCATAAGGTCTCAAGAGTACTACGCACGGGGGAGTCTTGAGATTGCGGTTGCCGGATGCCGGATGCGGGAAATCAGCCGGGGCCAGCGCTACATGCGCACCGAAGCGCTGTGCTAGCATCGAGACTTTGTGTGTGGGACGGGGGCCCGAGTAGATGGCATCGACCATGAAGGCGTTGCGGAAAATGCAGCCCGCGCGAGGCTTGCAGATGGACACTGTCGCCGTGCCGGCAATTGGCCCGACCGAAGTGCTGGTGCGGGTAAAGGCGGCGTCGATCTGTGGGACCGACCTGCACATTTATGGATGGGACCGGTGGTCGCAAGGGCGCATCAAGCCGCCTCTGACGCTGGGGCACGAATTTTGCGGCACCGTGGAACGCGTGGGAGACGAAGTCACGGCGGTGAAGCCGGGCGATTTCGTCAGCGCGGAGATGCACGTCAACTGCGGGCACTGCCGCCAGTGCCGGCTGGGACAGGCGCACATCTGCCAGAACCTGCGCATCATAGGAATCGATCAAGACGGAGCGTTCGCAGATTTCGTGAGGATTCCGGCGTCGAACATCATCAAACTGGATCCGGACATTCCCGAGCACTACGGAGCGATCCTAGACCCCCTTGGGAACGCCGTGCACGCGGTGCTGGCCGGGCCGATTGCGGGGCAAACCGTTTTGGTGACGGGCTGCGGGCCGATTGGATTGATGTCCATTGCGGTGGCCAAGGCTTGCGGTAGCTCCACGGTGTTTGCGACGGAAACGAATGAGGCGCGGCGTTCTATGGGCAAGAAAATGGGCGCGGATGTGGTGATGAACCCCGCATCGGAAGATGCGGTGAAGCGAATCTTGAAAGAAACCGACGGGACAGGAGTGGATGCGCTGCTCGAGATGAGCGGGAATCCGCAGGCGATACAACAGGGATTCCGGGCGCTGCGAGCGGGGGGGCGCGCTTCGCTGCTGGGGATTCCGCCAGAAAATGTGCCGCTCGATTTGGTAAACGACGTGATTTTCAAGGGAGCGACGGTGCAGGGAATTTACGGGCGCCGCATGTATGAAACATGGGTGCAGATGACCGCGCTATTGAAAGCGGGGCGGCTGAATCTGGAGCCGCTCTTTGGCCAGCGCGCGCCACTCGCGCAGTTCGAAGGCGCCTTTGCGAAGCTCCAGGAAGGGTTGCCGGGTAAGATTTTGCTTTACCCGAATGGAATGCGGCGCTGATTTCTCTCCAGTTCGGTCTCCTTCTATGCGTTCTTTCATCGCAAGCGGGGGAGCGACAATTGTGGAGGTCCTGAATTTGGTCCCTCAAGGTTTAGCGTGGATTTTCCCAGCCGCGCTGGCAGCGGTATTTAGCAGGCATGATTCCGAGCTGGTGAAGACCTGAAAAGCAATTCAGGGGTTTTGCGGGTTTTGCCCTGGGGTTTGCCCCAAACCTGAGCCTGGAGCACAATAGAGATTCCCCCCGGCCGATGCCTACCATCAGGAGCGACCTTATGTCGGAGACCGCCACAATGGCAACAAAGCAGAATCCGCTGCAATACGTCACCGAGCAATTGCATGAGCTGCGCGCGAAGGGCGTGGCACCGAAGCTGCGAATCCTCGAAGGCGAGCAGAGGCCTGTCTGTGTTTTCGATGGCCGGGAAGTGATCAACCTCGCCTCAAACAACTACCTCGGGCTGACCACGCACAAGGCCTTGCGCAAGGCGGCACTGGACGCGGTGAAACGATTTGGCGTCGGCGCGGGAGCGGTTCGCACGATTGCCGGTACCATGAAGCTCCACATGGAGCTGGAAGAGCAGATCGCGTCGTTCAAGAAAGTGGAGGCATGCGTAGTGTTTCAGTCGGGATTTACGGCCAACGCTGGAACGGTTGCGGCCGTGCTCGGCAAAGACGATCTGATCGTCTCCGACGAATTGAACCATGCGTCGATTATTGACGGGGCGAGGCTTTCGAAAGCGACGATTAAGGTCTTTAGTCACAAAGATGTGCAGGACTGCGACCGCATCCTCCAAGAGCATGCAAATTTTCCTGGAAAGAAGCTGATTATCACCGACGGCGTGTTCTCGATGGACGGCGATATTGCGCCGTTGCCTCAATTGTGCGACCTCGCCGAAAAATACAACTGCATCATGATGGTGGACGACGCGCACGGGTCCGGCGTGCTTGGAAGCAACGGCCGCGGCACCGTGGACCATCACCAGTGCCACGGGCGCGTGCACATTCAAGTCGGAACCTTGAGCAAAGCAATTGGCGCGATGGGTGGATACGTCTGTGGCTCGCGCGACCTGATCGATTTTCTGTACTTGCGCGCGCGGCCATTTTTGTTTTCGACTTCGCACCCGCCAGCCACAGTCGGAGCGTGCCTGGGGGCATTCGCGTTGCTGGCTTCACCGGAGGGCGAGAAGCTGGTGAAAAAACTGTGGGCCAACACGAAGTTCTTCAAACGCGAATTGAAGAAGCGCGGATTCCAGTTCAAGGGCAGCGAGACGCCCATCATTCCGATTCACGTGGGTGATGCGACCAAGGCATTTGAGTTTTCGAAGAAGCTTTTTGAAGCAGGCGTATTCGCCCCGGCGGTGGGCCACCCCACCGTGGCAGAAGGCAAAGCACGGCTGCGCGCCATAGTCAGCGCGGCGCACAAGCGCGACCAACTGCTCCAAGCTGCGAACACTCTCGGGGAAGTGGGCAAGTCTCTGGGCATCGTTTAGAGAGAAATCGCCGTCGCGGCCAAAACTCCAACCGGGCCTTGTAAATCTTGCATGGCGCCGGACATTTTGCGACAGTCCCAGGGTTGTAACACGCGTTTAACTTATTGAGAACTCATGCCTTGCGGATAGGCATTGGCCTTGCCTCTATCAAGCCGCTGTCAGCAAGCCCTTTTTGCTTGAGCGTTGAGGGGTGCATTTTTAAATCCTAGTCTTAGGTTAGGTAGGGAGGTCTATACGATCATGTATCGCGTAGGAATCTGTTTTGTGGTCGGTGCGCTGTTTGCAGTAGGCGCATTGGGGCAATCGCAAACAGGCTCCCAGGCGGGAGCCCAGGCGAGTGCTCAAACCTCCGTTCAAGCCGGTGGAACACCGGCCCAAGCGGGTGCTTCGAGTTCAACGTCAGCCGCAGCTTCAGCACAAAATGGGCAAGTCAACGCAGGGCTGGCTAGCGCCACAACGTTTAATGCAGAGTTGAGCTCTCCGCTGGACTCGAAGAAGTGCAAGCCGGGCGACGCGGTGAACGGGCGCACGACCGAAGCGGTCAAGTCGCAGGGGAAGATGATCATTCCGAAAGGCTCGAAGCTCCTGGGGCACGTGACGCAGACCTCTGCGCGAGCCAAAGGGGAAGCGCAATCGTCACTGGGAATCTTGTTTGACAAAGCAATTCTGAAGAGCGGCCAGGAGGTTCCACTGAGCGTGGCGATCCAGGCGTTAGCTTCTGCGCAGGGCAGCGCTTCCGCAGCCAGCGACCAGATGGACACCATGGGAGGTCGGAGCGGTTCGGCAGCCGGTTCCGGAATGTCCGGCGGAAGCCGCGGACTGGGGGGAGCGACCTCCGCGGCCGGCGGCGCCGTGGGCACGGTGACGAACACCGCCACGAGCGTCGGAGGAGCTGCCGGCGGAGCCGTTAACTCCACGACGAGTGCTGCGGGGAACGTCGCCGGAGCCTCGAAGGGTGCGGTTGGCGGACTAAATGCTGCCGGACAGCTTACTTCGAGCAGCCAAGGCGTCTTTGGCTTGAACGGTTTGAACCTGAACGCGGCAGCCTCCAATGCAACCCAAGGCACGCTGATCATTTCAGCAGGCAAGAGCGTTCACCTCGACAGCGGCACGCGCATGCTGCTGGTTACCCAAGCCGGTTCCCCGAGCGGGCAAGGCGATGGGAAGGAGCCTTCCACCAGCAAACCGGAAAAACCATAACCTCGCCTTTCTCCAAACAGGGCCGCGCCGGAAAATGGATTCGGCATTCTTAAGCTCCTATGCCGCTCCCGCTCTTCTGAGCGCTTGCTGGTCCTTTGCTATACTCGCGCGATGGCTTGGGAACCGAAAAAACTCTTCCTCGTGGACGCCATGGCGCATATCTACCGCGCATTCTTCGCGCCCATGCCTCAACGGCTGACCGGACCCCATGGCACACCCACGAATGTTCCCTTTCTTTTCGGAAATATTCTCAAGCGCCTGATCAAAGACCACGAGCCGAGATATATCGGCGTCGTTTTTGATCCGCCGGGGGCCACGTTTCGCGACAAACTGTTTGAACAATACAAGGCCCAACGGCAGCCGATGCCGGATGACATGCGCGTGCAGATTCCCTTGGTGCGCAGACTCTGCGAAGCCATGCGTTTGCCAATCCTGGAAGAAAGAGGCTATGAAGCCGATGATGTGATAGGCACCATCGCCACGCAAGCTTCCAAGCAGGGCTTCGAAGTGCTCATCGTCAGCAACGACAAGGACATGATGCAGCTCGTGGGGAAAAACGTCCGGACGCTGAAGACGGGTTCCGGGGGCGCAAAGAGCGACATTCTTGTCGACGAGGCAAAAGTGCAAGAGTTGCTCGGCGTGCCTGCGGAAAAAGTCGTCGACTATATGGCGCTTCTGGGCGACACCGTGGACAACATTCCCGGCGCGAAAGGAATTGGGGAAAAAGGCGCGGCCGAGCTGATCACCAAATACGGCACGGTGGAAAACGCGCTGGATCACGCGGGTGAGGTTCCGAACAAGCGCTACCGCGAAGCGCTCCAGCAGCAGCGTGATCAAGTGCTGATGTCCAAGCAGCTGGCCACAATCGCCACCGACGTGCCGCTAAAGGTCGATTTACACGCGCTCGAATGCCGTGAACCCGATAGGCCCGCCCTGGCCGCACTTTACCGCGAACTCGGATTCAGCTCGCTCCTGAAAGAGCTGGACGCCGGCGCTGTGGCGGCGTCTGCGCCTGCAGCTTCCGGTGCAGCGGAGAAGATCGATTACGCCCAGCTCGGAAACGCCGCGGAATTTCGCGAATACCTCGCAAACCTCCCTGCGAAACAGCCGTTGGCGGTCTGGCTGAATCTCGATCCCGGCCAGCGAGAATCGGAAGGATTCGGGACGCGCATCGCCGGGATCGAAGTTTCCGCGAAATCTGGAGAAGGACGCTCGATTTGGACCGATGAAAAGGGCGAAATAGGGAAGGCGCTCGCGCCGCTGCTCGCAGACGCCAAAAGTCCAAAAATCGTCCACGATCCGAAAATCATCTCTTTGCTCGCGGGTGAGACGAACAACATCCAGCACGCCACGCAGCTTTATTCCTACCTGCTGCGGCCCACGACCGCGAATCACAACTTTGCCGACGTGGTCATGCGCCAGTTCGGCGCTGTTTTGGGCGGCGGCCCAGGCGAGCGGGCGGATTATCTGCAGCGCCTTGCGCCGCTGTTACACGACCAGGTGAAAGAGCAAGGACTTGAAAAAGTCTATGAAGAGATCGATCTGCCGCTGTCGCCGGTGCTTGCGCGCATGGAACGAGCCGGAATTCGCGTCGAGCCAAAAGAGTTGGAAAAAATGTCCGAAGCTATGGACAAGGAAATCCGGCGCCTGGAAAAAGAAATCTGGCAAATGGCGGGAGCGGAGTTCAACGTCAATTCGCCGCCGCAGCTCGCGGAGATTCTTTTTGACAAATTGAATCTGCAGCCCAACGCGCGAAGGGGCAAGGCAAAAGCGCGGTCGACCGCGGCGGAAGTCTTGGAGGAGCTGGCTGCGCAGCACCCGCTGCCCGCCAAGGTCATCGAATTTCGCGAAGTGTCCAAGCTGAAGTCCACTTACGTGGACGCGCTGCCAAAACTCATTCAGCTCCATACCGGCCGCCTTCACACCAGTTTCTCGCAGACCGGCACGGCGACGGGACGGCTCAGCTCAAGCGACCCCAATCTGCAGAACATTCCCATTCGAACGGAACTGGGCCGGCAGATTCGCGCCGCGTTTGTCGCGGAAAAAGGAAAAGTTCTGCTTTCCGCAGATTATTCGCAAATCGAGCTGCGCGTGATGGCACATTTTTCGAAGGATCCCGTGCTTGTGGAAGCGTTTCGCAATGGCGAAGACATCCATGCGCGCACGGCGCAGGAAGTTTTCGGAGTCGGCCCGCTGGCGCAAACTGCGGATCATCGCCGTGCGGCCAAAGCCATCAACTTCGGAATCATTTACGGCCTCTCTCCTTTTGGCCTCGCGCAGCAACTGGGCATCGAGCAGAAGGAAGCGGCGCAGTTCATCAACGCCTATTTTGCGCGGTATCGCGGCGTGAAGGAATATTTGGATAACCTCCTTGCCGAAACGCGCAAAACGGGCGTGGCAAAAACACTCTTTGGGAGAATCCGTCCGATCACGGAAATTACTTCATCCCAGGTGCAGCTGCGCAGCTTCGCCGAGCGCACCGCGCTCAATTCGCCGCTGCAAGGCACGGCTGCCGATCTCATCAAGATGGCGATGATCAATATCGACCTCAGGCTGGCCAAAGAGGGCTTCGAGGCAAAAATGATTCTGCAGGTTCATGACGAGCTTCTTTTTGAAGCCCCAGCAAAGGAATCGGCAAAGTTGCAAGAGCTGGTCAAGGAAGAAATGGAGGGCGTATACAAGCTGGCAGTGCCGATTGTCGTGGAAATTGGCGTGGGGCCAAACTGGCGCGACCTGGATTAGGTTTTTGGCCGACCCGAGAGCCCAGGATGGCCTTGGATTTGCTCGCCAAAGAGCCTCGAGATTGGGGTATTTTCCGGATACCAGACGTTCTTCACTTATGCCTAAATCTTCCTGGCATCATTTTGTTTGTTTGTCTCCTGGAGTCTGCCTGGGGAGTTGCCCTCATCTCTCTGATTTTGGAACCTGACTCCTTTTAACAACCATTCCATCCCAGCCCGCAGCGAGGTTCTTCATGCGCCGGATATTGCTGTTGTTTACTGGGTTCAGCCTGCTCGCGTATCTGATCGGCTGCGGCACAACCACCTCGATCACTCGTCCCATCACCGTGACGGTTGCTCCCACAACCGCGAGTGTGCCTGTGGGACAAGCCCAGACGTTTATTGCTACCGTCACGGGAACACCCAACACCGGCGTTGCCTGGACGCTGACGCAAGGGGGCGCGGCCTGCTCGCCGGGATGCGGCACCCTTGCGCCAACCAGCACGACCAGCGGCACTCCGGCAACCTACACCGCGCCAGCGGCGATTCCAGCGCAAGGAGCCACGGTGACGATAACGGCAACGTCCGCAGCGGACACCTCTGTTTCGGCTTCGGCGACCATCACAATCACCCAGAATGTCAGTGTGTCGGTCTCGCCGTCCACGGCTAGCGTTGGTGTGGGCCAGACTCAAGCTTTCACGGCGACCGTTACAGGAACCAACAATGCAAGCGTTACCTGGACTCTGACTCAAAACGGGGCAGCCTGTACGCCCGCGTGCGGCACAATCTCGCCCACCAGTACGGCCAGCGGCGCCCCCGCAACGTACACCGCGCCGACGTCGCTGCCTGCTAATCCGACAGTGACGGTGACGGCCACTTCGGTCGCGGACACCACGAAATCCGCATCGGCCACCGTCACGATCACTCCGAGTGTCGGTATATCGGTCTCGCCAACCACCGCGAGCGTTGTGGTGGGCCAGACCCAGGCATTCACGGCAACCGTCACGGGGACGACCAACACGAACGTGAACTGGACGCTGACGCAGGCCGGAGCAGCGTGCTCGCCATCGTGCGGCACAATCGCACCCCCCAGCACCGCAAACGGCATATCGACTACCTACACTGCGCCGGCGGCGGTGCCCCCTATTCAGACCGTGACGCTAACGGCTACATCCGTCGCGGATCCCACAAAGTCCGCCACGGCCACCATCACGGTGACAAGTCAAACCGGCGGAACCGTGGCGGTTAGCCCCGGCACGGCTACCGTGGAAGTTTTCACCACGCAACAGTTCTCCGCGACGATCAATGGCCAGCCGACCACCGCCGTGACCTGGCAGGTAAACGGGACGACCGGCGGCAACACCATCACTGGGACCATCTCGACGAGCGGCCTTTACAGCGCGCCGCACTCTATTTCAAACAGCATCATTCAGCCCAACGGCGCGCCCGTCACGGTAACCATCACGGCCGTTTCCACGGCGAACCCGGCGAATTCGGGAAGCGCCACCGTGACACTGATGGTCCCCGGCAAAAGCGCGGAAAACACACCGATACAGCTCGGCACCTCCGGTAGCAATGCGCTCGACTTCAACACTAACGGTGGCAACACAACCTGCTGCGGGGGAACGCTGGGTTCCCTTCTCGCAAGCGGAGCGACACAGTACATTCTCAGCGCCGACCATGTACTGGCTCGCAGCGGCGCTGGCACCGCGGGCGAACCCATCATCCAACCAGGATACATCGACACAAATTGCAGCTCACAGGGAACCAAGACCGTCGCCAATCTGACGCAAGGGTCCTTTAGCAACAATACTGGGACAGTAGACGCTGCGATTGCCCAGGTAGCTTCAGGAGCGGTCGACTCCTCCGGGAACATCCTGATGTTGGGAAACGCGGTTGACGCGAATGGAGTCCCGGTGCCGGGAGCCCCGAGGGCAGGACAAGGACAAGCGCCGTCTGTCGGCTTGGCAGTGGCCAAGTCTGGTCGTACCACCGGGCTTACGTGTTCCTCAATTGGCTCCGTTATGGATACGGTCAGCGTGCAATATGCCACGAATTGTGATGGCACAGGGACCATATTCACGATTACCTACTCGAATCAGGTCAGTGTCACGGGCGGAGATTTTTCCAGCGCCGGCGACTCCGGCTCGCTGATCGTTACCCAGAGCGATGCCACCCCGGTTGCGCTGCTGTACGCCAATTCAAAGACTGATACCGTCGGCAACCCCATCTCGAACGTGCTCAACTTCTTCGCTTCCAAGGGCACCGCCGTGAGTTTTGTGGGCGGGAGTCGCGGGCCGGGAGCAACGCCACAGGTCATTGGCTGTTTCCTGCCGGGCCCGCTGGCGGCACGGCTGGCGGTGCAAAAAGTCACTCCGGCGAAAGATGCCCTTGCCCGGGCGACAGCCGTCAGGGATAGGCACGCGGCGGAATTGCTGCGGTATCCGGAAGTGCTGGCTGTTGGAGTGGGCGCAAGTTACGACCATCCTTCCGAATCGGCCATTCTGCTCTTTGTAACGAAAGGGCAACCGCGAACGAACTTGCCCGCTCAAGTCGAGGGTGTGCGCACGCGCATGATCGAAGGAGAGCAATTCTTACAACACGGAGTGCTTTCCCCCGAAGAGAGCGCTGCGCTGGAACCGTCCGCGGCGCCGCCCCAACAGGTCTATGCCCTTTCCGATGCAGAAGTGGCTCGCGCAAAAGTGGTCCACGCCGCCCACGTGGATGAGCTGATGAAAATGGACGGCGTGCAGGGGGTAGGGATCACCTCGAGCCTGGACTCGCCGGGCGAAGCCGCTCTGATGATTTTCCTTATCGAGGGAGCGCCACATCCGGCGATTCCGCCAGTAATTGACGGACTGCGAACGCGCGTGCGGGAAACCACGCGTTTCCGCGCAGGCCTTGATGGAATTTCGCCGAGACCAGGCTGCCACGTGCCGCTGCCGAAGACGGAACGGCCAAATGCCGCGCCCGGTTCGAAACCGCGGCCTTAACGGGAAAACGACGCTGGCGGTCTTCGACCGTTTGGTCCTTATCTTAACCCTTTTCTTCTATTCGGCGCGGGCGTAGAATCCGCTCAAAATCAAGCCGAGTTCGCTCCGTCGGCGGTGCTCGACCTGTCGGGAGGATGCCATGCGTCGGACGATCTTCGTTGCGAGTGCGATGCTGTTGTTCGGAATTCTCTATCCCCAATCGAATTTCACTCAGGAAAAAACCGGCTCCGCGGAACCCAAGATGACCCCGGAAGACGTGGCAAAGAAAAACCCGGTCCCCGCCACGCCGGAAGGGCTGGCGGAAGCACGCAAAATCTACGGTTATGACTGCGCCATGTGCCACGGGAAGGAAGGCGACGGCAAGGGCGACCTCGCCCAGGACATGAAATTAGAGTTGCACGATTGGCGCGACCCATCGACCATCGAAAAAATGACCGACGGCGAACTGTTCTGGGTTGTCAGCTATGGCCGGGGGAAAATGGTAGGCGGCGAGGTCGATCGTTCTCCCGAAAAACTGCGCTGGAACCTGGTGAACCTGATCCGATCTTTCGGAAAGAAGGGCGCAGCCGCGTCGGACAAGCCCAAGACTAACAATCCCCAGCCTTGAGCTCTTGGCGCCGACTTGCAGGAGCGCTAGCGCACAATTGCCGATAACCTCACGCCAGGTGTCCGTTTTGCGGCTCGTGCTATCCTCGAATAGAGAAATTCTGAAGTCGGAGTAGGGATCACGATTGCTCATGACCCCCTCCACGGATCCGGACGAGCGGAGCTACCGCATCCGGCTCTTGCCTTAGGTAACGACGCCCATGCGACGCAGAGGATAGGGATGACAGACAGTA